>JAABUK010005041.1_pt1 | contig 20962 bp, 26 predicted proteins | sample 5559141 | NCBI WGS metagenome assembly JAABUK01 (sample SAMN10711869, study PRJNA513367) | rock metagenome | isolation source: Antarctica rocks | place: Antarctica: Victoria Land, Pudding Butte nord | collected 2016-01-03
GCGTTGACGAAGGGCTTTTGGGGGTTTGCGGGGGCGGTGGGGAAGGGGGCGAAGACGTTGAATGAGGGCTATATACAACCGACTGCTCAGAAGGTAAGGTATTCCTTTCCTATCTATCTATCTATCCATCTTGCTGGGACAGATGGGCTGATATACCCCCCCATTTGCAGCTCGCAGAAGCAGATCTAGCAACCCAAGCACGCCTTACCGCCGCACAAGCTGCAAAGACTATACAGACAGGCACCAAAGGCGCAGCTGAGAAATTCAACAACTTTGTGGAGAACGCGGGTGAAGCGGGACAAGGTGGGAGATCGAGAAATGCGGTACAGCCGGAGAAGAAGGATTTTTGGGATTCGTTTGGGGATGCGGGGGCGGATAGGGGCAGTTCTTCGATAGGGACGGCGGCGATGAGGAAGGGGGGTGGGAAGGAGGAGGGGTGGGGGGAGTGGTAGATGGGTAGCTAAGAAGGGGTAGGAAGTTTTATATTGAGGTATTTGAACATTTTATGTTTCTGAGAACGCTGTTGGATGTTGTTGATGCATCTTCATCGGTCGGGCGAGGATTGGGGAATCAGACGATGAAGACGCGTAGCTAAAGGGATGGACCAACGATGTAATTTTGAGGTGACATGGAATTCTCACGAGCGAGAGCATGGTGGGCTTTAAGGTAATACCTCACTAAAGTTGGAATTAATAGGGCCATCATGAGAAATATATATATACAAAAATGTCGACACATTCACAACGCCGTATGAATGGCTGTCTCTCATTGCTGCAGCACTAGCAGATCCGTCCCTCGATGATTAGGTCCTAATTCAACAACAGTCAGACAAACACACCAGAATTCTCCATCCCATCAAAAACCCCTCAACTCCCTCAGCAACACTTTCTCCCTCTGTCCCACAACCCTCTCAAACCGATTAGCACTCATAACAAAAGTGCCCCGTCCCCCCGTCAAGCTCCTCAGATGTTTCAAATACCCCACCATCTCTTTCAACGGCACCCTAGCCGTGATATTGCGCTGCCTGCTCCCATCCACCGCAATGCCCTGATCTTGCGCTTCCGAGGACGAAGAGCCAAAGGGGTCGGGGGGTGCGTACACTTTGCCGAGATCGATCCTAGGTAGATTCTGGTCTGTGGAGTTTACGGTAGTGCCGGATGTGACGCCGCTATCGTCTAGGGAGAGGATATGGCCGCCTCGGGAGCTGGAGATATCATTGACCACTGCGCCCAAACTAGCTTCGTCGGTGGTGACGGTGACGTTCATCACGAGCTCCAATAGCGCAGAGCCATGCTCTAATGCCGTAGCTTTCAGCGCTGTTTTCGTAGCCAGTCTCGCAGCTGAAGAGAGCGCCGTGGAAGTGGTCTCCGTGCCGAAGATGTGCTGGCGCGGGTCAAGGGTCAATTGGACATGGGTACTATGCATGGGGAACGTGTAATGGATACCGCGACCTAGAGCGGCGAGAGCACCGTTTTTGAGGGCATAGTGGATTGAGGGGATAGAAAGGTGGGATGGCAATTCGCCGGTCCAGGGTGGGAGGTGTGTGGATGGGTTGGCGGGTGAGGAGAGAGTTATGGTAATTCTGTTGCCATCTTCGCAGGTTGAATATGTGTATTCGTCGTCGCTAGTTACTGTGTCCGAGGTCTCTGATAAGGGTGAGACGGCTGCCATGCACGAGGCTCGGCCTTGCTTTCCACCTTGTTGGCGATCGAAAGCATAGATATCCGGTTGGGAGGGGTGGACAATGGATTCTCGATACGCGATTTCGATTTTGCCTATTGAGGCTTTGGCTTTGAGATCGTTGACGAGGCGGTCTCGTGCGATTTCGAGATGGAACTCGCCCATGCCGCTCAGTAGCATTTGACCCGATTCTTCATCTTCTGAGGCTTGTAAGCTTGGGTCTTCTCTGATCAACAGATCTAACGCGGCTTTGACAGCTTTCTCTTCGGCTAGGCTGTGAGGCTCGACGCTCGAAAAGAAAACTGCTGGTGGAACTTCTATCGGTCGGAGTTGTAGCGTGTTCAATGGTGCAGGTGGTCCCGTCTTGGAACCTGCGCCAGTATAAGCGATCAGCGTGTCGCCGGTTCTGGCGTGCTTGAGACCTGGTACAACACCGATCTGGCCAGCTGGTATGGCGTCGATCTGAACGGATTCAGATGCGTACATCTTGAGTAGTTGAGGCGCTCGCTCAGAGATCTGAAGGTTAGTATTGAACAATACAGATTGGCGCACGATGCTGCCAGAGTAGACACGAACGTATACGAGCGCACCACGACGAGGATCATGAACCACTTTGAAGGCTAGAGCACATGCTTCCAGATTTTGGATCAGGGCCGTGCTTGGTTTCTTGAACTTGGCCATTGATGTTTTAGACTTCGGAGCTTTTTCGCTTGATAGCATGGATCCACTGATCAAGCTTGATAGTGTGCCTTCCGTACCACCAACAGTGATCTCCGGATCTGGACTTTCTGCAGGGCTCGGTAATAGCTGAACAACAGCGTCAAGCAGAGGTTGGACGCCTATGTTCTGGAAACTTGCGCCAGCATAGACTGGTACAATATTTGATGCGGGATTGAGAGCGCATCTCCTCAAACTTGCAATGACAGCTTCTTCAGGGATTGCCAAGTGATCTTCGGCGGCCTCCAAATAGCTTTCCACCATCAGATCATCATTTTCGCTGAGGACTTCAACGAGCGCCCGACGAGCCTTCTTGACCTCATGCGCTAAGTATACCTCGGATGACGGGAGATTATTGATAGGAGTAATCTCAAATGTCTTCCCATCACCTCCCTCCACCCACCTTAAAGCTCTCAGACCAATTGCATCTCCCAAACCAACGAATCGTCCCCTTCCACCATCCCACCACGGAACCTGGCATACAACAGGCAAAGTGTGTAGCCTCGAAGCAATCTGCTTTACCGTCTCTCCGAAAGCGGCGCCGTCTCGGTCAAGCTTGTTGATGTATATAATCTTGGGGATGTGATACTTAGCAGCTTGATACCAAACCTTTTCCGTCTGAGCTTCGACGCCGGCAACACCGTCAAGAATACAGATGGCGCCATCTAAGATGCGTAAGGAGCGAAGGACTTCGAAGGTAAAATCTGCGTGGCCTGGTGTGTCGATGAGATTGATGATATGAGGAGCTAAATTCGCTGCGTTATTGGAGATACGGTCGGAAGGGGCGATGGGGAGTGGAGGCCAGTGAAAGGATATTGCTGCGGATTGGATTGTGACGCCCCTTGCTCGCTCGGCAGGAAGAAAGTCTGTGACTGTGGAGCCTTCATCCACATCTGTAAAGATCGTAAGATTGGGCTAGATTGGTGGGGGCTTATGTTCTAAGGGTCAATGCAAAGCATAGACGTGTAATTCATTTGCTAGCATCGTTTCGATATGAGAGATGGAATGAAGGACGAAAGCGAAATTACATACTCCCTATCCGACGTGTGTGACCACTATAGTATAGCATACGCTCTGTAGTCGTCGTCTTACCCTTTAGGGTGGTCAGTGAAATGCCCTATTATATTACGCAGCGTGGGCGTACTGCATCAATATGCGCAATGATGCCAATATTCCTTGTCCTCGAGACCTCGAGGACCACATCTTGACCTTGCTTTGCTGCGCGAATAGGGTAGCTGCAACTGAAACTCCTCAATACCTGCCATGGCAACAGACGCTTTGTTGAAACTAATGGCCAATCTAATACCTTCGCGCCGTGCATTTATTCGTATACTAGGAAGTTATTCAGGGCGAGGAATGGATCAAGATGCCAAGAGATACGGTAGCGGGAACGGGCCGTTAGTGGCGCCCGTCTGTCGCGCCTATCAGCAGGGGTCAGGGGTCCTCGGTACTTTCTGACATCATTTGTGAGCACCTGTTTGTTTTCCGACTAGTAACAATGTTTATCGTGTCACATGCATCAGATATAATGCTTCCTCTCAGACACAACGGCCTTTCTAAAGCGATCACTCTCCATTCTTAGCCTGTCCGGCGTGTCTTACATTATTCTCCTTTACACCATTGAACGGAGAAACGCCGCTGAGTATTAGCAACTGAATCCCAGACCGTCTAATCTAAAGGGCGGCACATGGACGGTGTTCAATTGAAATTATTTTATTAAGGTGTCTAGGTTGTATTGACTTTAGTAGAGCGATGGACTAGAGATTTCGCAAGCAGAGACTGAGTTTGAGGAATTGTTCGCTTTTCTTCTGGATAGAGGTGCGGTGCCTGATGTTAGGGATTGTATAAGTCGACGTCTTCCGAACGACGACGACTGAGAGGAGCTGGATGTTGAGTCCGGATATGATGCATAGTGCGTTGAGGGTCTCGGCGGCGAGTGATATGGATGGTGTGCTGATTCCAACATTGTGTTGGAAAATGTATGGGCTCATCATGATCCCAATCTTCTGCCGCCAAGTTGAACGAGGCCTCAGATTCCAGGAAAGATCATCGAGCATGTGAATCTTGATTTTTGCAAGAAGCCAGATGTCGAGCACTTCCCCCTTGGGAGACAGCCGCTGATCATGGAATCTATGAGAAGCCAGCGCCGCAATTGAGGCCATTTTCTCTCCGCTTCCGCCTCGGCTGCATGGAAACCTTGGTAATGATTTCCAATGCAAGTTGGGAGCACGAAAACGTCCCACTGGGTGAGCTCCCTTCTCTTGATCATCTTCGCTTTTAGTCGGCTGCCATCTGGGTCTCTCCAATAGTTCTCCCGCTCGGACTTTCGAAGTCACTTCCGCTGTACAATTGCAACCTCGATTCTTCGCTCAGTGCCTGCGCCACTCGTGATATCATCCTCCTCGGTACAACGGCGTGCGTTGTGAAAGCTATCCGAGATGTAGGTACTGATAACAGTGCAGAGGCCATGGACTTGCGGCAATGCCTGCAGCTTGGAGGAGATTAGGCTAGATTGAGTGTAGTTGAGTACCAGATAGCCCCTTTCATCAGCCGGAATCAAGATACTGTTGCTTTGACCTCTGCCGCCTCACATCCTTGTCCGTTCCGCGAGCTTGATTCAGGCTGCTTCCCAAACCCTGAATGTCCCTCAGCGCTGTTTCCATACCGGCTGGTGTCACTTCGTCTAGCACAAAAAGTCCAAAATGGCCGTTCCTCCATCTTTGGATCACCCAAAGCGCTGCAGCTTCCTCGTCCGGTATTCCTCCTTTCTGCAGCCTTCCAGTCTTGTGTGCCACAGCACCCAGGAAATCCGTAACTTCGTTCGTAGGGGCTGCGTACTCTTTGTAAACAGCTGGATCGTAAAGATTCATCTGATAAAGTAGATAGTCTGCCAGCGTTGTTGGAGCAATGATGGTATCTTTGACGCTACCACAAAGTGCAAGCTTCAGCATAGACTCCGCGTTTGGCACGTACGGTATGAAAACCCCCGGTGTGTCCATGAGGTATACTCCCTCGCTCTTTTCGCTGCCTTCGATAATCTTCACCGTTGTTCCAATTTTTCGAGTGACCCCAGGTTGGGCACCAGTAAAGGCAACCTTGCCCTTGTGAACGCCAACTCGCCGGAGGGCATTCAGAAGAGATGACTTACCCACGTTCGGCATCCCGACGACCATCATTCTGGAGCCGGTGAGGGAATCCTTCGCGGTAGCATGATGGCGCGAGAAGTTCAAAACCTTGCGGACTGAGCTTTTGTCCTTGTGATCTGAAAAGAGTACCGCAGTTGGGCGCAGGTGCTCTTGAATGACACGTTCCCTCTGCAAAAGTTTATTAGTTAAGGTGCTCTGTATCACGTACACCTGTGGCTTCCACGAACATACGTTTTTATCTTCTTGCTTCCCCTCGCTACCCAAATCGTGCTTTGTGTAGACAATCAACCTTTCCCGTCCAGCCAGATTTTCTTCAAAGAGCGGATTGCGAGAAGTAAGAGGAACTCGGTAGTCTCGGCATTCAATCACCAGATCTATGTATGTGAGCATGGTCTTCATCTTGTTCAGACCAGCACGGTGATGTCCGAGGAAGTATGATCGAGGGAGAGAATCGAGATGGGGGAAAATCCTCCGAGGGACAAAAGAAGTCATCGCCGAGACCGTAAGGAAAAGCCATTATCATTTTTGAACCTATGGAAACATAGCTTGGATGGATCTGTTCTAGAAATCCGAGTCTCACGCATGTTTGCTGGATCAGTTTCAGGGATGTACCTTACTACTTTAGCTCTAGGCTAAGCTGCTAAGATCATAGCGGCTTAGCGTATCTTTCGCACTACCGAACATAAAGTACCTAATTACTCATTCAATTCTCAGCCAAAGATGCGTCCTTGCATTGGAAGTCTGTGGATATTCTTAACGCTGCTCCGACGTATAGGGCCAACTCGGATGGTTTCATCACTTGAGCAAGGGCAAGTCCTTCTCGCAGCGCTGTTAATAGTGGAACACATTCCTCGGATATAAAGTAGGCCGCAAAACGTGGAATCAGACGCAACCAGCCGATGCAAAAGTAACCCTCATCTTGATGGAGCCCTTGAGTGATTTGGCCATTGCCAATATGATCATGAAGGACCGTGGAAATGGAGGCGTGGAGGCGGATGCAGTCCACCCGTTAAACCGCAGCCAGGAGTATTTTCTCTCATGTCGAGAATCCGTCAATGCGATCCAGGGCGTTTGCTTAGGATGAACAGCTGATCGAATTCGAACCTCGCTCAAGCTGCACCTGCCTTGCTCCGACCAGCCGAGACCGGGTGCAGCAAGGAATGTGAGTGGTCCGATTCATGCTCGTATAATCGAGCCTTGCACCGGCCGACTGTTCGAGCTCTCCTTTAACAAACGTCCTTGGGTCATATACCTTGGCTTCTTCTCATTCATTTCCTTCTCCCAGTATAGCTCTGTGATCACCATCATCCCAGAGGTATTTGCCTTCACTCGCTTTTGGGTCACCATGCATATACCGCCTGCTACCCAGCTCTTGGCAGTGCTGTCCCTCCTCCTCGCTGAAGGCACCGCTTCTCCCATAGCATGGCCGGAAGAAAAGCTGGAAGCAATCAATGTTTTACGGGCAAGAGGCGCATCGGAGGTAAGAAAATTTCGGTTGCTGCGAGACTAGAGCAAGACTTCTCATACCGCCTCGAGCTGGCACCGTCACTACTTGCTCTTTCCTTTGTAGCCCTTTTGCTATATGATATGATCACGCCGCACGCAATTCCAATAGGAGAGAACTTGAGCCCTGACGTTCCACAGGAAGAAATAGCGGCCCTCTATCCACGCCCTTTAGTTTCTCCTGGCCGTGTCCCGATTTTGCATCTCTCGCAGTATCCCACGGCACATTTCACAGACACAATAGGGTCGGCGTCCGATAAAGGCAACAATGCTCATAGCAAGCAACAGAGGCTGACCGAAACTGTGGGGAGAAGAGACCGAGACTTGAAGAGGCGGTCTTAAGGTAGGAGGGAACTGGGAGCCATAGATGGAAGTGGCCGTCCTTACTTTGAGGGAGATGATCACAGGACAGTGGCCCATCGTAGGACTTGGGGGTGGACAGCATAGCTTAAGCGGCATTGATGGCTACTGAAAATGGACAGATTTACGGAACTAGGACTAGAGAAGTAGTTCGTCATTGGAAACGTTTTATCCAGTCTCATGGGAGACATAAAGTACGGGAAGCAGATCCCTGTGTGCTTGTGACAATTCTCCCAACTCCTACAATACTGTTCTTGACGAAGTGAATCGTCTGGGTAAGAACGGAGACTTCATCTAGTAGGTATAACGTTCCTGAAAGAAGGTCTTCGACCCTGTAATCCGCAATTGCGTGTGTTTCAATCCGGTCCTACGACCGCTTAACAGCGGCTACAAGCGGCTGAGCCAAGCTCGCGCGATTGACTTCGGTACTGTACTTTACTGGAGAGTAAGTGTTACAAACGCAAGACGAACATGATGGGCTGAGGTACAAGCTCACTAAGAGCTGATCTGATGATGCAGCAGCCATGAACCGCTCGATATGCCTTGGCCGTGAACTCCACAAGACATGGCTTCGCGCAATACCAGCATTCCAACTGCAAGCGCAGACCCGAACAGTCGCAACCCACGCGTACAGCCATCATGCCTCCGCCCTCTCAAAGTTACCTTCGAACGTCGACAAATCATCAGAGGAGTACAGAGAAAATGCACGTCAAATGGGCGAGGTCATGGCGCGGATGCAGGAGCTACACCATAAGATCGAGGCTGGAGGCTCAGCGAAAGCTAGGGACAAGCACGTAGCCCGGGGAAAGATGCTGCCGAGAGAGTATGTCGTCGGAATGACTTCCAGCTCTGAATCTGCTTCGACTGACACAATCCCCATTCAGCCGCGTCACCGCTCTTACAGATGCTGGAAGTGCGTTCCTAGAACTTTCATCCCTCGCTGGACAAGACCTGTATCCTGGGGAGGATGTGCCAGCTGGTGGTATAATTACAGGTGTGGGAACTGTGCAAGGAATCCAATGTATGATTCTAGCCAATGACAGCACGTAGGTCCATCCATACCAACGCATTGAGCCTATATTCATATGACTCAAAGGGTCAAGGGAGGCACATACTATCCGATCACAGTGAAGAAGCATCTACGAGCTCAAGAGATAGCCGAACAAAATCGTGAGTATAGGCAATGACGCTCAGTGAATTCGATGGGCACGTACTGAGGCACTCAGGACTACCATGTATTTACCTCGTAGACTCTGGGGGAGCCAATCTTCCCCATCAAGCAGATGTCTTTCCAGATCGAGACCATTTCGGCCGCATATTCTACAATCAAGCGCGAAGTATGCGTTCCCGCACCAAAGCTACAAATCACAGGCTAAACTTCCCAGTGAGCTCAATGGACATCCCCCAAATCTCCGTCGTTATGGGCCCATGCACAGCTGGCGGGGCCTATGTTCCCGCAATGTCAGATGAATCCATCATAGTCGAAAACCAAGGCACTATCTTTCTAGCCGGTCCTCCACTCGTCAAAGCAGCCACTGGTGAGATCGTCTCAGCAGAGGACTTGGGGGGCGGTAGACTTCACAGTTCCATCTCAGGCGTGACAGACTACCTCGCAGTCGACGATGCCCACGCTTTAGTCCTAGCTCGAAGATGCATCAGCAACCTCAACTGGCCTCCTTCTCAAACGAAACAAGCACCGTTCAAGGAGCCCTCACACGACCCAGAAGAACTCGCCGGCATCGTGGGCACCAATCTGCGCAAACAGATCTCTGCCCACGAGATCATCGCCCGGATCGTGGACGGTAGCGAATTTGCCGAGTTCAAAAAAGATTATGGCACCACTCTCGTCACAGGCTTCGCCCGCATCTACGGCCAGCAAGTCGGCATTCTTGCCAACAACGGCATTTTGTTCTCCGAATCAGCACTCAAGGGCGCGCATTTCATTCAGCTTTGCACGCAGCGGAATATACCTCTCGTCTTTCTACAGAACATAAGCGGCTTCATGGTCGGTGCCGATGCTGAAAAGGGAGGGATAGCGAAGAATGGCGCTAAGCTCGTTACCGCGGTTGCTTGCGCTGATGTGCCAAAATTCACCGTTGTGGTCGGAGCGAGTGCAGGCGCTGGCAACTATGGGATGTGGTAACCCCCCCCTCCCCTGTCTCCCTCTCATCACATCCGATCCTATCTAGATTTGATGCTGATAATCCCAGTGGCCGAGCCTACTCACCACGTTTCCTCTGGATGTGGCCCAACGCCAAAATCGGCGTCATGGGCTCTCAACAGCTCTCGTCCGTAATGGAAGCCGTAGGCAAAACCGTGGATCCAGAACTGAAGGGCCGTATCGAACGGGAAAGCGACGCGGTGTTCTCGTCTGCTAGGTTGTGGGATGATGGTATCGTGCCTCCAGCACATACGCGGCGGGTGCTGGGACTGGGTTTGAGAGCTGCGATGTCTTCGGCAGGCAGTGGAGTTGGGAGGGAGAAGAGCAAATTCGGGTTGTTTAGGATGTAAATGCTTTGGTGGTGGTGGTTGTTGTTGTTGTTGTTGGCATTCTAGATAGTAATTTTGGAAAACCCAGCAGGCAGTCCCGGACGAAGCAAGTCTCAATGTATCTCTAGGGATATAGTATTTTTGCCCGAGATCCTGTGAAAACCCAATGGCTCTAGGCATGAGGAAAGAGCCCAGAAATTATCGGCAACCGCATCTATTCAATCGAGCACCCACATTTCTTGGAATGATTTAGGACTATGCCAATAGGCAGCTTCTCCCACACCCCTTCACCACCAACCAAACAACGAATTGCTCCACAGCCCGAGGAAAGTCTACTCAGCTGCCCTCAGCGCGATCATCCCAGTCCCATAGATGCAGCACATGCGTGATAGAGATGATATCCAAAATACCCACAAGTGCCCGCATCGCTGCATCGTGATAAAGGATATCGGTACACTGCGAATTGGTCGTCGTCGCGGAACAAATTCGTAACCCAACTCCCAATGGCTGACCACATCCACGGCATAGATGCCCTCAGCAGGTGCTCCGTCTGCGACGAGCCGCCGGAGGCTCTTGATCCCGGAAGCAACCCTTCCATAATCGAACTACCATCTTACAGCCGACTGCTCATATTGGGTATGCTAGGCTCTAAGTAACATAGACTTCAACCAATCGCCCAATCCAATACGAACGCACGAGCAAATCCCCCAGATTTTATCAAGCTACACACATCACGTCATCAGCGTCCAATTTCCACGGCGAGGCTGACTCACGATGGTATGAACATGCTGTTGGCTATCAGAAGGGGAACATTGCTGTACTACTCTAGCAACTTCCGCGTCTGCATATCGAGTCTTTATGAATCGTGTAGGAATAGAAACACAACCATAGATAAAAAAGTCATCTCTGCCGTCACTCTATCCTCAATACTGTCGCGATACCATATTCCATCTTTCATGCCCCCGCATGCCCACAATTCACCCTTATTAGCTTCTGAAAACATGATGGAAACACGAGTTTTGTTCTTGAATGGTTGATGAATGGTTGATGATGGCAGGAAGTAGCGTTGCAGTATAAGAGCTGTTTATTCTATATGATGCCAAGACTCATATGGCTGTTATGATTGTTGTGCAATTAGATTGGTTTATGGGTGTATATATAGCCCTTTTGAGTAGGCTGCGGTTGTTCTGAGATGTTTATGCGGAATGATAGGAAGGATAGAGGTGGGGAGATGAGAAGGGGGGTGTGTTGTGTGGTATCTTTGCTTAGACTACTCGTTCAGATAGTTATTACGCCAGATGTATGGTATGGCTGGGGTAGTCTAAGCTAGCTGGACACCAAGCAAGCTCTACTTAAAGTAAAGTAACAATGAGTAGTCGCGGTGCTACAAATCCTATCATGTCCTGCTAATCAACACTGTGAACTAGGTCTCCCCTTCATATCTCATACATGCTCCTCATTGACCGAAATGCCTGTCTTCATCGCGATCCTGCTAATCAACACTGTTATTTAGGTCTCCCCTTCATATCTCATACACGCTCCTCATTGACCGAAATGCCTGTCTTCATCGCAGTTCTATTCTTGGGCACGTGCGTACCATAGTCCCCTGCGTCCCGTGTCTCCATCGACGGGTGGAAGATGCGGAGATGAACGCCGTCGCTGCTCGCAAAAGCGTCATTATCAGAAGCTTTTCGCTCGCCCAATCGCCAGCGGCCACTAGAATGGAGTGACAGCATTGACCGTATACTACCGATAAGGCTCTCGGGGGAGTTGCCATGAAACAGCGGTCGGAGGGTAGGTAAACATGCTGCTACCACCGCGATACTTGCTTCGACTTGTCCCCAGATGAGAATTTTTGTTATGAGGCCTGGCACAAAGTCAACGATGGTATGAGACCTTGAGTGCAGTCGGCGATTTACCTCGGAGGTCACGGAACCCAGTGTGTGTGTCTAACACTCGTGAGTATCTCTCATATGAAGAGTTCCGGGGGTTCGAGGTGCTCATCGCTTACCGAGGTCATCAAGGGTGACGATCACCATCCTCGTGACACCAGCCGCAGTTGCTCTGTGAATAATGGATTCAGCTAGCATCCTCAGACATGCCTTTCAACGTTGAAATACTTACATCGTGCCTAATAAAAAGATGCCAATCAACCCTATCCTTTGCGAAGTAGACAGCTGTAGCCTCCAGACTATGGGGATGGGTATAACCAGGATCATGATATCCGTCAGAACGTCTGCGATGACGAACCCAAAATCGATAGCGCCAGTATTGTCGCAATAACGCTCAATGGTCTCGAGGCTGCTCCACAAATTTTGTATGTTTGTCCTGCATTGAAACGCGAATGCGAAGAAGAAGGAGAGGGAGAATAGGACGATCACAACGCACATAAGGAGCGAGTAGCGACTGAAAAGACTGCCAATAAACAGTCTGCGATACATGAGTAGGACGCTCATTTTGATAATGCCGAGGGTGAGTGTCAAGACCAGAAAGTATGAGAATTTAATCTGATGCCATCAGCTGATCCGTTGCCGTTCACTTCTGGGCTATCTCCATCGTACCTTGACCGCGATATGCTCTTTCGAAGTGATAATGTCATACCCTGTCGCCTTATTGACTTTTGTGTGCCCGCCGATGCTGCCCATCGCAGACCCTGCAGCGGTCAAGGTTAGCAATATCTCTCTTGAAGTATCCTGTAAGGTTTCAAATTACCGACGATCAAAAGAATACTCAGAATCCATGTAAGGGCCTATTCACCAGTACGACACGATATCAGCATAATCACACGAGGACTATCAGATTGCCAGCATTTGGCCTTGGATTTCGACCTACTAATGCCACCAGAATCGTCCAGTCGTCGCTCTTAAGCTGTATGCGTTTCGTTAGTCGAACGAAAAAACGCGTCCCAACTGCGACGGTGCTGAGGCTCGTGAGCATCACGGCCACTGCGACGACACCGTTGGGTGTTGGGGACATTCTGGCGAGGAGTTTAGGGACCGAGGGATGATTGATTCTTTGGGATGGAGAAGAAGCAAGAGAACGACTGCGGGCAATGGACGATCTATGTGAGGAAGGATACGCTGTGCGCTGGACCTGGGCATGGCCTCGCTACTCCCGTTTGTTCCCAGTACTGCGGTCGCTAACGAATGGTAAGCATGAGCAAGGACATTTCCTGGGGCGTATGAAACGTAGCTGAGAGCCATGGCTCTGCCCCAATACCGCTGAAACAAAATCCAATCTCTAAAAGTCAGCTTATGCACACATGAGACTCGACGAAGGCCACGGCATTGTCTCCGAAAAGAGGGCTGACTATGTTCTTGCCGCACGAGGTTGTAGCCTCTCCGTTCGTACATGCATGAAGTTCCGCTAAGGTGCAGATACGGCTGATGCAGGCAGCTGTGTGCGCTGAAACCTCCTGTTTCCGAAGATTACATTGCATAGTGATCCTCACTGCAGTCAGCGTTACACCACTGGGCAACATCAAGAAACCATCTTTCAATACAGCAGACGGATGCACGCAAGTCTGACCGCATCATTCTCGGGCGCAATGTAGGCTTCAGGTGTCAGACATTGATCACACTTCTCCAATGCGCTTATTCCACTCTGCACTGGGCGCGCGCGAACTGACAGGACTGCCACACCTACCTGGTTAGGGGAACCCCTTTCCAATAGACATGAATCAGTATCAGGACCGAGGGTTTCTAGAATTCAAATGCTTTGAGAATAACTCGAAAGCGAGATTTTAGTCGTGGGACTGCGCTACCCGACCCCAAATTCAAAGCGAAGAAGCAGAAGATTTAACTCGAAAGCTGTTGAAAAGCTCAAAATATAGAAGAGCTATTATTGAATCAGACTCCCCAGATAGAAACCCGATGCAGTGGTCACCTACCTTTTACGGAAACGTCCCTTCTGAGCAATTTGGAAGTATCCAATCGGTTAACTTGATTACTGATGCAATGTCAATGCCGGTCATCCCCACGTACAAGAGATTCAACTGGTACGAGCTAGGTGATCTTTAGGTGATCCGGCTTCGCATACAGCCTTCCTGCAAGTCATCCGTAAATGTGCAGGCAAGCACCCAGCTGTAAATCGCGCTCTCGACTCCACGGAGATTGGTGGAAAGATCGGACACATCCAAGTCAATGTTCCAGGAGCTTATCCTGTAGCAGCCGTTGATCCTTTATCTCAAAATGAGCGCGTGGTGTCTACGGTTGTTGTCTTTAATGTCAATGTAGCCATTATCCCGTTCATACCGTGCCCATTATCAATGTGGCAACTCTCTTAGATTGAATCCCAATATCCATTGATTCATCTAAAGAATGGCCGTAGGCTTCCATCTAGTCCTCACAATCTGCCAGCCCTGACTCAAGTCCGCCTGTTGCCAAATGAATCTTGCCAGCTGAGAGACATGCTCGACCCGTACTGTGCTTCTGCGCGTTGCACCACTGAAAATGCGTACGAAGATCATAGCGAGCAATCCGTCTACTCTTCCACGATCGTCAGGCAACAGCTTGAGCTGGAAAAGTCAAACACACCAAATTTCTGGATGCATCACCTCTGCGCTCGGGGCGCTGTGCTCATCCTCATTTGTCAACTGGAAATTTTCGAGACCATCTCCATGGTCGAAGCTTGGTAGTCCAGCAGTCTCACGAAGAGAAGAATCGAAGTACTCATCATGGCGCCGACCGAGAAACGATACCTTGCTCTTCGTCAAAGCTCAGATCCAGCGGGCACTTATTCGGAGGTCTCTGGTGATGGCAATGAAGCTGTTGGCGCCATCATTGAGCATCCACGCATGAAAGCTCAGACGCTATTCACCGTTGCGATCACGATTGTCCTGCTTTGCATTATAGTTACCCAGGCCGTTCACACCGCCCACTTGCAAGATGCTCAAAGAAAAATGCTCTCGCCCAGTATGCCCCCGCCTCCCATCAAGTCTTCTGTGTATCGATTGACGTTGTTTTCGATGGTCTGAGCTTTGCGCGTGACCTCGAGCGCCGCGGCTCAGTTCCAACACGATTTATGTCGGAGAACGAAAAAGACGCAGCTGAAGCTTGGGATGCTATAGAAGCTGGTCACGGCTTCGTAGCAGTGGATCCGCAGTGGGCAGTCGCCCGTGATCTGCCCCGATCAATCACTCATCCACTGGACTCCAGTAAAGTTGTGTACATCATCGCCGCTTACCATGGAATGCATTGTCTTGTAAGTTGATCCATTATCAGATCTAGAGATCATTACGGACCAGGACTGAAATTCGGATAGAAGAATATCCGTAAACACTACATGGCTCTTGCCGTCGGCACGGTTCCACAATGGCCTATGGAGCATGACATGCATTGCTTCGATGCTTTGCGGCAACACATGATGTGCATGGCAGATGATACACTTCTGTATACGGCTGGCCATCACGACTCTGGCGTGAATCAAACGCGCATGTGCAGCGATTGGGATGCTTTGAGACGATGGGCAACCGAACGTACCGCTTGTTACCATGATTACGAGGCGCCTGAATGCGAGACTAGGTGGGGTAAATGTGATGGTGGCAAGGACGGCCTCCCGGTGGGCTCACTCTTAGGATGAGTGAATTTGAAAGAGGAGGGTGGATATGTGATAGTCTTCATACCAGCAGGCATGGACCGTGTGGTCCTTAGGATCGCAACCGTCGATGGCAAAGCATTGGGCGACGCCATGGAGCTGATAGAGCTTGATAGCGACTGTAGAGAACCATGGTATGATCGTGCACCCTGGGATACGGCAAAGCCATAGACCAAAATCGTGACACTCAGGTGCCTTTGGTGTTGATTACCAAGAAAAAGTGGCAGGCGATTTCCCTCCGATATCGTGAGACCAAACTCAGCTTGGTGTTGCTATCGAAGAAGCAAATAGAAAGATAGTCGTCAAGTCAAGTCTCTTCGGTATCGGCATACCTTGTGCTGATGAGATGGAGAATCTCAAATTGACCGGCAGAGAGTAATGAGATGATGAGGTCCGTACGCGATAAAGGATTATAGCTGGGCCCAATCTCTTATCTTCCGTGTCCTCTGTCAGGGACTAGTAGACAGGCGCTTCATACCTTTTCCATTGTATCTTGCCCCACCTCAACGTCAGTAGCGTGAAGTTGCTCTGGTAATGCTGACCTCTTGTCCTCATCGTCCTCAGGAGTTCCGTCTCTACACGCCCATGCATCTACGAATCTCAGGGTTTCTCTATGCCACATTTTATTCATCAGCAACAGCCTGACGGGCACCAGAGCAATAATGATGATTGGAAATGCAGGTGCTCCTTTTGTTAATGTCACTATGAATATGACGATGGTCACCACGATCTGCACGATGGTATACACGTGCGTACCCCAGTAATTCTTCACAGCTTTCGGCAATTCTGGTAGCTCAGACGGTGGCGTCAGGAGATAGAAAAAGCGGTAGAGTATCGGACTTGAAGGACAAATCAGCTAGCCATCACAAAGAGCGAATATGTGACTTACTTGACAGCGAGACTTTGCTCGCCCATAAACATGAATAGTCCAGCGAGTACACTTGTTGGTGTGAGACCTAGGACAATCTGGAAAGGGGGGCTGATGAAGACTAATATTGCTGCCGCATGCAGGAAGGCACTCCACCGTTGTTCGTGGACTCTTTTCACCTCACGGATCTCTGTTTTCTGTTCACCAGACACAATAATCGTGGTCTCTTCTTTTTCAATATGAAGAAGACTCTCTGAATGCAGCGGTGCCTGGGGGAGCAGACCATTTGCTGGAGGAATCCCCAATATACCGCAGAGCGCTGTTGTCGTACCAAGCAAGACGATATCCCAAGCAAAGCCGCCAGGTTTCTTGGTTCCATAGCGATCAATTGTGCAGATGATACTACTGACCTCATGATCGAAGAAGAACAGTATAGTGATGATAAAGCCAGGGACAATGGCGGCAAAGATCCAGCCGACTGTTAAGTGCCAGAATTGAACGAAGAAGACAGACCGATCAGGGCTGCTCGGTTTGAAAGCGTGGCTGCTCACTTGCAACGTCTGCTTGTCAAGAGAAGCGAGTTCACCCACATGAGGCATACCAATGAAGATAATGATGCTGATTGCAGCTGCGTACTCCGCGAGACCCATTCGTAAGTATTTGTGGAAGAGCGGCTTCCAGCTTTCAGCCGTCGAAAGGAAAATAGCTAACAGCATAGTGCCAATCGCTCCAATGACGGCGTAGAGGAATGCTGCGAATGAAAGGGCTGCGTGGGCGCGTTGGAGCTCCTGCACTGCCTTATGAAAGTAGATGATGCTGTTCAAGAGAGAGAAGATCTCCGTGGAAAAGGTGGTCACATATCGCATGGTCCAGTCATGCGCGTTGAAGATGGCAAGGATGCAATGCATCCAGCCAGCGTGTATAAGGGACCAAGCCATAAATGGAAGGAAAGGTATCTAGCAAGGGCCATGTTGAGCTTAGGGGACATAGATGGAGGGATATGACGTACATCGAAAGACGTAATGCATAGCGAGTAGATGTTCTCGGCAAGCACAGAGAATGGACCAGTCACTCCAAGGATGGTAAGAGGCTGAATGGAAAATCTAAATCACTGAGGATGAGCATATGCTCTCCGGTACACTCAGCAGCAGTGAAACCCGATACATCTGCCACCAGTATAGAGAGAAAGGATATGCTGTCACTCCATGAGAACATACAAGCTGAAGATAACCCCACAGAGTCCCGTACTGAAGACCACCTCAACCGTGCCCCACGACTTCCCTGTCAGCACATACAAGTCGCTCGCAAATGTAATTCCTGGCAAAAGGTTGGTGAAGAAGACATAGACAGCAGAAGCGATGATGAGCTGATTGAAGACCGTCCAGTCTGAAACGTAGCGAGAGCGGAGATTGTGGAGATCTTGGCGGAGAAGGCGGAAAGGGCGGAGAATCTGGGGGAAGCGCATCACAATGTCAAGGTGAAGGACTCTGGGCCATACCGATACAATATACATGTGAGGAGGATGGTTTTTGAAGGCAAAGAAGTCTGCTTGTTGAGTTGCTTAGGTTTGCCAAGACTTGTCTCCATGAGCCGTGCGAGCCGTGGTCGTCGTCCGGCATTTGATTCGCTGTTGAGAGATTAGAATACTATTAGAAGAGTTCGCTGTGTACTTTCGCCAATAGAATTGTAGCGCTTATAGTAGTGGTCGACTTTCGCAGCAAAACAGAGCCATGCGTTCACATATCGTCGGTTGTCTTGTTGAAAAGGCGGGTAATTCTCTGCCAATGAAAGGAAAGCCAAGATATATTCAGCCCTACGAGTCTCCGCCGGCTGCGGAGGGCCTGAAGTTGGGTTATCCGACAAATTCCATCGTCGAGAAACTTAACGTTGCTTTTGCAGAAATCTCTGCACAATTACCTACCAGCTTACAGCGGGATTCAAGTTGTCTCCGAGCAGCACTTCACCCTCAGCATTACCCTTGCCCCGTGTGAACGCCTACAGCATAGTTGGACGCTTATCTTGGCCCCACTCGCTAGCAATAACGGCGAAATTCTTTTTCTTTCCTAAGACTCACCCAAACGCTGACCGCCTTCTGACAATTGAGTGCTGAGAGCACTGTCGCGCGTATGCGTTGTTCTCCGACAGTATTTACCTCTCAGGTATGCACAAAGCGGCCTGCAAGTCTGATTCTGTACTACTGGTGTTTGGGCACCCAGAGAGCGCATGCTGACTACTTGGTGCGTAGGATTATATTTCTGGTATGATGCTTCGACGATGAAACCATGCGTGGCATGTCCTGACACATTCCATTCAGACCATCTCTGGAAGGCCTCGGTGAATTGAACGCCCACCCATCGCAAGATCATTTACCCATCACAAGAACACAACATATATCCACAGATCCTCCCAAACATGTTCTCTCACATTTCACAAAGGTCGGCTAGGGGCTTTTGGAGCCTGGCAAAAAATCCAATGACTATCCGCTCTCAAGCTCGTGGGCTCGCCGAAATTCAAACCAATACCTCTAGAAAGATGCCTTCTACCCAGACAAGGCGAACGCCAGTGTCCCGCGACACTGCCAATCTCACCATACGAGGCGGGCCCGTGTTCAATGGCATATCCTTCGGGGCCAAATCCAATGTCAGTGGGGAAGCGGTCTTCACGACGTCTTTGGTGGGATATCCAGAGTGTATGCCGATACTCTGTTGCTCTTGAGGATCCTGTCGCTGACTTCTATGCAGCCTTGACCGATCCCTCTTACCGCGGACAGATCCTAGTTTTTACACAACCATTGATCGGAAATTACGGGGTCCCTTCGAATGCGCGCGATGAGAATGGCCTACTACGCTACTTCGAAAGTCCCAACATACAGGCAGTGGGCGTGGTTGTAGCTGACGTGGCAGAGCATTACTCGCACTGGACGGCCGTAGAGAGCCTCAGCGAATGGTGTGCTAGAGAAGGCGTACCAGCCATCAGTGGAGTGGACACTCGTGAAATCGTGACATTCCTGAGAGAGCAGGGAAGCTCTCTGGCTAAGATCACCGTGGGAGAAGAATACGATGAAGAACAAGACGAAGCTTTCGTGGATCCAGAGCAAATCAATCTGGTGAAAAAGGTGTCCACCAAAGCCCCTTTTCATATCAGTTCTGGCACTGGGGACCTTCATGTTGCGGTGATAGACTGTGGCGTCAAAGAGAATATTCTTAGGAGTCTGGTCGGCAGGGGATGCAGCATCACGTGTTTCCCCTACGATTATCCTATGGAGAAAGTAGCCCACCACTTCGACGGGGTGTTCATATCCAATGGTCCTGGAGATCCGACGCACTGTCAAGACACTGTCCATTCATTACGGGAACTCATGTCCACAAGCCAAATCCCCATCATGGGCATCTGTTTAGGCCATCAACTCGTCGCCCTCGCTGCAGGAGCTAAGACGATAAAGATGCGCTATGGTAACAGAGCCCACAATATCCCTGCGCTCGATCTGAGCACGGGCAGGTGTCACATCACTTCTCAAAACCATGGATACGCTGTGAGTTGTTGTTTTTGTCTGTCCAGACTTGATGATAAGTCTTAATAAGTTGCCACGGGCGATTTCAAGTTGCAAATTTGTCTCAAAACACACCTCTTCTTGCCCATCTGGGCTAAAGGCTGACTCCGATCTCTGCAGGTTGACGTCCAAACGCTACCTAGCGACTTCAAAGAATACTTTGTGAATTTGAACGACGGCAGCAATGAGGGCATCATACACAAGTCGCGTCCCATATTTTCAACTCAATTCCATCCAGAAGCTAAGGGAGGGCCTCTAGATTCTAGCTATCTCTTCGACGCCTATCTTGAGAGCGTCAAGAGATACAAGGAGAATCAAGCAGTCATTCAGCCACACAGGGACAACAAGCCAAGCCCGTTACTCAAAGATCTTTTGGCAAAGGAGAGAGTGGGTGTGGCGCCAACTCTTGGGATGGAGAACATGGCAAGGGCTGCTAACAACAGTGGCGTAGCACCAATGGTAGCGAATGCAGCCTGAGGTGGGTGCGAAGGAGCCAAGGATACTCGAAGATATCTTGATCAGTGAATCTTGGTACTGCGGTTACACTGTAGTGATTGGATATCTTTGGCTTCTCAAGTATGTGCCCATCATCTACCAACAGACTACGAATGGCCGGAAGAAATTTCCATCAGATAGATCTAATAGATATGCCAATAATATACAGCAAAACATAATAGCCCCAGAAAAGAAAATCTCATATACTTACATAAACAGCTCCAGAGACGTGTGATAGATCCTCTAAATGCTCTAAAAAAATTAGCTACAACTTATTATACCCACGAATCTACTGTCCATATAAAACGAATAAATATAACCCTCTACATAGACCCCCAAATTCTCAGAGCCTACCTAGACAATCAAATCCAACCCTCCCACCCACTCCCCTCCCTACCCACACCTACACCACCTGCCCCCCCTCCCCCTCCCTCTCCCCATAAAAACTATACCTAACATTATAACTCCCCTTCTACATACTTTTTACAGCTCAAAAGCGCCTTCCTTCTAATCCCTATCTTATACCCCCTCCTCCCCCTCCCCCTCCCGCTCCTTTAA
>JAABUK010005042.1_pt1 | contig 20961 bp, 21 predicted proteins | sample 5559141 | NCBI WGS metagenome assembly JAABUK01 (sample SAMN10711869, study PRJNA513367) | rock metagenome | isolation source: Antarctica rocks | place: Antarctica: Victoria Land, Pudding Butte nord | collected 2016-01-03
TCTATGTCGCCAACGAGAAGGGCAAGGTGCCCGGGGCGCAGCTCCGCGTGGGCAACCTCCCGCACGACGCCGAAAGCGGCGTGCACTCCGCCGACGACGCCCTGCTGCGCGCGACCGGGCCGGGTTCAGACAGGCTGCATGGCTTCGTGGACAACACCTAATGTGTTCCGTGCCATGGCCGAGGCACTGGGCCTTGGCCGGCAGTAGGCTGACCCGCCGGGCCGCGCTGGCGGCGCCGGCGCTGGCGGTTGGGGTCGCTGCGCCTGCCGCCGAGCGGCTGCGCTTCGACGACCTGTACGCCGGGTGGAGCGTGACCGGGCTCACGTTCTCCGACCGAGCCCGGCAGCTTGCGGGACAGACGGCGACCATGGCCGGGTTCATGGCGCCGCCGCTCAAGGCCGACGCCGACTTCTTCGTGCTGACGCGCGAGCCGCTCAGCGTCTGCCCGTTCTGTTCGTCAGACGCGGAGTGGCCGCCCGACATCGTCGTGGCCTATCTCCGGCACGATGCTCAGCCTACGGCGCCGAACGAGGTGATCGAAGTCACGGGCACGCTGGAATTGGGGTCGTGGACCGACCCCGCGTCCAAGTTCGTCAGTCAGGCGCGACTGCGCAATGCCAGTTTCCGCCGCAGCTGACGGCGGGCGGGAGCCAGGGCTCGAGGTTCGTGACCTGGTGATCGCCTATCTTGGCGTCGGTCCCGTGCTACGGGTGCCTCATTTGGCGCTGCCCGGCGGCAGCATGGTCGGCATCGAAGGCCCATCCGGCGCCGGCAAGAGCAGCCTGCTGCATGTGCTCGGCGGCATCGAGCGCCCGGCCTCCGGCAACGTGCGGTGGGGCGAGGTCGCGCTTTGGAGCCTGCCCCGCTCTTCCAGGGACCGCTGGCGCCGGGAGGATCTCGGCCTGGTGTTCCAGGATATGCATCTGCTCGAGGCGCTGTCGGCGCTCGACAACGTGCTGCTGCCCATTCTGTTCGACCACCGGCGCGTACCTGTCGCACTGCGCGAGAGGGCGGCGTCGCTGCTCGCCGGGCTGGGCGTGGCGACGCCCGACCGCCGGGCCGGCGTGATGAGCCGCGGCGAGCGCCAGCGCGTGGCGCTGGCCCGTGCCCTGCTGCGTGAACCGTCGGTGCTGCTAGCCGACGAGCCGACCGCCAGCCTGGATACCGCGTCGGCGGAACAGGTCGGCGAACTCCTGGTGCAGGCGGCCGCCGCTTCGGGAGCCAGCCTGTTCGTCGCCACTCACGACAAGGCGCTGCTGGCCCGCCTGCCGCTACGGCTGCGGCTGCAGGCCGGCACGTTGGACCAGCTCGCATGAACCCGTGGCCGATCGCGCTGGTGGCATTGCGCCGGGGCTGGCGGGCAGCCTGTGCCATGGTGTTGCTGGTGGCGCTGGCGACGGCGATGGGCATCAGCGTCGGCGCGCTCGAGCGGGCGACGAGGCGGGCGGCGGCGCAAGCGGCGGACGCGTTCGATCTCGTCGTCGGCGCCCCGGGCGGGGCCACGCAGCTGGTGATGACCTCGGTCTATCTGCAGCCGGACACGGTGCCGTTGCTGGATGGCGCCATCCTGGCGCGGGTAATGGCCGAGCCCGAGGCGGTCTGGGCCTCGCCGATCGGCTTCGGCGACCAATGGCACGGCCACCCGGTGATCGGCGTCGCGCCCGACTTCGTCACCCGCGGCGGCACGCGGATGCCTACGGCGGGACGAGTGTTCGGCGCCGAGGAAGAGGCGGTGATCGGCGCGGAGGTCCCGTTGCAGCTGGGGGAGAAGATCTCGCCGCAGCACGGGCTGGTCGAGGTGCCCGGCGGCCATGTTCATTCCGAGATCGCCTATGAGGTCGTGGGCCGGCTGCCGCGGACCGGGACGCCCTGGGACGGGGCGATCATGGTTCCAATCGAGAGCGTGTGGGAGCTGCACGGGCTGGGCAACGGGCATCCGGCCGGGGTCGAACGGGTCGGGCCGCCCTGGGAAGTGCCGTCGGGGGTTCCGGCGGTGGTGGTCAAGCCGCGCTCCTTCGCCGGCGCGTACCAGCTCCGCGCCCGCTACCGGACGGACCGCAGCACCGCGATCTTCCCCGGGGAGGTGCTCGTCAGCCTGTTCCGGACGCTGGGCGATGTGCGCGCGCTGCTCTCGGCAATGGCGCTGGCGACCTCGGCGCTGGTGGTGGGGGCGGTGTTCCTGGCGTTCAGCGCGCTGCTGTCGGCCCGGGCCCGCGAGCATGCGGTGCTGCGGGCAATCGGCGCCTCGCCGGGCTACATCCTGGCGGCGCTCTGGATGGAACTGGGGACGATCCTCGCCGCCGCGGTGGTGCTCGGCACCTTGCTGGGGTGGGTGGCCGCCAGGATCGCCGCGACCGTATTGGGCCGGGCGGCCGGGCTGTCGATGACCGTGTTGCTTGGGTGGGATGAGGTGATGCTGGCAGGGGCGATCCTCGCAGCCGGGCTGGTGGCTGCTGCCGCTCCCGCTTTGCTGGGTTTGCGGGCGGCGCCCGGCGCGTTGCTGAAGGGCTGACCACGCGGGCCAGATCGCGCCGAAGTGCGGTCCGTTTCACACGAGTGGTTACACCCCTCAACCATCCTCTCATTTCGCTTAAACAAACAAGCCGCAAGGCGCTTGCTTGGGCGAGGGCTAGTGCGAACGCTGCGATCAGTGGCGCAAGCCTGTGTTCGGGCATGTCGGGGATCAGGTCGTAGAGCATGCAGCCTTGCCGGAACAGCGAGTGCGCGCGGGTCTTGCTGGTGTTGGACTTGAGCAGCCGGTCCATGCCGAGGCTCTCGCCGACGGTGCCGAGCAATGTCAGCAGCGCCAGAGCGAATGCGCTGACCAGCAGCAGCCGGTCGCGCCGCAGCGGGTCGCCGATGCGGGTCGCCGACAGTCCCATGCCGAACCGCAGGTCCTTGGTGTCGCGGAATGCAGGCTCGATGGTCCAGCGGCGGGCGTAGTGGTTGACCAGCACGGCGGCCGTGGCGTCGGGGTCGCTCGCGGCCAGACACCAGGGTTCCTTCATCGCCTTGGCATGCACGCAGACCACGGCGCCCACCCGCCGCCCCTGCGCCGTGACTCGGGCATCGCGCAGCTTGCGGGCGCGTCCACCCTTGCCCACCCACTCGGCCGCAGGCCGCGTCTGTCCATCGGCATCGGTCACGTGGATGTTGCCGCGGAAGCGAATGACATAGCCCAGGCCCAGCTCGCCCAGGAAGGCGAACAGCTTCTGGTCACCGAAGCCGCGGTCGGCCAGGATCGTCACCCGGCCGCCCGGCGGGCATCGTCTCGGCCAGGCGGCGCAGGCAGGCATCTTCGTAATCGTTGCGCCGGGTCGCGATCTCCTCTTCCAGACGGTCAGCCAGATCAGCGGTGCCGCTCGGCCGTGGCCGGTCACCAGGCTCAGCACCAACGTCGATTGGCCGTCTCGGTCGAAGTCGGTCCAGTCCATCGCCACGAGAACGTCCTGCTGCGCGCCGACCTGCTGCGGCGCCGCGCATCATCCGCCCGCTCAGGCCCGCCGGCGACGCGCGGCCGCGACGCCCAGCAGCCCGGCGCCGAGCAGCGCCATCAACGCGGGTTCCGGCACGGTCGTCGCATTCGGGATCGCACCCGCCACGAACAGGTCCGACAGGTCGTTCGCGGTGCAAGCAGCGCCCAGGCACGGCCCCACGCCGAACACGCGCTGGTAGGTCAGCGGGTCCGACGAGTGAGTGTAGCTCACGTCGCTGGCGTAGGCGTTGCCTTTGGCCAACGGCGACAGCACGATCTCCGTGTTGGTGAAGGCGCTGGTGTCCCCGCCTTCCGTTTCGTCGTTCCAGATAACGATGGCGCCGTTGTTCTGATACGCGACGGACGACATGATCTCGGGCACCAGCACGGACAGGAAGTAGTCGCCCTGGGCGATCCTCCCCGCATCGCCGGTGTAGTGGATGCCGGTGCGCGGATCAGTGAAGCCGGCGGCCAACGTCGTGTGCATGTCGTTGAACTGGTCCGGCGTGATCCAGTTGTAGCGGGCCACCGTGTTGTTCGCCAGGCCGGTCTGCAGCTGCTGCAACGGGGCGTAGTTCGCCGCGGCGGGGTTGGCCGGCGTGGTGTCGTTGCCGCCGTTGGTGTCGGAGAAGTACGCCATCGGGTCGTGCTTCACGGCGGAGTCGTCTCGAATGCGTCCGCGTCGCTCTCCTGCGCCGCGGCGAGCGCCTCGATGGTGCCGTGGAACAGGCGCATTAGTCGCCCCACGTCGCTGGCGCTGGCGGCACACCGGCGTCGGGCGGCGTTGCGCGCCTTGGCAAACAGGCCGCCGATCAGCTTGTCGGCCATGTCCAGCACCGCGTCCGTCAGTCGGGTTTCAAGGTCCAGCACCGTTGCCACCAGGATCGCGCGCCGCCGGTGCTCGGAGTAGCGCCCGAGCTGGTGGGCGTCCGAAGCGTGGCCCTCGCGCACGAACTGCTGCAGCCGGTCCTCGTGGACGCGGTCGGCGTTCTCGACCGGCACGCCGATGCCTCGAGCCAGGTTCAGGCGGTCCAGCAGTTCGCAGATGTGGTTTGCCTTGGGCGCGATGGGCATGGCCTTGAGCCAGGCGAAAGGCGTCACGCCCAATGACGGGTCAAGAACGAGCAACCCATCGAGCTTGGTCAGGTGTTCAGCGGATAGCCCACCCACCAGGACATCGGCCGCCCGCTTGCGGGCACGCGCCCGACCGGCGATGGCGATACGTTCAATCACGGCCGCGCCCGGCAGAATGAAAACCAGCTTTCGAACCGAGTGTTCGCCAACTACGACGCCATCGTCGATGCATGCTGCACCGCTTGGAACGCCCTCATGGCAATGCTCGACCGCATCCGATCCATCGCCACACGAGCTTGGACCAAAACAGTCAATGCATAGGGCGTTTAGTATGACACGGGGGCGTGCCTTCGGCGCCGAGCCGGGGCCGTGAAGCTGGTGCGCCGGCTAGGGCGCCAATGTGCCCGGAGAGCCCGACCTGATCCGGACGGTGCGCGAGGCGCTTACGCCCTGGACACGGAGCTGGTTCGAGGCGCCTAAAGTCGCCGAACGATGAGGTCCATTCTCCTGACGGCCGGGGTGATAAGCGCCGTTCCCATTGCTGCGCTGCTTGTGCTTGTGCTCGCGAGCGCGGCAGCAGCGGTGCCGGCACTGCTGGCGATGGCGGTGGTGGCGGCGTCCGGTCTGGCCCTGGCCATGCTCTCGGCGCGCCAGCTTCGCCGAGCCGTAGCTTCGTTGCGCCGCGCTGCCCGCGACGGATCGCCGGAGTCCGCACGCCTCGGGCGCACCGGGGCGCCTCTAGGGGCGGACCTGGCTGCGGAAGCGCAGCTTCTTCTCGTCGATCTCGCATCTCGGAAAGAGGCCGCCGAGGTGTTATGGCGAGCTGACGAGGCCATCATCGAGGCGCTCGCCGCCCCTCTGCTTACACTCGGGACGGACCTGCGTCTGCGCCGCGCCAATCGGTCAGCGACGCGAGAATTCGGCCCCGAGGCCGCCGCCATCCTCCGTCACCCGGCAGTGCGTGCTGCTGTAAACCGAGCAATCGGCACCGGGGACCCGCAGGCCGTAGACCTGACTCTCCCGGTGCCGAGGCCGCGGGAGCTGCGGGCCGCCATCACCCCTCTTAACGCTGAGGTCGGCCATGAGCGGGTGGTCATCCTGCTCGCGGACCATACGCGGGAGCGGGCCATTGACCGTACGAGAGCTGATTTCGTGGCCAACGCCGGACACGAGTTGCGCACACCGCTGGCCAGCCTCATCGGCTTCATCGAGACGCTGCAGGGTCCGGCGGCGGACGACCGGGCCGCCCAGCAGAGGTTCCTTGGCATCATGGCCGAACAGGCCGCTCGCATGGAGCGGCTGATCGCCGACCTGCTCGACCTTTCTCGCATCGAATTGGCCGAACACCGGACCCCTGACGCCCAAATTGATCTCGTCGAGTTATCGAGGAAGGCCGCGGCTGGGTTCGAGCCGGCTATCCTGGCCCGGATGGCGCGGTTGGAGCTCGCCGTGGGGCCAGCTCCGCTGCCTGTGATAGGCGACGCCGACCAACTCGCGCAGGTGCTGCAGAACGTGATCGGGAACGCGCTGCAGCATGGCGGGACGGGCGTACACATCCGCCTCGCAGTTGAGCCAGCCGGCCCCGGCGAGCGCTGGCCGGCTCGGGCGGGCGTGGTGCTGAGCGTTGCGGACGACGGGCCGGGAATTGCACCCGAACACCTCCCAAGAATAACGGAGCGCTTCTACCGAGTGGACGCAGCCCGTTCGCGGGCGGTGGGCGGCACTGGGCTGGGCCTGGCGATTGTGAAGCACATCGTCACTCGCCACCGTGGGCAGCTACAAATCGAGAGCACGCAAAGCCGCGGCACCACGCTCCGTATTTGGCTGCCCGCCGCCCCAGGAGCTGTTGAACGTGGCCACCTCGATGCCCATCACGCGGTCTACAAGGGCAAGATAGAGCGTGGGTGACCCCGGTGAGTATCCACCGGTGGGCCAAACCGGACGTCCCGTTCGATATTACGCCGAGGTCTCGCTGCGATTTCGCCCTGAACCTGCTGGGCGGTGGAGGTTGGGCGTGGGTACTCTGATCCGCTGGGTGTGCGGTGATCCCCGCGGCAGCGCCTGCGTTTGACTATCGCCTTCTATCGGTCAAGCGGGTGCGCGCGCACCCGGTCCAGCCGATAGCCTCGCGCGGTTCTCGCCACCGACACGCCGGACGCCTCGGACAGCGCCTTGGCCCTGAGGCGCCTGATGTCCCGAGCCAGCATATCCGCCATGCTTCCCAGAGAAGCAGTCTGGGGGTGCAGCGTGGAAAGGTAGGCCGCCGAGACCTCCTCACCTTCCGCGAACCATAGTGCGGCAGCGATCCGGAACAGGCGCACGGAGAGGAGATGCCGTGCCCCGCCGACGACCAGCGCGAACGCCTCGAAATCGAGGATCGCGCCGTTCAGGACGACCGTCGTGAGGCAAATCGGCCTGCTGTCCCCAGTCGCCGCGGCTTGCTCGGCGGCTGCCTTTGCAGGGTCCCTCCGCGCCCATTTCCAGTTCTGGAGGGCCCGGGTCAGGAGGAGCGCAGGCTCTGGATCAGACTTGCTCGGTATCCAGCGCATAGCCCGCCGCCCGCACCGTGCGCACCATGTCCAGCTCGCCTTCGCCGTTGATGCTCTTGCGCAGGCGCCGGATGTGGACATCCACGGTGCGGGGCTCGACGTGGATATCGCGGCCCCACACGGCGTTGAGCAGTTCCTCGCGGCTGAAGACCCGGCGCGGGTGCTGCATCAGGAACTCGAGCAGCCGGTATTCCGTCGGCCCCAGATGCAGCGACCGTCCGTTGCGGGTCACGCGATGGGCCGACAGGTCCATCACGATGTCATGGAAGCCGAGCTGGCCTCGGACCGGCGTCGCGCCCGAGCGTCGCAGCAGGGCGCGCATGCGGGCCAACAGCGCCTCCATGCTGAACGGCTTGGTAATGTAGTCGTCGGCGCCGGTGTTGAGCCCGCGCACGGCATCCTGGTCCTCCGTGCGCGCGGTGACCATAATCACCGGCAAGTCGCGGGTCGCCGGGCGGCGTCGGATCTGGCGGCAGACCTCGATACCCGACATCACGGGCAGCATCCAATCTAGCAGTACGATGTCCGGCGGGGCCTCGGCGATTCGGGCCATCGCTTCCTGCCCGTCCGCCGCTTCCTCTACCCGGAAGCCCTGCTTTTCAAGGTTGTAGCGCAGCATGGTGGCGAGCGAGGCCTCGTCCTCGACCACCAGTACCAGGGGCTTCGCAAGCTCGTTCATAATGCGGTTACCTCCCGGGGCCTGACGACGGCGTAGGAGGAGCTATCGCCTCCCTTCGGCCGCTCATCTGCCAAGGTCACGCCCGTGGCGGCGTAATGCACGGTCTCGGCAATGTTCGTGGCGTGGTCGCCGATCCGCTCCAGGTTCTTGGCGATGAACAGCAGGTGCGTGCAGGGCGTGATGCTGCGCGGGTCCTCCATCATGTAGGTGACCAGCTCACGGAAGATCGAGTTGTATAGGTCGTCGATGGCCTGATCGGATTGCCAGACCTGCACGGCCTTCTGCGGATCGTTCTCGCCCACCGCATCGACCACTAGCCTCAGGTTCTCCTGAACCAGGCGCGCCATGGTGGCGAGGCCGGTCAGGCTGAAAGGCAGCGCGAACTGGCCGAGCACGATGCTGCGCTTGGCCACGTTCTTGGCGTAGTCGCCAATCCGCTCCAAGGCCGCGGTGACTCTCAGCGCGGCGACGATCTGCCGGAGGTCGTTGGCCATCGGCTGGCGCAGCGCCAGCATGCGGATGACGAATTGTTCGGCCTGGCGCTCGAGCGCGTCGACCGCCGGGTCCTGCTCCACCGCGCGAGTGGCGAGCTCCGAGTCCTGGCTCGCGATGGCCTGGATCGCCATCGCGAGCTGGCTCTCCACGATGCCGCCCATCTCGGTCATCAGGTCGCGCAGGCGCTGCAGCTCCTGCGCGTAGCTTTTCACGATGTGCGGCGCCTCGGACATGGGGGCCTCCTGGGCTGTGCCGCTCATCCGAAGCGGCCCGTGATGTATTCCTGGGTGCGCCGCTGCTTGGGCGCGGTAAACATCTCGGCCGCGGGGCCGACCTCGACGACCTCACCGAGATAGAAGAACGCCACCTGGTCGGCGCAGCGCGCCGCCTGCTGCATGTTATGCGTCACCATCGCCAGGGTGAAGTCGCCCTTCAGTTCGTCGATGAGCTCCTCGACCTTCATGGTGCTGATCGGGTCGAGCGCGCTGGTGGGCTCATCGAGCAGGATGACCTCCGGCTTGGTCGCTATTGTGCGGGCGATGCAGAGCCGCTGCTGCTGACCCCCGGACAGGCTCATGGCGGAGTTCCCGAGCCGATCCTTCACCTCGCCCCAAAGTGCGGCCCGGGTGAGCGACCACTCGGTCCGCTCCTCCATCTCGGCCCGGGACAGGCGCTCGTGCAGCTTCACCCCGAAGACGATGTTGTCGCGGATGCTCATGGGAAAGCAGGTGGGCTTCTGGAACACCATCCCGACCCGGCTGCGCAGGTCGTTCAGGTCCACGTCAGGCCCGATGATGTTCTGGCCGTCCATCATGGCCTCACCTTCGGCGCGCTGCCCCGGGTAGAGGTCGTACATGCGGTTCAGCACGCGCAGAAGCGTGGATTTTCCGCATCCCGAGGGCCCAATCATGCCGGTGACCTGCCGTTCCGGAAGGTCGAGGTTGATCGATTTCAGGGCCTGGTTGCTGCCGTAGAAGAAGCTCAGGTTTCGCATGGAGACGCGGGCAGCGCTGGCCTGGGTTTCGGGTGGTGGACGAGCCCCGTCCACACGCTGCAGCGCCGCAGCTTGCTGGTTTGCCATTCGATTTCCTAATTCACGCGGGTTCGCAGCAGGAAACGCGCGCCCACGGACACGATTAAGACGAACATGGTCATCAGCAGCGCGCCGGCCCACGCCAATGCGTGCCATGCGTCGTAGGGCGCCAGGGCGAACTGGAAGATGACCACCGGTATGTTGGCCATCGGCTCGGACATGCTCGAGGTGAAGTACTGGTTGTTCAGCGCCGTAAACAGCAACGGCGCGGTCTCCCCGCTGATGCGGGCCACACCGAGCAGCAGCCCGGTGAGGATGCCCGTCCGGGCCGCCGGATACAGAACGCTCGTGATCACCTTCCACTGCGGCGCGCCCAGGGCCAGCGCCGCCTCGCGCAAGGTCACCGGCACAAGGCGCATGGTCTCGTCCGTGGTGCGCACGACCACGGGCAGCAGGATGAACGCCAGCGCGACGGCACCCGCCCAGCCAGAGAAATGTCCGCTTTGGCGGACAATCAGCTCGTAGACGAACAGGCCGATGACGATTGACGGCGCCGAGAGCAGGATGTCGTTCACGAACCGGATGACCTCGGCGACGGGGCGCTTCTTCCTGTACTCGGCAAGGTGTGTCCCGGCGAGAATGCCGATAGGGGCGCCGAGGAGAACGGCGACGAGGATCATAACCCCGCTGCCGTAGATGGCATTCAGCAGGCCGCCGTCGCGCCCCGGGGGCGGGGTCATCTCCGTGAGGAGCTTAAAGTTCAGGGCGGAGAGGCCATTCACGACGGTGGTGAACAGGATCCACACCAGCCAGAACACCCCGAACACCGTCGCCGCCGTGGAAAGCCCGAGCGCAGTCAGGTTCATGAGGTGGCGGCGCCTTGCACGCGCGCTGCGCTTGGGCGGCCGGAGGGAGGCGGCGATCATCTACGCGCCTTCCGACTTGGCGAGCTGCATCAGCATCAGTTTCGCCGCTGCGAGCACGATAAAGGTCACGACGAATAGTAGGAAGCCAAGGCCGATCAAGGAGGACAGGTAGATATCGGAGTCCGCCTCCGTGAACTCGTTGGCGATGGCGGCTGCGATGGAGTTGCCCGGCTCCAGTAGCGAGGCGCTCAGCTGGTGGGCATTCCCCAGCACGAACGTCACGGCCATCGTTTCGCCCAGCGCCCGGCCGAGACCGAGGAAGATGCCGCCGACGACCGCCGTCCGGGTGTAGGGGACGACGACCCCGCGGACCACCTCCCAGCGCGTCGCGCCCAGGCCAAACGCGGCCTCCCGGAGCGGTGGTGGCACGAGGCTGAAGACGTCCCGCATCACGGACGAGATGAACGGTACGACCATAATGCCCAGGATGATGCCTGCGGTGAGCATGCCGATGCCGAGAGGCGGGCCGTTGAACAGGAACCCAATGACGGGGAGCGGCCCCGCGTGATCGATCAGCCAGGGCTCGACGTGATCGGACATGAAGGGAACGAACACGAACAAGCCCCACATCCCGTAGATGATGCTGGGGATGCCCGCGAGCAGCTCGATGGCGGAGGCGACCGGGCCGCGCATCCAGTTCGGGCTGACCTCCGTCAGGAACACCGCGATGCCGAAGCTGACCGGGACGGCTATGAGCATGGCGAGCGCCGAGGTGACCAGGGTGCCGAAAATGGGCACGAGCGCGCCGAACTCCTGGCGCACGGGGTTCCACTCGGAGCTGTAGATGAACGCGAGGCCGAATTTCCTGAATGCCGGGATGCCACCGTAGAGCATGGAGAGCGCGGCGGCTCCGAGGCTGATCAGCACGAAGAAAGCAGCCGCCGCCGCGAAGCCTCTGAATAGCGGATCGCCGAGACCACGCCCGCGGGTTCGCAGCGCCCGGGGGCGCGCGCCGGGAGCGGGCAATCCGGTCGCGGTCGCTGCTTGCTGCATCAGGTGAACGCCTCGTGCGGGTGGAGGGCGAGAGTGGGGCGGGCCATGGGACCCGCCCCCGCGGGGCTACTGGATCTCGCTTTTCCAGGATGCCTCGATTTGCGTCACGAGCGTGTTCGGTAGGGGAACGTAGTCAAGTTTGGCCGCCTGGTCCTGGCCGTGCTCGAGCGCCCATCGGAAGAACTCGATGGCCGCTGCGGAGCGGACCGGGTCCTTGGACTTCTTGTACATGATGACGAACACCGTCGCCGAGATGGGGTATGCCTGCTCGCCCGGCGCGTTGGTGATGACCAGGTTGTAGCTGTCCGCCTTGGCCCAGTCCGCGCTGGCGGCCGCGGCCTGGAAGGCGGCGGCCTCGGGCTTTATGAATCGGCCTGTGCTGTTCTGCACGAGGCCGTATGTCATCTTGTTCTGAAGCACGTAGGCGTACTCGACGTAGCCGATGGAGCCCTTGATGCGGTTGACGTATTCCGCGACGCCCTCGTTGCCCTTGCCGCCGACGCCGACGGGCCATGAGACCGAGGTGCCCTCTCCGATCTTGCTCTTCCAGTCGGGGCTGACCTTGGACAGGTAGTTCACCCAGTTGAACGTGGTCCCCGACCCGTCCGAGCGGTGCACGATGGTCACGTTCTGGTCGGGCAGCTTCACGCCCGGGTTGACCGCGGCGACCGCCGGGTCGTTCCACTTCTTGATCTTGCCGAGATACAGGTCGGCGAGCAGCTGGCCGGTGAACTTGAGTTGGCCGGGCGTGATGCCTTCCAGGTTGACGACGGGCACGACGCCGCCGATGACGAGCGGGAACTGGGTCAGGCCGAGCTCCTTGAGCTGGTCGGGTGCCATGGGGGCATCGGAGGCGCCGAAGTCGACGGTCGCGGCCTTGATCTGCGCGATGCCGCCGCCGGAGCCGATGGATTGGTAGTTAACCCGCACGCCCTTGGACTGATTGTAGGCGTCCGACCAGGCGGATAGGACGGGGTAGACGAAAGTGGAACCCGCTCCGGTAATCTGCTGCTGGGCGAGGGCTGGGAAGCTGGCTGCGCACGAGAGCGCAAGCGCCAGGATTTTCGGTGTGAGCTTCATGTATCCTCCGGATGGAGCGGCTCCACGGGTTTGGGCCGCACGTGATTTGAGCCGTGCTGCGGGCACTGGTCGTCTGCCGGACGGAAGCTATCGGGCCTCTGAGACAGCCACGTTGCAGTGGTGCGACTCTTTTGTGACAATCCAAGGCGACTTGTGCGTGCCGCGCGACTCACCGAGAAGGAGCGGTCGCGACAGTGGGTGCGCTGGCGGGCAACATGAAGCGCTTGAGTTGCGGCGACGCCTTTCGAGCCCGCTCCGGAGCATGTTCGCAAAACTTGCCGAGCCAACAAGCCCTGCTAGAGTCGCTGAACTCCTACCGTTCACGTCAACAATGCCGCTAACTGGGAGGTGCAGCTGCTCTATGAACCGGGCGCTGTGGAGAGGCTCGACACTGGCGTCCGCTCAATTGTGTCCTGGTGGGGTTTTTCGCCCTCCGCAACGGTCACACTGCTCAACCTTTCTGAAAACGCGACCTACCACGCGATGGACGACGCTAGCGGGCACGAGCTTATACTACGCGTTTACAGACCGGGGTATCGTACCCGCCCGGAGATCTTGTCCGAATTAGCCTGGATCGAGGTCATTCGCGCCGAGCGCATCGTGAGTACACCCGCACCGGTCCACACCATTGATGGCTCACTTCTGTGCTCGTTCGAGGACAGCGGGCAGCAGCGTTATGTTGGAGCCTTCGAGTACCTAAGAGGGCGGGAGCCAAATGCCACGGACGATCTTGTGCCGTGGTTTGAACGTCTCGGCGCGACGACGGCGCGCTTGCATCAGCAGAGCCGAGCCTGGAGCCGCCCGCCAGGGTTCATCCGGAAATCGTGGACTTACGAGACAATCTTGGGGCCGAGCCCGTACTGGGGCAATTGGCGCGCCGCCCTCGGTCTCGACGCTTCCGGCATGCGCATACTTGAACGAACAGAGGCGCTTCTGCGACGGCAGCTTGCGCAGTACGGCATGGCGCACGACCGCTTCGGCCTGATACACGCCGATCTGCGGCTTGCCAATCTGCTGGTCCGCGACGACGACCTAGCTGTGATCGACTTCGACGATTGCGGCTTCAGCTGGTTCTGTTTCGACTTTGCGGCAGCCGTCACCTTCATCGAGCACGAGCCTTACCTACCGTCGCTCAAAGCCGCATGGACAGCCGGCTACCGACGGGCGGTACCGCTGGCGGTCGAGGACGAACTGGCACTGGAGATGTTCGTGATGCTCCGGCGCATGCAGGTGACGGCCTGGATCGCATCTCATTCCGAGACGCGGACCGCGCAGGAGATGGGGATTCCCTACACTGAGGGCACGGTCCGGCTGGCGGATGCGTATCTTGCCCGGCCTTCCTAACCAGTCAGGAGACCTTAATAACGCTCGGCAAAGACATGCCGCGCTCAACCGCTTCCGAAGGGGATGCAAGCGATGGCGTCTTGAGCGAGGTCACCACGCTTGGTTGCGCGCCCGGACGGTAAATCTCGGGGCAAGGTCCGTGCTGTCCTATCCACGGCCAATCGCCATCGAGCGCTTGCCGCTGGTGAGGTGGGCAACATGGACCCCGCGGACCTCGATGTAGCCTCGAGCGCCGGGTGATACGCTCAAAGCTGCGAGCCGGTCGGTGTCCAGTCCAGCAGATCGGAAGGTGCGTCGATGCCGTCGAGAGCGTCCCAGAGCGCGACACCCGAGGCGTGCCGCGCCACCGCAGCGACCGCCGCGTCTGCGGACGGCCATGTGCCGGCCCGATCACCACCGAACTCTAACCACCACCGACTGCGGACCTGCACTAACCTCAACACCCCTTCGGAGCAGCGGAATTCATAGGGCAAGACTCCCCTCGCTTTCGTCACGACCTGTGCCGGTACGTTCCGGCCTCGAAGGAAGCCAGCCCGTCCTGAGACCTTCCGCGTTCTCACCTCCGGAGACTCGATCCAGCAACGCAAACTTCGCGCTGTCACATAACGGTCACCTTGCCGCCGCGCCGAGCGTCATCGAAGTTTCACAGCTGCCGGCCGGTCCACCGTGTAGATGAGCCCGGGCGCATCCGGGAGAGACTGGTGCTCGTTCTAGAGGGCCTGACCAAGCGGTTCGGCAAGTCGGTTGCGGTGTCTGGGGTTTCCATCGTGGTGCCGCAAGCGCAGTTCGTCGGCGTGATCGGCAGGTCCGGCGCCGGCAAGTCGACCACGCTGCGCATGATCAACCGTCTCACCGACCCGACCGAAGGGCGCGTGAGCTTCGGCCGGACAGACGTAACGGCGCTCACTGGCCAGGCCTTGCGGAGTTGGCGCCGGCGCTGTGCGATGATCTTCCAACAATTCAACCTGATCGGCCGGCTCGACGTGCTGGACAACGTGCTGATGGGCCGGCTCACGTACACCCCCGGCTGGCGGTCGGCGACGAAGATGTGGCGCCGGGAAGACTGCGCGATCGCCATGGCGGCGCTCGACCGGCTCGGCATCGCCGAACTCGCCGCACAGCGCGCGGACCACCTCTCCGGAGGGCAGCAGCAGCGAGTCGCGATCTGCCGCGCCCTGGTGCAGGAACCGGAGATCGTGCTGGCCGACGAACCCGTGGCCTCGCTGGACCCGCACAACGCCCAAATCGTGATGGACGCGCTGCAGCGGATCAACCGCCATTTCGGGCTAACCGTCCTGTGCAACCTGCACTCTCTCGACCTTGCCCGGCGCTATTGCGATCGGCTGGTCGGCATGGCCGCGGGGCGGGTCGTGTTCGACGACGTGCCCGCGGCGCTGACTGAACGCGTCGCCCGCGACCTGTATGGGCTCGAAGCAAACGCCGTCATGCCGCACCGGGTCGCGGCCGATGCGGGCGCAATGCCCGCTGCCCTGGTGGCCTGACCTCTTTCAACGAACACTCGAGGAGCGAACATGATCAATCGCCGCACGCTGCTGGCCGGTCTCGCTGGCGCCGCGACCAGCGCTAGCCAACTCCGTGCCCAGACCTACAAGCAGGCCTTCCCCGAGCTGGTGTATGCCGTAATCCCGGCCGAGAACGCCTCCGGCATCACCGACCGCTATGCGCCGTTTGTGGAATACCTCAGCCATCAACTCGGCACGAAGGTGACACTTCGTGTGGCCAACGACTATGCCGCGGTGATCGAAGGCCAGCGCGCCGGCAACATCCATATCGGCTCTTACGGCCCGGCCGCGTTCGCCCGCGCGCTGGTAACCGGGGTCAAAGCCACCGCTTTCGTCATCGACGTGAACAGCGATGGGACCAAGGGTTACTACTCGGTTTTCTACGTCAAGAACGACAGCCCGTATAAGTCCGTCCAGGACCTGAAGGGCCAAGCGCTCGGCCTGGTCGACCCGAACTCGACCTCCGGCTACAACATGCCGCTGTTCGCGCTCGATAAGCAGGGTATCAACGCCGACCAATTCTTCTCCAAAGTGCTGGTGACCGGCAGCCACGAGAATGCGGTGCTGGCGCTACAGCAAGGCACCGTGCAGGCCGCCGCCAACTGGTGGAACGCGCCCGACGACAGCAACCTGACCCGGATGCTGAACAAGGGCATGGTCAAGGATTCCAGCGGCAAGCCGGCCAGCGTCGGCGACTTCCGCATCATCCTAAAGTCGGACCTAATCATCAACTCGCCGACCGCCTGCCTGGACAGCTTGCCCGAGGACCTGAAGGCTGCCATCAGCACCGCCTTCCTGGATGCGGCCAAGAACGACAAGGCCGCGTTCGACCGGCTGTCGGACGGCAAAAACCAGCCCTGGCAAGCCACCGACAACGCCGCCTATGACGACACGATTAAGCTGATCCGCTTCGTCGACCGGCTGCGAAAGAAGAACAGCTGAAGCCGGCAGGCCGGGGCCATGGCGTATCGCCACGACATGCCCCCGGAGGCGCAGCTTCACTCCCTGCTGGAGTTCCACGCCCGTGCCGTCGCGGCCCGGCGGCGCACGGTGCTGCTCGGCATCGCCGTGCTGCTGGCCGCGATTCTGGCCTCAGCGACCGGTGCTGAAGTCCGGCTGGATACGTTCTGGGACAAGCTCGGCAATTTCAGCAGCTATTTCGACCGCCTGACCCAACTCGACACCGGCGAGCGCGTCTGGACGGATCCGGTCTCCTGGTTCTGGGGTATCAGACGCTGGAGCCTGCAACTCGGGCAGACCTTGCTGATCGCCTATGTCGCCACCCTGACCGGGGCGGTGCTGGGCGTGATCGGCGGCGTGCTCGCGAGCCGCAACGTTACCCCGTCTCGCGTCGTGCGGTTCATCGCGGTGCGCGTGCTCGAGTTTGACCGCACGGTGCCCGACATCGTCTTCGCGCTCATCTTCGTGGTGGCGTTCGGGCTCGGCCCGCTGCCCGGCGTCCTGGCGATCACGCTGCATACCGCCGGCACGCTCGGCAAGCTGTTCGCCGAGGTGATCGAGAATATTGACATGAAGCCGGTCGAAGGTGTCCAGGCGGCGGGCGGCACCTGGCTGTCGCAAATCCGGTTCGGCGTGCTGCCGCAAGTGCTGTCCAACTTCGCCAGCTACGCGCTGCTGCGCCTCGAGGTCAACGTGCGCGGCGCTGCCGTGATCGGCTTTGTTGGCGCGGGCGGCATTGGCCAGGAGCTGATCACCGCCATCCGCAAATTCTACTATTCCGACGTCAGCGCGATCCTTCTGATGCTGCTGGCCTGCGTCGTCGCTATCGATATCCTCTCCGAGCGCCTGCGGACCCGGTTGCTTGATGCGGAGCTGCGGCTTTGAGCCACCCGGGGCTGCGCGCGGAGTTACTGGCCCGAAGCGCAGAGCTGGAGGGTCAGCACGCGGCCATACTGGCGCGCAGGGGCGGTGGCCGGGCGCTTGCGCTCGCAATAGCCACGGCCGGGCTCGCGCTGTATCTGGGCGGGCTGGTGCTGCTGGAAGTCTCCCCTGTACGCATCTGGCACGGACTGGGCGAACTCGGGACGATCCTCGTCCTCATGCTGCCCCCGAGCACCGGCGGGCATTTAATGCTCTACCTCGAGGCGCTCGGGCAGACGCTGTCGATCGCGTTCCTGGGCACGATGCTGGCGGCGGCGCTCGCCTTGCCGTTCGGCTTTCTGGCGGCCCGCAACGTGGTGGCGAACCGGCTCGTGCACGCTCTCGCCCGCCGCAGCCTCGACGCGGTCCGCAGCATCGACGTGCTGATCTGGGCATTGATCTGGATCAACGTGGTGGGGCTCGGCCCGTTCGCCGGAGCGCTGGCCATCGCGTCATCCGACTGCGGCGCACTGGCCAAGCTGGTGTCCGAGGCGATCGAGACGGCCGACCGCAAGTCCGTGGAAGGCGTACTGGCGAGCGGCGGCGGCCGGCTGTCGGCCATCCGCTTCGGCATCGTGCCGCAGGTCCTGCCGGTGTTTGCGAGCCAGTTGCTCTACTTCTTCGAGTCAAATACGAGGTCGGCCACCATCATCGGCATCGTCGGAGCCGGCGGGATCGGGCTCCACCTGTATGAGCAGATCCGCGTGCTGGAGTGGCAGCAGGTCGCGTTCCTCATCGTGATGGTGCTGGTGACCGTGGCCGCGATCGACTTCGGATCCCGCCGGCTGCGCCAAGCGATCATCGGCAGTCGGACGGCCTGAGGAACCAGCGGCAGTGTTCCCGGGGGGCGCCGCCGCTGGGGAGAATCTCAGGCCCGGCGGCGGCGGCGCAGCGCGCCGACCCCGATCAGGCCCGAGAAAAGCACGCCAATCGAGGCCGGCTCAGGCACCGCGATATCGGCGCCGATGGCCGACGCCAGCGAATAGGCCTGGCCGACGCTGGCCGAGGTCCCGCAAGCGCTCGGTGGCTGGGCTCCGTTGCCCGCGGCCCCAGCGATGAAGGCGCACAGGCCGTACTCGTCCACCGCACCGCCATAGGTGGCACCCTGGTTGATCCCTTGCCCGAGCACGAGCGTGGCAATGCGAGTCAGCGCCAGGCCCGTCGCCGGATCGGTGCCGACCGTCGTGTTGCCCTCGTCGGTGGTCACGATCAGCAGGCTGTTGTTGCTCTGCGCCCATTGCGCGTAGGCGCCGAGGTTGTTTTTCAGAAACGCATCTGCCAGGCCGATGTTGATCTGGTAACCCGAGCCGGAGTTTGGGCACTGTGTGGTGCCGTGGGCGTCATTGCATTGATTGGGGATGACAAAGGACAGGCTTGGCAGATCGGAGAACGCGGTGCTCTGGAACGCCGAAAGATCCTGGTTGGCCGTGCCCGAGAGCTGATACCCCGTCGGGTTCACGGCAATGAAATCGGATCCGGGATTGTGCTTGCGGGCATACAGCGCCCCGCTGCTACCGCCCGCGCTGTAGGCGAGCGGATCGGAGGCGGAGCTTAGGTTCTCCGAGTAGGTGGCGTAGGTGCCGCCCACCTGCTGAATGGATGCGCCGAGGTTCGGCTGGTTCAGGCCAGAGCCGGTGGCCGGCGCGCCCGCGGGGGCGAGGGAGCCGGGCACGGGCCCATCGCTACCCTGGGTCATCTGCGCCGAACCCGAGAAGAGCTGGAGGTAGTTCGGCTGGCTCGGGTGCCCGATCGCGAGCGAGTTGGCCAGCACCGTTCCCATCGGGACGAGGACATTGTTGAGGTAGGGCGCGCTGGCGGTGTTGCCGATGAAGTCAGACGCGTCCCTGTTCTCCTCAACGACGACGACAACGTGCGAGTATGTCGCGGCGGCTGGTGCGGCGCCCGCCAAGACTCCAAGCAACCCCAGAGTGGATACCTTTTTTAGCACTGCATCATCCTTTTCGGTCAGCAACTTGCGCCGGCGTGAGGAGGGCCGGGTGGTGCCAACCTAATGTTGTGCCCATGACAGCTTGATGACGCGGAGGCGGCAGCCGGATTACGGCAGCAATCGCCGGCCCCGCAGTGTAGTCCATTGATCGACTTGCCGGCCGCTGCGGACAGCTCGGCCGCGACTTTGGGCGGCACCTGGGCAATGTCATGGAAGTGTCGTTGTCTTCCTCCCTGCCACGATATGGAATGTGGGGCACGCCAAAGCGGCTTCGCCCGAGACGGGAACGGGCTCGGGACTGGCTTCTACCGCCTGGGTCGAAACCTCGGGAGGCTATGCCGTGCCGGTCGCCGCGATCACTTCGGACGGCGTGGCTGCGCTGCGGTGACGATGCAGAACCCGCGCGCGAGCTACAAACCCTATGGACCGTCTGACGGTTTGTAAAAGGCGTCAGCCGTGCGCCAGAACGCAATCCTGGTGGCTGGCGTCCAGCGCGAGGCCAAGCAGCAGCACGGCGGCGATCCGCCGAGCGACCTGCTGGCCGGCATCGCGGGCGTCTTCCTCCTCGCCTGTCTCAGTCCCGGACCCGTCTGGGTCGTCGTGACCTCCACCTCGGTTGCGGTTTCGCGCCGCGCCGGCATCCTTGCCGGGCTGGGGGTCGCGGGCGCGACCTTGACTTGGGCAACTGTTGGCGTGCTCGGCGCGGGCGTGCTCCTCGCCGGCCTCGCCCCGCTCGCAACCGCACTGCGGCTTGCGGGCGCGGCCTACCTCGCCTGGATCGGGCTGCGGATGATCGTCAAGGCCCACAACCCGGCGCCTCTTCCCGGCTCCCTTTCCGCCGCAGCCGGCGGCGGCTGGGCCGCGCTGCGCCGCGGCTACCTCGCAAGCATCACCAACCCGAAAGCCGCCGTGTTCTTCGGCAGCATCTTCGTCGCCGTGCTTCCCACCCACGCGCCAGGATGGGTTTACGGGACGGCCGTGGTCCTCCTCGCACTGCTCTCGGCCGCCTGGCATTGCGGGCTTGCGCTGGTTTTCTCCATTGCCCCGATCCAGGCAAGCTACCGCCGGGCCAAGGCGCGCGTGGATACTGTCGTCGGTGCCCTCCTTGTCGCGCTCGGGGCGCGCCTTGCCCTGGCCCGCTGAACCCGCCCGCGAAGCTCAAGGGGCGGCGAAGCTGGACGTGTTGCGTGCTGTGTGTCCGTCAGACACTGTTGGCGAAGTCTGGAGCGTTCAGCCAGCGGTGGCGTTTGATCGGTTTCCACCTTGGAGGCCGCCCATGTCGCTCCCGTCGCAGCCGCTCCCGTCGGTGCCTGACGACACCGCCCGCATCGCGCGCGCCGCGTTCCGGCGCGGCAACCCGTATGTGCTCCTGCGGAACAAGCTCGGGGCCGTGTTCGCAGACGCTGACTTCGCCGACCTCTACCCCAAGCTCGGCCAGCCCGCCTATGCGCCGTGGCGCCTCGCCCTGGTGACCCTCATGCAGTTCCGCGAGGGGCTGAGCGACCGCCAGGCGGCCGACGCCGTCCGGGGCCAGATCGACTGGAAATACCTGCTCGCCCTCGACCTGGCCGACGCCGGCTTCGACTTCTCCGTCCTGTGCGAGTTTCGCGGGCGCCTGCTCCAGCACGCGGCCGGTCACACACATGGACGTCAGCGGAGCCAGGCCGCGCAAACCCGCTTTGCTCCCCATCTGTGCGCAAATTTCCAGAGGTTTGCTTAGTGACTTCACGGGGATGTGCCAGCAATCCCGTGCCGCGTCCGCGTTGCTGCCCGGTAGGCAGAGGGATGGCGATGCTGGACGGGATCAAGCAACTGACGCTGGTGCTGGCGCAGGGGGTGGAGGGGGCAGCGGCCGTGCTGATCGGGCTGGCTGCGGTGCAGGCCGTGATCGGCTCGATGCGCTTGTTCCTCCCCGGCGCCCCGGTGCGTACCGGCGGCGGGCAGGACGCGAAGGAGATCGT
>JAABUK010005043.1_pt1 | contig 20960 bp, 23 predicted proteins | sample 5559141 | NCBI WGS metagenome assembly JAABUK01 (sample SAMN10711869, study PRJNA513367) | rock metagenome | isolation source: Antarctica rocks | place: Antarctica: Victoria Land, Pudding Butte nord | collected 2016-01-03
GCGTGCTCCGCGCGACGGGAGGGGATCCGGTTCAAACGCGGGGCGCAAGCGGTCGCTCGAATTGGGGGCGAGCAGACCGAACTCGATTTAACAAAGAGCCTTTGTGTGCAGCAGTAGTGACTGCACCGGTTGCGAGGCCGATTTTGTAGCGAGGTGCTTGCGCGCGGGTTTCAAGCGCGGACGAACGCGGCGTATGGTCGCGCCCGTCTTCAAACTGCTTCGAGCGTCTGGCACGGCGCATGGCGGCGCATCATGCCGAGCAATTGTTCGATGTCAAAAGGCTTGTCGAGAAACTCGTCCGCGCCGCCATCGAAACATGCCTGCTGCGTGGCGGGTGTCGCCGCAGAACTGACAATCAAAACCTTCGCATTCGGCAGGCGCGCTTTGATAAATTCGAGTATGCGCAAGCCGATTTCAGGGGAATCCGGCACGGGCGGCAAGTGCAAATCGAGAATCGCCAGCACAGGCTCGTAAGCGGTTGCGCGCCGCAACGCCGATTGCAAATCGTTCGCCGTCGTCACATCGTAGTCGTCGCACAGCGTCCAGAACAGTTGCTGCGTAATCGCCCAGTCGTCGTCGATAATTAAAACTTTCGGTTTCATTTCAATTCACTTTCATCGAAAATCAAATTCACCGTCACCATTGCTCTATCGCAATCTTCGTGCCGATGCTTTACGTAAGCAAGAAAAGTCAAATTAGCCTGTGAATTGAAGGATTTCGCTTATAGCAAGCGGCACAGTGGTGTACACGGCAGGCAACATTGAGAAGCCGTGTGTACACAGGCGTTGACAGTTGCAGTGGTGTTTTCGAGCGTGGTGCGGCGAACGACTATAAGATTTTTTGAGAATCAGGAATGAGTCGCTTCGTGTTCGCTGATTAGCCTGTGCAGATATGAGCGGCTGATGCCGAGGCGACGCGCGGCAGCGACTTTGTTGCCGCCTTCGCTCTGGAGCGCGTCAGCTATTAAGCGTTGTTTGAGCGCGGCGACAGCCGCTTCGAGCGTGGTGTTGTTTGCGTCCTGCGCGATGCCTGTCGCGGCGATGGCTTCCGGCAACATGCGCAGCATCTTGTCCGGCAAAAGCTCTGTCGTGAGTTGCGTGCTCGGAGTGAGCACGACAAGGCGCTCCATCAGATTTTCCAATTCGCGCACATTGCCCGGCCATTCGTATTCCTGCAGCGCGTCGATTAAAGCGGCATCGAGTTGCGGCGTGTAGCGATGGTATTTATCAGCGGCTTTGGCGGCAAAGTGGGCGGCGAGTAGCGGAATGTCTTCAGCGCGTTCGCGCAAGGGCGGCAAAGTGAGCGGCACGACGTTGAGGCGATAAAAGAGGTCGCGGCGAAAGCGTCCCGCCTCGACTTCCGCTTCGAGGTCACGATTGCAGGCGGCGATGAGCCGTATGTCAACCGTGATGGTTTTCGATCCGCCGACGCGCTCGAAGGTACGCTCCTGCAAGACGCGCAATAATTTTACTTGCACGGACGGCGCAAGCTCGGAGATTTCGTCTAGGAAAAGCGTGCCGCCGTCGGCGAGTTCAAAGCGGCCTTTGCGCGCCTGCGTTGCGCCTGTGAACGCGCCTTTTTCGTGGCCGAAGAGTTCGCTTTCGATCAGGGATTCGGGCAGCGCAGCGCAGCTCACGGAGATGAGCGGAAAGGCCGCGCGCCCGCTTTCTTCATGAATGGCGCGTGCGATTACTTCTTTGCCCGTGCCGTTTTCGCCCATCAATAAAACGGTGGCGGTGGTTTCGGCAACGGCGCGCGCTTGTTTGATAATCGCGGCGAGCGTGCCGCCCGCGCCGACGATATTATCGAAGCCTTTGCAGGTTTTGAGTTCAGAGCGCAGGCGCGCGATTTCCTGTTCGAGATCGCGCACGCGCACGGCCTGCCGCACGAGATGCAAAACCTCGTCTGCATCAAAAGGCTTTTCGAGAAATCCGTAAGCGCCGCGCCGCACGGCTTCGAGCGCAGCCTGTTTGCTGTGGCTTCCCGTAATGACGATGACAGGCACGGGCGGCTGTCCGGCGCGTGCCGCTTCGACGACGCCGAGTCCTTCCTTGATACTGTCCAGATCGGGCGGCAAATGCAGATCGCTTAAGACGGCATCGACTTTTTCGCGCTGCAAGACATCGGCGGCGGCGGCGCGCGTGCCTGCTTCCAATACTTGATAATGTTCTGCAAGCACCCAGCGCAGTTGGCGACGCAGGCCGTTGTCGTCATCTACTACGAGGATTGTCTTTTGTCGCTTGCCGTGTTCGTCCATAAGAGTTTTGCGACTCGTTGAAAAGGCAGTTCAGATCAACCTTCGCACGCCGCCCATGCCGTACAATCAAGAAGCCGCGCGTCAGGCTTTAATCAACCCGGACGCTTCTTCGCATAGATGTTTGGAAAATATAGATGGCGATTGTTTTGTGCGTCGCCGCAGGAAAGATTTTCCGCGATGCTCGTGTTCATTTAATGCGCAAGCTTCACATCTAAGCTTGCGTGGCGGTAACTTCTTTCGCGGCTGCGTCGGGCGATGGTAGCACGACGCGAAAGCATGTGCCAGCGCCTTTTTCCGATTGCACTTCGATTCGTCCGCCGTGTGCTTTGACGATTTCGCGGCACGTATAAAGACCAAGCCCGACGCCCGCCTTTTTTGTCGTCGCAAACGCACGAAACAGCTTTGTGTGCTGAAACTCTTCGCTCATGCCCGGCCCCGTGTCGGCAACGCTGAAGAATATTTCCCGCTCGCTCTGGGTGCCGCCTTCGATAATGAATTTACCGCCCGCCGCGCCCATCGCTTCCAGAGCATTGAGCACAAGGTTTTCGACGACCTTCTCGATGCGTTCCGCATCAACGACGGCGACGAGCGTTGCGGGCAAGCGCGTTTCAATTTCGTAAAGGCCGGAAGCGGATTCTACGTTTGCGGCAAGCACCCGTCGCAAAACAGGAATCAGATCGGTAGGGCGCGGCGCGGGAAATTCGCCGCTCAAGGAGCGCACGGGTTCGCTTAGTTTCGCAACGAGAGAGCGCAGTTTATCGGTGGCTTCCGTCAGCGACTGCATTGCGTCGTGGCGAAATTCAGCGCGGTGAAACTGCCGCTCCATGTTTTGCACAATCAAGGAAAGCGACGCGATGGCGTTTTTCAAATCGTGCGTCAGCATCGCCGAGAGACGCATGAAGGATTCAAACTGTCTTGTCTCCGCCTCGCGCGCCAGTTGCTCGCGCAAACGCTCCGTCATTTGATTAAAAGTTTCGGCGAGAATGCGCATGTCATCGCTCGAACGCACTTCGATGCGCCCGTCCAGATTGCCGCCCGCAATCGCCACGGCATTTTCCGTCACGCGTTCGATGCTGTCCTTGGTGCGCCCGACGAACCGCACCAGCAGCGCGGCGGCAACGAGCGATGCGAGCAAAGAAAAAGCGCTGCTCCACCATAAAGCGCGGCGCAAGCTCACCGTCGCCGCAGAGTAATCTTCCGCCACCGCCAGAGACGAATCGAGCGCGGGCACAGCTTGAAATGCCGCGAGCCAGCTTGCGCCTTCGGTGTTGTCGAAAAAGCTCGAACCGCCGTTTGCTTCACTTTGCATTGCGGCGGCGACACGCGAGAAAGACGGCATCGCGCGCGCAATTGATTGATGCCTGAGCGCGTCGTTGGTGTGATAAAGAATTTGCCCGGCGCGGTCAATCAACAACAGCAGGCGCGGCGGCGCATCCGGCTCGGGCGAAGGCGTATGCGCGGAAGTTGGCGCGTTGTTGATTGCGGAGACTTCAAGCACTTGGCGCAATAACGCATCGAGTTTCAGATTGGCGACGAGCGCGCCGCGCAAAGCCGCATCGCCTTCAGCTCGATCGCGGATGCTTATGCTGTAACGCAGAATCGCGCCGGAAGCATCCTGCGCGATGGGCGAACGCACAGGCGTGCCGTCGGCAACATTCCAGACGCGTTCATCCGGGCGCGCGCTATCGGATGAAAAGTCTGTTGTTTGGAAACGCAATGCGGTGTCGTCAAAGATGTCGCTCGTAGCATCTTTTATCGTCGGCTCGACGCGAAAGAGCGGCTCATTGTTCGAGCCGATGCACGCGACATCAGCAAAATAATTTCCATTGAAAAGCAGAAACATACCGACATCGTGGCGCACATTTCCCGGCACAGCAGAATTATTAGCGGGAGACGCAGATTCGGTGGCGCTCGGATTAATCGCGCCGTCGCGTGTTGCACTCGTGCCGGACTGCGTAGTGCGATTCGTGTTCCCGGATATTTGCGATTGACTGCGGAGCGCGTAGAAGCGTATTGATTGGCTTTGCGACAGTGCGCTCAAATTCCTTTCCCGTTCATCGAGCGCGACAGAGAGGCGACGCGCGATGACGCTTGCGGCGCGTTTTGTTTCCGCCCTCATTTGCGCTTCGACGGCGCGCGTGCCGATCAAATAATAAATGGCGCACAGCAACAGCAGCGGCGCGGCGCAGCAGACGAAGAAGATCGTGAAGGCTTTATGTCGAACGCTCACAATATGCAATCAAAGGAAAGTTCAGGAAGGCTTGCAGTGACACGAAAATTGCAAAGGGCGCGAAACCGTCGCTAATAGCAAATCAAGTTCAACAGGCGAAGATGCTAACGCGCGCCTTTCATTGTGTCAAAATTTTTCACACGGGGAAGCGCCCGAATTCTTCGAGCAGAGGCGCGAGGCTTTCGATTACATGCTTGTGTGCCGCGCCGTTCGTTGCGACGATACCGTTGCGATTCTGCAAATCGAGCGCATTGTATTTAAGCGGATTGCCGAAGAGGTCTGTGAATCGCCCGCCTGCTTCCGTCAAAATTATTTCCGGCGCGCACGTGTCCCACTGCTTCGTTCGCCCCGACAGATGCACATAAAGATCGCACTGCCGCTCGACGATCAATCCGACTTTGACGCCAACGGAGCCGCGCCGCACTTCTTCGCGCACGCCGAGAGCGCTCACGACTCTATCCATGCGCGGGCTTCTATGCGTGCGGCTCGCCGCCAGACGCATCACCTCAATGTCCGACTCTTCGGAGACGCGCGCCGTTACCGTTTCAAATCCGGCGCGCTCGATCCACGCGCCGCGCCCGCGCACAGCCCATTGCAGCACGTCCGGCAGCGGTTGATAAACAACGCCGAGCACGCTTTCACCCGCGCAGCTTAAACCGATCTGCACCGCGAAATCGCCGTTGCGCGCGATAAAGCCGTTTGTGCCGTCCAGCGGATCGACAATCCACACGCGTTTTTTTTCCAGACGCGCAGGCGTATCGACGGATTCTTCCGCGAGTATCCCGTCGTTCGGAAATTCTTCGCGCAATCGTTTGACGATCAATTCGTTTGCCGCGCGGTCAGCTTGCGTGACGGGTTCTTCTTCGACGCCGTCTGTTTTGTGTTCGACGCGCAGAGTCTTGCCGTAGTATTCGAGCAGGCACGCGCCCGCCTCGCGCGCAAGTTGCAGCGCGACGTTCAATTCGCGTTCGTAAAAATCCATTGCAGCCTTCATATATCAAACTTTTCGCAAGCTTTTCGATGAGTGTTCCCGCATCTCCCCCACACCGCCTAAAATTATTCATACGGCTTTGCGACTCCCTGAACCATTTCTTAAATTATTTGATTTCCCGCGCTCAAAGCTAACATAATCGCCACGCTTTCGCCGAAGAAGCAGTGCCTTGCCGACACACGACGCGCTCCAGTATAGTTGCCGCACATTCACTTAATCATTTCAATAAATGAAGAAACAAAAGAGGAAACAAAAATGAAGGACAACACAGGGCAGACGAATGAAGCGACGGAGAAAACCACGCGCGATAAAGTTACGCGCAGAGAATTTCTAGAGCACACGACCGGCGCGGGCGTCGTCGCGGCGGCAACGACGGCCACGGCAATTGCAGCAACGCAAAACACAAATCAAACAAAGAAGATTGCGCCGTCCGCGTCAATCAAGCCGCACAAATTGACGGGCGAAATGATCGCATACAAAAGCGGCGACATGATGATTCCCGCTTACTTCTCGCGCCCTGCGAAATCGAAAAAGAATGCGCCCGCCGTACTCGTCATACATGAAGTCTTCGGCCTCAACGATCACATCAAATCAATCGCAGACCGTTTCGCGCGTGAAGGCTACAACGCGCTCGCGCCGAATCTGTTCGTGCGCGCCGCCGCTCCGCCGCCGAAGGACGCTTCCGACATTCCGGCCTTGCGCAAAGCCGTTTCAAGCATCCCGAACGATGTCGCCATCAAAGACATGCAGGCCGGTCTCGATTACATGAAAACGATCAAAGGCCTGCGCCCGCGTTTCGCCTCCATAGGTTTTTGCATGGGCGGCGGCTTTTCCTATCAACTCGCCACGCACACACAAGACCTCGCGGGCGCGGCGATCTTCTACGGCAAAACGCCCATCGAACTCGTGCCGCAAGTCAACTGCCCGCTCATGGGAAGCTTCGGCGCGCTCGACAACGGCATTCCGCCGGAGAAACTAAAAGAGTTCGAGGACGCGTTGCACCAAACGGGCAAACAAATCGACCTCAAGATTTACCCGAACGCCAAGCACGGTTTCTTCAACGACACGCGCCCCGAAGCCTACAATGCGGAAGCGGCCGCCAACGCATGGCAACGCACGCTCCGATTCTTCCGCGAACGTCTCGGCGCGTAACGCGAAAGAGACGATAAATTTCAAGGTGGTGATAGAGCTATGAGCGGCGGCATCGCTTCGTCATTGGCGCGTCACTCATCTCGATCTATGTTTGCCCTGCCGGGCGGAGTTTTTGGCGGTGCGCCTCTCTTCAACTGCCTTGAAGCCGGTGCTGTTAATGGCCTCGCGCAATTTGGCGATGGTCACTTTTTGATCGTCGTACTTAATCAACGCTTCGCCCTTCTCGTAGCTGACCTGCGCTTCTTCGACGCCTTCTGTTTTCTTTAACGCCTGCTCGACCGAGCGGGCACAGCCGCCTCAAGTCATTCCCGTCACGCGAATAGTAACGGTCTTTGTCGCTGCCGAAGTTGTAACGGCGCAGAGTGACAGCATGAGCGCAAAGATTAAGCCCGCCGTGATCCGATTCTTCTTCATTCTTTGTTTCTCCATACTTGTGATGTGTTATTGCAATGTTTGAGTTGATTAATGCCTGCACTTCATACCATGTAGCTGATGTCTGAAGCACTCGTCGGGTAGGCGTAGATCATCGTCTTCAGATCGCCTGCTTTGAGACCTGAACGAATGGCAAGCGCAAAGATGTTAATGACTTCCTCGGCGTGTGATCCTAGCAGATGCGCTCCGAGAATCCGCCCGCTGCCTTCTTCTACGAGCGTTTTGTAACCGGAATACTTCGCGCCAACTCTGCGTGAGGCGTACCATTCGGAAGTGTCTTCATGCTTGACTTTGAACTTCAAGCCTTGCTGCTTTGCCGCTTCCTCCTGCAATCCGACTGCGGCAAGAGAGGGCAAAGTAAATACTACCGTCGGCACTCCCGTCTGGTTCGGCTGGCGGTGATTGCCTTTGAGCATGTTGCTCGCCACGACGTGCGCTTCCATGCTGGCGACAGGTGTTAGAGGCAGCCCGCCGCTCGCCGCCGCATCGCCAGCCGCGTAAACTGCCGGATTTGAGATGCTCTGTAGGTACTCGTTGACCAAGACTCCCTTTTTGTCGCGCTCCACGCCCGCCTTTTCCAGCTTCATGTCATCAATATCCGGGACGCGCCCTGCGCTGTGAACAACCATGTCTGCCTCAAAGAATTGCTTGTCATGTTCCGTAGAAGCATTCACGACGAAACCATTTCCATCTTTCTCGATAGACTCCACAGCGGTGTTCAGTCGAAGGTCTACGCCCAAGGCGCGGGTGGCTTGCACGAGGCTGTTCACCAGATCAGGATCGAAGCCTTCCAGCGGACGAGCGCCACGATGAAGAATCTGAACTTCAGCACCAGCGCGCGCGGCGATATGAGCAAACTCGAAGGCAATATAACCGCCGCCGACGAACGCAATCCGTTTAGGAAGTTGCTCCAGTTCTAAAAATTGAGTGCTCGTCGTGAGATGTTCTTCGCCGGAAATGCCGAGCGTGGCTGGCGTGGCTCCGGCGGCGATGTGTACAAAGCGCCCGGTCAGTGTGTCATTGCCTACGCGAACCGTCGTTCGATCTATAAAACCGGTGCGACCGTGAAAGGCAATGATGCCTGCTTTGGCATATCCTTTCTCGCTACTCTCCGGAACGGGTTCAGTGAACGTCCGCTTGAACCGCATAAGTTCCGGCCAATCAATCTTCGTGTTCTTTGAAGAAACTCCTTTGCTTTCCATGCGACGTGTCCAGTCGATCAGCTCCGCCGCGCCGACGAGCACTTTCTTAGGGTCGCATCCACGCAGGGCACAGGTGCCGCCGAAGGGTCTCGAATCAACGATGGCGACATTCCATCCAGCCTTCCGGCACTTGTGCGCCGCAGTGGAACCAGCCGAGCCGGTTCCGATCACGACGAGGTCAAACTTTTTCTCCATCTGTATTCGAGCCTTCTTTATTTCTGTGGTAATGTTCACCGCGCACAGCAATCGTGCATTGGTGCGTGTGTAGATTCGGCTGCCGTCTTATGCTCTTCGGAGAGTCGTTTGACCGCTTTATTCACTTGTCCGAGACAGCAGACGCCCGCCGGATTGCGCGTTTCGCAGGCGCACATGCCTGCTTTGATTAATTGGCTGATCTGTGCCGGGATTGAACTGTTTCCGGTGCGGGCGATTTCGTCGCGGGCATCGCCTTCGTTAAAGCCAAAGCAATAACAGAGAGGACGCTTGTCTCCGTTCGCTTTGACGGTTACAAGATCGCGCAGATCGTCGGTGCTGAAGTGCGTCCCGCCGTCACCGTAGTAAACCAGCGAGCAGTTCGGATCGGGACAGAAGCGGTAGGCTTCGTTTCTCACACGGTCTAACAGGCCGTGGCGGATGTGATGCAGTACGGTCTTGCGTTCGACGCTGCGCCCGGCATTGCCGCACGCGGTGCATCGGGTGTCCGTTGATGAACGATCTGCAATCAAAGCAGATGCGTGAGTTTGCGCCTGCGCGCTGCAACAGTCGCTCATGCTTCTTCTCCCTCCGCTATTTGGCTTTGTAGCCGGTCGAGTCAATGGCGCGCTTGATCTGATTCATATCTGTCTGCTGCGGGTCATAATTGATTTGCGCATTGCCGCGCTCATAACTCACCTCGGCTGAACGCACGCCCGGCGTCTTGTTCAGTGCCGTCTTAACCGGCATTTCGCAGCTTTGACAGTCCATCCCCGTTACTTCAATTGTCATCGTCTCAAGTGCGCTTGCCTGTGTTGAGACGGACGATGCAACTGCTGGCGCAGATTGTGTGTTTCGCGTGAAGGCGGCAGCGATGTAACCGACGTAGTACGGAGACAGCGCGAATGCCAGCACGCCCACTGCCGCAACCCACAAAACGAGGCGGCTCACTTTGCTCACCGGCTTTGTAGCGCACGCTTCGCCCAAAGCGCACGCTTCCCGGCGAAAGTAGGCGCGATAAAAGCCAAAGGCTAAGATCGAGACCGCGACTGCCAAGAGATACGGTCTGAGCGAGAGGAACAGAGCGGACGCGCCGAACGCCCCAAGTCCCAACAGCGCAAACAATACCGGCCCGATACAACAGAGGCTGGCGGCAAGCGCCGCAACCATTCCACCACCGAGTACAACATTTTCTTTCTTCATAGCTTTTTCTTCCTTGCGGCTTTAATGCCGGTGATTTCGATCACCACAGGACAGGCGGCAGCGTCGCCGTGTTGCTGTAGTTCCCTCTCGCAGGCGGTTAGGTGGTGCATAAGCGTGCGCCGGAAGCCACGCATCTTCTTCATGCGCTCATCGAGTTCCGTGAGCTTGACGCGCAGCAGATCGCGCACTGTCTGGCATTCATCAGCGCCGCCGTGATGAGAGAGAAGCTGCTTTATCTCATCCAGAGACAGCCCGATCTCTTGCGCTTGCTTGATAAAATGGATGCGCTCGATTGTCTCCGGCGCAAAGAGCCGGAAGCCCCCATAGCTACGAGATGCACGCGCCAAGAGATGCCGCCGCTCGTAATAGCGAACGGTGTCAACGCTCACGCCGGAGCGTGCCGCCACTTCCCCAATTTGGAGAGCCGAGCCATTCACAAAAAGAGTTTACACCCTAGAGGCAAGTCCAGAGTCAAGCAGTTTGGTAGAAACTTTGAATATGAAGCGCTAGACCGCGTAAAGGAGGCTATGTGGCCGTGTATAATGAACGGGACAGTAGAACTCAAGTGTCCCATTCACAATCTCACAATTAAAGCGTCAAAGCGTCTGTGTGCCTCAGATAGAAGATGGACACTATCAGCTAACCTGACTCCTTAAAAAATCTTCGCTTAAAGCCTGCAAGCGATTGATCGAGTCATCGCTGATAAGGCGGAAAACGCGCGCCGTGCAGCTTGCGGGGAGTTCGGCGGTGACGGCGTCCGTGATAACGAAGGCGCTGGCGCGCAAGCCTCTGCGCCAATTTTTCGTGCGTGCGTCGTGAAAGCTGAGCGCATCCGCGTTGATTCCGGCGGCGATGAGAATGGTGCGCGACCAGCGCAGAAATTCCGGCCAGCGCGAGACAACCGCAATCAAAGTGTCGGGCGGTGGCGGCACCTCTTCACCGCGCAGTGTTTCGGATACGGAGCGAGAGCGGATTAATTCACACGACATGCCAGCGGGCAGCGCGGCGCGTGCGGCCTGCGCCTGTCCGTACATAGCGACGGGCATGGCGCGGATCAAGTCTTTTGTCTTAGCGCAATCTTCCGGCTTCACGCCGCGCACGGGAAACTCACAGGCTTCCTTGATCTCTGCGATGAGAATTCTTTGCAGTTCCGTGTCCGGTTCGACAATCAGAAAATGATCCGGCGGCGGTGCGTTGAGACGCCGCGTGAGCCGCGCCGTAATTTCATCCGGCGTGAATCCGCGCGCTCGCGCCGCTTGCAGAAAACTCGAAACAAGTTTGTCTAATTCGTGCTGTGTATCGAGCACGGATTCGGCGGCGCTTTCTCTATCTGCGTTTTCTTCATCGAGTGGGAGCGGGCGGACGTAGATGCCGCTGCCTTTGCGAAACTGCACCCAGCCGCGCGCGGCCAAATCTCTGTAAGCGGCGCTGACGGTGTTGAGGTGAATCTGAAAACGGCGCGCCATTTCGCGCGTGCTCGGCAGTTTCTGGCCGGGCTGCAAATCATTGCTGACGATGCCGAGCATGATCTGCGTCGCGAGTTGTTCGCGCAACGGCACAGCGCTGTTTTTCGAGAGCCAGAATTTCATCGGTCAGGAACAACGTGGAAGATAAAATATATGTCGCGCTCAATCGGTAAGTTGAGTTTTAAGAGACCGGCACGCGCCTTTGTGCCGATAACTTATCTGGCGCACCCGGAAGAAAAAGAAAGGCCGCCGTCTTCAATTTATGAGCGGCGGCCTTCTTCTCGTTGAGCGACAAACGCTTGAGTTCAGCTTGTAGACTTTCGGTCGTCGGTTAAGGAGTCAATCGCGTCGGCGGCGACTTTGGCAACACGGCTGACGGTCTTGGCCGCGCTTCTAAGGTTAAGCTTCGCGCCGCCCTTTTTAGCGCCGCCCTTCTTAGCCCCACCTTTTTTGGTTGTGCTTTTCTTCGCCGCGCCTTTTTTGGCTGTGCCTTTTTTAGCGCCGCCTTTTTTGGAACCGCCGGTGCTTCGCTTGGCGGCACCGCTCTTCTTAGCTCCGCCGGACTTTTTGCTGCCGCCGGAACTGCTTTTCTTGCTGGAACTTTTTTTAGAGCTGCTCTTTGTTGCCATAAAATTTATCTTCTGCCTCCCTTTTTAGCCGCGCCTTTTTTTAGCGCCGCTGCCCTTTTTGGCTCCGCCTTTTTTACTGCCGCCCCTTGTGCCGCTGGTGCCGGAACTGCCGCGCCCGCTGCCCACGCCGCGTGCGACGCCGCCCGTGCTGCCCTTCTTCACGCCGCCTTGAGCACTTCCCTTACCACCGGCTTTCGATGGCATGGCTTTCTTGCCCGCGCTCTTTTTAGCTGCGCTGCCGAAGCCTTTTTTAGTGGCACCCTTCTTCGCGGTGCCTTTCTTCGCGCTACTTTTCTTCGCGGCAGATTTGCTGGCGACAGACTTCTTGGCTGCGCCTTTTTTAGCGCCGCTTTTTTTGGAACTGCCACCGCCGGTGCTTCGCTTGGTAGCGCCGCTCTTCGATGCTCCGCCGGACTTCTTACTGCCGCCCGCGTCGCCTTTTTTCGCGCCGCCCTTCGCAGCAGTTTTGCCCGCGCTCTTCTTGGCACCGCCTTTACCGGCGCTACCCTTGCCAGCGCCGCCGCCTTTTTTCGCGCTGCCTGCATTGCTGCTCTTGCTTGCGGATTGCGTTGCGCCGCCGCCCTTTCTCGTTCCGCCGCTTGCCGCACCAGCGCTGCCGGACAAGCCTGCCCCCATTCCTGTGTTGCGCCCGATGGCTTGGCCGCCGTGACGTTCTTCGCTCGTGCCTTCACGACTGCCGCCGCCACCAGATTCGGTGCCGCCGCCGCCGGTGCCGCTCATGCCTTCGCCAGCTCCCGTGTCGCTGCCACCACCGCCGTCAACTGTGCCGGTTGCAGTGCTATCGGTCATGCTACCGCCATCGTTGTTCAGGTCTTCTGGACGATTTATGTTGTCGTCGTCCCGGTTTGTGCCATTCCCCTGTTCAGCCATATCGTCTACTCCTTGTTGTAAGGTAAAAAACACTGTGCTGGAAAATTGAATTAGGCGTTCCTGATAAGACATCGGCGCGCTTATGCGGCGCAGCATAACATAACTTACGCGCACTTGATTCTTCTTTCTTTCAGGCACGCGGATGTTTTTTATTCCGGTGCTATAATCGATGACTCGATCTTCCGCAGGCGACGTGTCAATAAACTTTTTTGCGATGCCGATTGAACTCAACGCACTTTCTTCCGCGCTCTCAATTCTGACGGCGATGATTACGCCCGCCGTCTTAATCTCTGCCTGCGGCACAATGATTTTGTCTACCTCAACGCGGCTGGGGCGCGTCGTTGATCGCGTCCGCTCTCTCTCGGATCGCATCGAAGAACTTGCGGGCAGCGATCCGGCGATTAAGTTTTACGAAGAACGCCGCAAAGTCATCTTCGAGCAACTCGATAAACTGACGAGCCGCGCGCGCCTGCTGCAACGCTGCATGACGATCTTTTATATGGCGCTCGGCATCTTCGTTGCCACGAGCGTTTCAATTGGCGTCGTCGCCATCTCCAGAGCGCGCTATCAATGGATTCCCGTCGTCTTCGGTCTCATTGGCGCGTGCTTTCTTTTTTACGGCAGCGTGCTTTTAATTTTCGAGGCGCGGCTTGCCTTAAGCACGATCCACGCCGAAATGGATTTCATCTGGCAACTCGGCCAACAATTTGCGCCCGCCGAACTCGTCGAGGGGCACAAGCCGCACCGCGTTCATTTCCGACGCCAACACCCATAATGACTTTACCGACTTTCAAGCCTGCTTACCTCGAACTACTCCAGACGGGCGAACTCGAATGCCGCGTCGGGCGGCTCGAAAATTTATTGAAGCGCTGCACTGTTTGCCCGCGCGACTGTTTCAATAATCGTCTGCAAAACGAAATTGCCGCCTGCTATTCGGGACGTCTGCCCGTTGTTTCTTCCTACACGGCGCACTTCGGCGAAGAACCAGCACTCGCAGGCACACACGGCGCGGGCAATATTTTTTTCGGCAACTGCAATCTGCGCTGCGTCTATTGCCAGAACTACCAAATCTCGCAAACGCATAAAGCGCAAATCAAAAACGAAGTCACGCACGAACGCCTCGCCGAAATGATGCTTGAACTGCAAGCGCGCGGCTGCCACAACATCAACTTCGTTTCACCGACGCACTTCGCGCCGCAAATGGCGCGCAGCATTCTCATCGCCGCGCAACAGGGGCTGCAACTGCCCATCGTCTACAACACCAACGCTTACGATTCCGTCGAAGTCCTGCGCTTGCTGAATGGCATCGTCGGCGTTTATCTGCCCGATTTGAAGTATGCGGATTCCGTAGAAGGCTACGCTTACTCGAAAGTAAAAAACTACACGGAGCACGCCCGCGTTGCCGTCACGGAGATGTACAAACAAACGGGCGACGAACTCGTTTTCGGTGAAAACGGACTCTTAAAGCGCGGCCTCGTCATACGCCTGCTCGTGTTGCCGAACGACATCGCGGGCGTGCGCGAATCGCTCGAATGGATCAAAGACACGTTAAGCCCGCTCGTCGCCGTTTCAATGATGGCGCAGTATTACGCGACGAACCGCGCCGCGACAGACGAACGCTACACACTGCTTTCGCGCCGCATCACGGAATCCGAATGGTTACGCGCTCTCTCCGCGCTCGACGAACTGGGAATGGAAGAAGGCTGGATGCAGGAATACGACGGGGCAGCACATTACTATCGCCCGGACTTTACAAACACGGATGCGCCGTTCACAGACATCAGAGATTTCAACGCAAAAGAGGCGTAGCGACGGAAAGCGAATTTTGGCGGCTGGAATCGAATTGTGCCAACGAAAAAGAAAACAAATCGAATTGATGCAGGAATCCGGCTTGTAGATTTACCATACCTCCGCTTCACTTTGTCCGAGCGTGAAAGTTTGCGACGGCTTGCAAAAAGTGTTGATGTAAAAGAACGCAGACTTTGTATAGATTATCTTTGGTTAGGAACTTATCATCGGCAGAATTATAAATTTCTGGTTGAAATGTGCGATGAATTGATCCCGGATAGAAGTCAACATATTCGTGGGCAATCGCTACTGCTACTCGGATATTTTGTTAAAGATCAGCCTGAATTGATTTGGTCGCAAATAGTAAAATGGGGTTCAGGCAGAAACAGTGATATACGTGTTGGAATTGCCTGTTATATTTTAGAGCATCTTTTGCAACATCACTTCTCAAATTATTTCCCGAAGGTAAAGGTATTGATAGAGCAGGGAAATAATTTGCTCGCAGATACATTGTCGTACTGCTATAAATTAGGGGAAACAGAAAAGCCGGTTAATGCTAAAAGGTTTGATGCGTTGATAGAGAAATACGGAAAGAAAGTTAAAGGCGTAAATTAACCGCTATAGCGCTCGCTCATAAAATTTCACGACTAGATTTTCTTCCAACTCTCGCGAATCATACTGGCGGAATCCATCTAAAAAGTTTTTCGGCATGAACGTGTCCGCGTCTTTTACCGCGAGCGGAATTTCCGTGACAATCCATTTGTCTATGTCCGGCAAAAAAGCGCGGTAGATTTGTTCACCGCCGATAATAAAAAGATTACAAGCGAGATACGGCTTCAGGGCAAGCACGTTGAGTTTGTCACGCAGCAATATCACGCCGTCCTGCGCCGAGATTTCAGATGTGCGAGAGAGGACGATGTTTAATCTGTCCTTCAAAGGCTTCTTGAGCGATGCCCATGTTTTGTAGCCCATCACGCAGGCGTTTCCCACCGTCTGCTGCCGGAAAAATTTCATGTCCACCGCGTAGTGCCACGGCAGTGCGCCGCCTCTTCCAATCGCGTTGTTTCGATCCACAGCGACAAGGCCGATGATTGCCATACGCGCGCGTTTCCTTTCGCTTTCCTTTACACCGCAACTGGCGCGGCGATCTTCCCGTGCGATTCGTAGCCGACGAGCTTCAAATTCTCATATTGAAATTTGAGTAATCCATCGAGGCCGCGCAAACGCTTCGCATCATCCGCAATTTCAAGACGCGGTAATTTCAGCGGCTCGCGCGCGAGAACTTCCTTGACCTGTTCGAGATGATTCTTATAAATGTGGTAATCGCCGAGCGTGTAAACGAACTCGCCGACTTCCAAATCGCAAACGTGCGCGATCATGTGCGTCAAAAGCGCGTAGGAACCGATGTTGAAAGGCACGCCAAGAAACGCATCCGCTGAACGCTGGTAAAGCTGGCAGTGAAGAATTTTTTCGTTCTCGACTTTGAATTGAAAAAGCGTGTGGCACGGCGGCAGGTCAACCATTTCAGCCTGCGACGGATGCCAGCCCGTGACAATAAGCCTGCGTGAGTTTGGATTCTGATTGATGTTTTCAATAAGGCGCGCAATCTGGTCAACGCCGTCGCGCTGCGGGTAATGCCCGTTAAATGATCGCCACAGATAACCGTAGACAGGGCCAAGATCGCCTTCTTCGCGTCCGAAGCGTTTGGTGTGTTCTTGGTCAGCCCACTCCGCCCAAATATCCACGCCGCGCGCGCGCAATTCACGCTCATTCGTGCTGCCCGAAAGAAACCAGAACAACTCCTCTGCAACCCAACGAAAAGGAATGCGTTTGGTCGTCACAATCGGAAAGCCTTCGCGCAGATCGAATCTTGTTTGATAACCGAAATGCGAGAGCGTGCCGACGCCCGTGCGGTCTTCGTGCGCCGTGCCGCGAAGAAGAATCGACTGAAGCAAATCCTGATACTGTTTCATAAGAGCTTTGCGTTTATGATATTGTTAAGGCAGTTCGAGAGCAAAGGAGAATCTATTTTTATGACCGGCGAAATTAAATGCAAACGATGCGGCAACCGGCGCACGCCGCTCGGCTATGCGCCATTCCCGACAGAGTTAGGGCAGCGCGTGGCGGCGGAGATTTGCCAGCCGTGCTGGGCTGAATGGCTCGCCAAGCAAAGCATGTTAATCAACCACTACGGCCTCGATCTCTCTAACCCGGAATCGCAGAGTTTTCTCTTCGACAACATGCAAGCTTTCTTTTTCAACGACGGCCAGATGACCAACATCGACACCAGCAAAGAAGGCAGCGTCAAATGGTAAACCACGCCCGCGATAATTGAGTGTAGGGGCAGCGGCTTGTCCCTGCCCTTGTTATCTTTGTTGACTGCGAAGGCAAAGAACGTGTCACTACAACACTTGAAATTCTTTGAGCATCCCGCGCAGTTCTTCAGCAGAGCTTATCGCCAATCGCCCGCCCGTAAACCTTTCATCGCGTGACACGTCGGCAACGCTGAAGGCGGGCGCGGTTGCATTCATCATTTCTTCATCCGATTCAAACTCAACTTCCGCCAGAATGAGGCCGCGCAGTTCTCCCAGGAAAACATCCACACCAAACATTCGTTTCTCATGCTCGTAAGGATAACGATTCTTGCGCAACTCGTTGCCCTCGAAGACAGAAAAAACTTCGTACTCCAACTCGTTCAAATAAATGCTTGTGATGAGCGTTCGCGAAAAGTTTGGCGGCTCGGGCGCGTGTTTCTGCGTGAGTTTCAGCGTCCACTCGTTTGTCGAAGGCCAGCGCGACTTACGAAGGCGCAGTCTGGTGTTCGTGATGTAATTGTCCGTGACCTGCGCGTGCTCATCTCTTAAACTCAAGCCCGGCGGCAATTCTCGCAAAAGATAGCGCCGCTCGCGCTCGATGCGCTCATACTTCCGCGCATATTCGGTTGTGACACGTCCTGTGCCAATCCAATTCATATGCCCGCTCATAAATCGCGTCCCTGCTGAATAAGTTTTGGATGGAAAGACTGCCCGTGCGACGTATCTCTAGCGGGCAGGCGGCAACAGGCGGCTACGAGTGTATCCTAACCCATCTACAAATTTAGTCAGCAGCTTGCAATCATAATCTTCCAAATCCTTGTAAATATCAGGATTGGCGAAATCCTTTGAGTTCTTGGTGATGAAGCACTTCGGTTCGTCGTGTGGTTTTGATAAATGCGACAAAACAGATGAGTAAACGATTGAGTCTTGTGGGGATAGATTACGAGCGCTCTGAAGTTTTATGGCCTCTTTAATGGTATCTCTTTCGATGGGTATCACCGTCGCGGTTTCAAGAATCCGGCTAACGGCGCTATCCAATCTTTGCTTTTCCTCTTCGCCGCTTCTTATCAAAGTCTTCGTGACATCCCGAAATTCTTTAGGTGACTTGACGTATGGCTTTGAACGGGAAAGTTCTCTGATTTCTTGGGAAAGCCTGTCATGCAGTTCCGTTCTTTGTTTAGCTCTACGCACCCAAGAATCGTATGGCTCACCTACACAATAGGCAGGGATTACTAATTCAATCTCATCCGCTTCAGAAAGGTTCAAAATCTTTGTGCAACTCTCATGCTCTTCTTGCAGATAGGCTAATTCGAGGACGAAGTTAGACTCGATGTAAACGATCATACTTTAGCTTCAGTTCTTACTGAGCCATGCTTGATAGCATCATACAACCCTGAATCGAAAAGCCATTTCTCATAAGGCTTGGCGTTTTCTCTGGTAAGGTCTGTGTCAAGCAAATCGTTGAGCCAAGAGTTGATTATTAGCTCAAGTCCATACTCGCTCAATTTATTAAGATGGCGCTCATGAGTATCTGTGTACGTTCTTAATATCGGTCTTGGATCAACTTCATAATCCGGCGGCACTACCTCAAACGGATTTGCATTTTTCCAAAGATAAAAACGGTTGGGTAAAGCCAGCAGGAAGAAAGGAGTAGTTGAAATGACAGAATGCACGAATAAATTTCTACGCATATTAGCAGCCCAGTCAGAACTTGCTCCCGCTTTATTCTTCACCTCAACGATCAATTGAAGCCTATCGTCTGGAGAAAATACTGAAATGTCGGCTCGTTGAATCATAGTACGCTAAACTATATCATTTCTTTCCATCCATCATAAAAGATCAGGTCATCGGCGCGCCCAATCATGTCCTACGCGCCGACGAGTTCCGCTTCTTCTTCACGCAGAAATTCGTGCGGCTCGACGATGCGCCCGGCGATGGCCGAAGCAGCGACGACGTAAGGCGACGCGAGATAAACTTGTCCGGGGCCGCTGCGTCCCGGAAAATTGCGATTCTGCGCGCTGACCGTTACCGTCTCCGCAGACTTCGACGCGCCCGGCCCCGCGTTGATGCACGCGCCGCAACTCGGATCAATCAACTCCGCGCCGACGCGCTCGAAAATTTCTATGTAACCTTTTTCGCGCGCATACTGTTTGATTTTCTGCGAACCGAATTGCAGATAAAGATGAACGCCCGGCGCAACGCGCTTGCCTTGCTCAACAGCCGTTTTCAGCACTGCCGCGTACATATCCATGTCCGCCATTTTGCCGCCCGTGCATGAGCCGCCGTAAGCCGCGTCAATGCGAACTTCAGCGGGCAATTCGTCAATATTGATGCCGTTGCGCGGATCGCCCGGCGTCGCCACCATCGGGCGAATCTCGGTTAAATCAATCTCGAACACGGCGGCGTATTCTGCGTCTGTGTCGGATTGCAGAAAACCTTTGCGAATCTCTTCCGCATCGAGGCCGCGTATTTCTACGAGATACTGAAGCGTTACATCGTCCGGCTCGATGATGCCCGTTGTGCCGCCCGCCTCGACTGCCATGTTCGTTAAAGTCGCGCGCTCGTCAATCGACAACGCACGCAAGCCTTCGCCCGCGAACTCCAACACCTGCCCGATGCCTTTGCCCTGCTTCATGTAATCGGTTGAAAGAATTTTCAGCATCACGTCTTTCGCCGACACGTCATCACGTTTTTGACCATTCAAGACGAAGCGCACGGTTTCGGGAACTTTGATGCGAATGTCTTTCGTGTACCAAGCATTCGCCATGTCGGTTGACCCGACGCCGAACGCGAAGCAGCCGAGCACGCCCGCCATGCACGTATGCGAATCCGTGCCGATCACAATCTGTCCCGGCAGCGCGATGTCTTCCACCACAGCGTTATGACAAATCGCTTCCGAGCCTCCGTCTGGACTCTCGCCGTAAAGTTTCACATTCTGCCGCTCGCTGAAATCCGCTTGCGTCACGGCTAATCCGTCGGCGCGTTCAAGTAGTCCCATTGCGCGCTGCTTCTCTGGCATCACGCGACCTAAAAACGTCAGGTGATCGCGGAACGCGTAAACCGATTCGGCTTCCGTCACCTTCGCGTCTTTGCCTAAAGACTGCACAAACAGCGCGTCCGCCATCGGCGTGACATACTCATGCGAGAAACGCACGTCTGCGACGGCAAACAAAGCATCGCCCGGCTTGACGGCTTCGATGCCGATTTCTCCGGCTCTCACAAACGCATGGCGCGCGATGATTTTTTCAACGAGCGTCATCGGACGTTTCTTTGTTTCCACAGCAGGCGGCGTGACTTCGCCCGCGAGCCGCGCCTTGTTGTAATTAAACAGCCCGCCGTATTCGACAATCGCCTTCGAGATGGGATCGAGGCCGCGCGTGAATTCTTCGAGCAGAATTCTTTCGCCCTGATTGATACGCTCGATTAAGCCGAAATCCGTTGACGTTAAAAGCCCTATGTTCTGCGCGTTCTGCCCGTAAATTTTTTCAATCGTCTGCGCGATGACGAGTTCGATGCCCGCCCATTTCTCCGCATACGGCGCAGTCTCCCTTGACGAACCGCAACCCTTTGAAAGCCCGGAGACGACAACCGCAAAGCCGCCGTTCTTGATTTCATCTTTCTTAACAGCCTGCTCGCGCATTCCGACGAAAACATATTGACCGAGTGTTTCGTCGTAATAAAAACAGACCCAGCCCGGCGTAATCTCGTCCGTCGAAATGTTGTTCATCAAGGCAAGTTCCGCGTCATACGCCAAATCTTCTTTGCCTTCGAGTTGGCGGCGAATCAACGACACATCGTCTGTCAAAAAAAGCGTGCGGCCTTTGAATTCGAGTTCGGTGGCGCGCTTCGTGATTGTTCCTTCGACAGCAGTCATACATGCTCCCTTAAAAAATTATTTGTGATGCAGAAATTATAAACCTTGGCGGCGAAAAAGTCGCTTTCATGCGAAACTGCGCGCCGCGTGGCCTTTCGCAAAAAGCCACAATAATTCTATTATACTCGTCAATCGAAACAAGCATTAGAGGAGACTCATCAACTGTGCAGAAAATTGAAACTCCCAAAGGCGTCAAGTTTGTCGCCGAAGCAGACGGGATTCGTGAATATCGTATGGCGAACGGCATGAAAGTGCTGTTGGTGGAAAACCGCGTCGCGCCCGTCGCCACCGTCCTCGTCGTTTATAAAGTCGGCTCGCGCAATGAAGCCGTCGGCTAC
>JAABUK010005045.1_pt1 | contig 20955 bp, 27 predicted proteins | sample 5559141 | NCBI WGS metagenome assembly JAABUK01 (sample SAMN10711869, study PRJNA513367) | rock metagenome | isolation source: Antarctica rocks | place: Antarctica: Victoria Land, Pudding Butte nord | collected 2016-01-03
GTGTCATCACTTGGTTTATTCTTTTGCAAGGCGTTGCTGATTGTGGTCAGGTTGTTGCTTACTGCTTTGATTCAGACGTTGTGCAATTCGTGGTACTATAGAGCTTGATTTGTTGGTCGCTTTCTTTCCTAGTATCAGTAATGTAGAGTTTAGCAAAAACTGCAATGAGTGGACACTGTCTGCTCAACCTGGCTTGCAATGATGTGCAAGTACGCTCACCTCATATAGTAACAAGCCACTCCGCGTGTTGTGTCAAAGGTGCTGTAGGCATTTGCCAGGTATTACAGTTTCGCAGCTGACAACCATAGAAAATCGCCTTTTCTCCTTCACATCTTGTGATGGTGCAACAATGGTCCAAACCCGCATGGAATTGTTGAAGAAACTCCCCCTGGATAGTCAGTCGCATGAGACATGATAGACAAGCAACACATAGCCTTCAAATTGTGCTGCGAGCACAAGGCACAATTTACAAACACACTGCTGTTCACTATGCAAACAGTTTCCTTGGGGACGTGTATCTGAGATCCAATCTATCAAGGATGCACTGATTTGCAGAGCCCGGTGAAATGCCTGGATCATAAGTATTGTGATGGATACAGTATGCAGTCATGCAAGCAGTTTACCGAGCGTTGCTGAAGAGTGCATTTTCGGGAACTGATCATCGGATTCATACCACTAAGGAAACAGTTCAATGGACCGACACTTGGAAGCAGCCATGGTCAGTTCATAGATCTGTCAAAACTAGCAACATGGTTTGAGTGTGTCGAACACACACACACACACACACACACACACACACACACACACACACACACACACACACACACACACACACACACACACACACACACACACACACACACACGCGCACAGAGCATCATGTTGATTCAGACGTTGATTCGAAGATGAATCGTGCGATCGGAAGCCCGTTACGATCGTTGCGGACGCTGCCCTGCAGTGCTGCTGCAAATCATTCCTTTGGGCACATTCCAGTTTCCGGGCGTCTCGCGCGTGAGTTCAGCTTACATCGCAGTGCACTAAAGATCTCACGTGCTGTCAGGGCAAGTCTACTTTCGAAGCAGTCGCTTGTACACAATCAGAGTGGCAGTTCACCTCTCTGACATGGACTGCGGTGCTGTGCCCTGAAATTTGCAAGATCACGGGGCCACCGCATGACAGCGTCTGACAGGTCACTTAGCAGCAAAGGCAACGAGCTTTGTATATTGGCTCTGCTGTGCCTGGCGCTCCTTGGCCAGGTTGCTTGCCAAGAAGGCATCTATGTTGATGCTCTTGTGCCAGCTGAGCATGAGGTCGTGGGCGAAGACCAGTATGTCTGCTTTCGTGTGGACCTCCCCAAGCAAAGCCTGAAGATTGTGGGCGTGGACCCTTTGTCTACGCAGGATGTCGTCCACCATATGTTGCTTTTTGGTACGCTGGCAATGGCAGCAGCAAGATCTTCATTGCATGCAAGCTGTGCACTGCAAAGCGGCTTGGCAGTTGCTTCCTGCAAGAAGATGAATGCCGACTTTATGTGGTAGCATGTGGTCAATCAGCGTACTGGCCTGCAGGTTGTGCAAATGACGGTCCCGCAAATGAAGCTTGGCCTTGTCACATGACAAGCCCCTGCCGAGGAGGCTTTGAGAGAGTTCTGTATGGTTGGGGCAAAAATGCACCTGCCATGTCATTGCCCACAGGTGTTGGCTACGGCGTGGGGCCCGGCTCTGCCATGCAGAGCCTTGTGCTGCAGGTGTGTCTAGCACAAAATACTGCACGCAACATCCTATTGCAGATTACACTGTCTGCACAATACTCCACTCGTTTGGGGCACAGATCAAGAGGGTCCAACGAGCATCTGCAAGCGTGACATGTGTCAACTCACAGTCTTTTACTGGTCCTTTTTGCATACCTGCACAGAAGTAGGTGCATTCCACATGCAGACATGCACCACTGCTGGCCCATGTGCACGTCATAAGTGAGCCACACCTAACCTGTCATCTGCTGCGCTAGCCCTCGTTGCGGCTGCTTCTCAGCAAGTTCCAAGACTATAGTTAGGGCTTAAAACCAAGGCTAAATCAAGGCTAAACTTTCAAAAGTAATACAAACAAAATCAAGGTGCAAGATGTGAAGACAGTGATTTCTCAGAGGCACCAAGGGCGACAGTGTGGCCAATGTGTGTTGTGCGTGGCAGGTTCATTACCTGCAGGAGAGGCCAGCTGGCGATCAGTCAGGCATCAGGTTGCGCATGACCTCCAAGTCCACTCCTTTCTCAGCAGGCATGATCAACTACGCCTCCTACTTCACCATCCCCCCCGGCAAGCCCAAGCACCCCATTGAGAACCAGTGCTGCTATAGTGGGTTTGAGATTCTGAAGGGCTTTGCATTCAGGGTGCACACCCATGCTCTTGGCAGGTCAGTCTCTCTGACAATCCATGTGTTCAGCTTGACACAGCCATTGTTCCTGACACAGTCATTGTTGTTCCTTGTCATACAAACCAAAACATGTGTGGCTGCTCACAAGAGGCATGCTTGACAGCCAGTTGTGCTATCTGCATTCCAATGCATTTGCGTGAAGCACAGCACATGCAGTGTGAAAAGCTGCATCTACTGATAGCATAAGCTCCTTCATGATCTGTCCAGCCTTTGGCAATGCTTGCATCTTGTTCTGCAGGTAGTCAGGCAGTTGCTGCTGTTTGCAATGTCACTGCAAATCTTGCAAGCTTCAGCTCATATTGAGTGTACTCTTGAACAGCACAGATGCACACTGCGTCTCGCTGCAGGTCAGTCAACCTGGAGCGAATAGAGCAGCAAAACGGGAAGCAGGTCTCAAACGAGCTGTGTGAAAGGGACCCCCAGCTACCCCAAGGCTTTGCCCCCATAAAGGACAACCTCCTCATACGTCCAGGCGACACCCTCAAAGCGACATGCATGTTTGACTCGAGCGCAGTCCACAGCCCAGTCAATGCTGGAGCAACCCACAATGATGAGATGTGCAACCTGTACCTCATGCTCTACTCTCAATTGCCATTCTTCATGGCGTGTTATGGCTCGCCGCAAGTGGATAGGCATGGCATGGGCGGAATCCCCCCAGCAGGCCGCCTTGAGGTGCTCTCTGCCTGCTTCTGCTTGAAAAGAAAGAAAAGACAAGACAAGAAGAGTTGACGCTCTTCAGTGATCATAACGGGAGCCTAAGGCGGCAGCCCGGAGCTGCTTATGCTTGCCTATCTCGTGTGGGAGTGGCACTTGTGCTTGCCCTGCTTTGACCCTCATGGCTGATGTTATGAGACCGCAAGACATGCTTTGCGGGGGCCATGTTGTCACGCTTTGCTGCTGTGAGATTGGAAGCAAGTCCCTACTGCATTTACGTTGACCTATGACCCTCAGTGCACTTGCTTAAGCTGCTGAGCAGTCTCCAGTTCTTTGGGCATACTCTGCAATCAGGACATGCCGTGACATGTTTACTTGACACTTTGTCAGTATTGATCTGCACAGCCCATTTCCAGTCTATAATGACAGCCTCCGTGCATGGTTAGACTCAGCAACTTAGGCCTTGTCTGAGCCCACTTCATTGCCAAAGACGGTGACTTACCAAAGCCCATTGCAAGCTCTGACCATGTATGTGATTGCAGCTGGACATGCATGCCGGTTGGCAGCCCCCTGGCCCCCTTGGGGTCCCCACCCTAGGACCCAAGCCAGCCGCCCCCTTTGCATTCGGCCAAGTCAGTGGCGTGGCCAAGGGCCATAACAGCGATATATGGGTCTTCCAGCGAGGCGATGTAGTGTGGGATGCGCAAAGTTTCAGGTCTGATGGGCAGCACATAGCAGACCCCACAGCGTTTGTGCAGGCCCCAGCAGTTGTCCAACTTGACCAGGTATGGCATCAGCACTTTTGCTGGGGATGCTGCTGTCTCAGCTCCTGCGTTGCACTGCATCATGGCTTCTGTTGCAGCTTGCATCTGGTGCAGCATTGCTTGTAGTGTGTCGTTGAATAGCTGTGCACAATCACCTTGTGATTGAGTCAGCTTTTGCAGCTTGTGTCGCTGAAGTGTCTTTAGCTAGCTTGCTGCAGCAGTGTGTGCAGTCAGGCTGTGCCATACCCTCAAGAATGCAGCAGCAGCAGTAGCAGTAGCAGAGGCAACAATTGAGCCATTGTTATAATCATCACATCCAGCATCAAGTATATGGCCACCTGCATACTGTTTTGAAATTTCTTCCATCAGGCCTTTGAGCAGCCTTTGATGCTGCTCATCAGTGCATCAATGCAGTTTTGTTCAGGCCATATGCATTTTCCCAGACCTCCTGCATTTGGCCCCCTGTGACATCTATTTCAATCACATCTCAAACCCTGGCAATGCAAACCATAAATACACCTCAGAATCCTTACACACTACATAAAATCTACTTGCCGCAAATGCGAGACCTAGTCTGAAAATCCATAGGCTGTTGGAAAGCCCTGACAGCCCAGATCTAATGCCATTCAAAGCTGGGGCCTTCCCCTGGCCTTGTCCACTGCCTGGACAGCATACTCCAAGAACATTTGTAAACCTCACAGACACGTTGTGATGCCTATCAACCAATGCCGCCTGCTGTGCACAGGATACTGGGGCAGTCCTGTCAAGCTGGGGAGAGAATCTGTTCTTGATGCCTCATGGCCTGAGTGTAGACTTTGAAGGCAACGTTTGGGTAACGGATGTGGGGTTGCATCAAGCCATCAAATTTGACCAGCAAGGCAACCAGCTTCTCGTGTTAGGAAAGCGTTTGGAGCCCGGCAGCGATTCTGCACATCTTTGCAAGCCTACACATGTAAGTCTGCATGTGGTGCATGCACAGCCTGATCAGCAATATGGGGCTTTTGAGGCTGTGTTGGTGACATCAAAAGCACAGGGCTCATCATACCAGTCAGATCATTCTACATCTACATACTGGAACAGTGCACGTCACCACATAGTGCTGCTAATGTGTCATTGCACTCTTTTGTGCGTGGATCAGCTACCTCTCAGGCTCATCTGAGTTTGTCTGCAGTCTGTGCTTGCTCCCTTATTGCAGAACCACCAGTCAACTTGCCCACATGCTTCAGACCTGCTGACTTACCAAATATGGCAAGCTGTACATTGTTCACATGCTACTGAAGGTCTCTGTCACAGCATAAGGATGCCATGCATATGCAACAGTGTACCCACATCATGTCCCATTAGTTTGCACTGGGCTGCTCTCTACCTCACAACAGCTCCTGCAATGATCACAGCTAAAACAAGCATATCTTTATCACCAGCATCTCATGCTTATCAGCCCTGCTGACCGAGTCAACTCACCTTACTGCAGGTTGCAGTGGCAAATGATGGGACCATCTTTGTAGCAGATGGGTACTGCAATTCCAGGTTGGTTCGATACAGCGCAACCGGCAGCTTTGAGGCTGAATATCGCCTGCCGAGGGGCGAAATGTCCATACCTCACAGCGTGGTGCTGGATGAATGCAGTGATGCTTTGTATGTGGCTGACAGGGAGCACAGCGAAGTGCACAAGTTTGTCATCAGTGATCAAACACTGCAAGGTACAAGGCGCTTGCACAGCAGTTTACTAATCCCTTGACTCATCCTTAGTAGTCGACATGCTTTCATACTGATGTGCCAATGTGAGTCAAGCATGACTTGGGGGCCATTTGCTCCCATTTTGGTCTGGAGAGCACATGTATACAATGTACAGCATCACCAAAAGCTTGAATGAAGCCAATGTACAGTCCTTCATATCAGGTGGCACTTGCGCAGACACGCTCATGCAATTTTTCATTAGCCCAACAGGCGTGCATCTGGAACTTATGAACATTAGTGCAGATATAATGCTGCTTGTCCAGAAGTTTAGTAGAGTTTAGGGTATGTACGGCCTTCAATTGCATTCTGGCTGGCTGGCTGGCTGATGCAGACTGAATATAGGTCCTTACTGGTTCCTGGTATTTTGCAGGCACGTGGAATCTGAAGCAGTCTGGACATGTGTACTCCATTACAGTAGGGCCTTACGGCACCATCCTGGCGCTGTGCTGGGCTCACAGAGAGGACCCCCGCCTGGAGGCAGTCAACCTCGTCCTCCTCACTGCCGATGCAACAGGTCAGTCACCATGCAGTTTAGTCATACATGCCATACCCCGATCGGCATAAAGTTACATTTCTGCCGAGACTTAGGCCCTACCCCGTGAAGGGCCATGGGCTCTTGTAGGTCAGTCAGCATGCCCTTGCGCACCAGCCTGTAACCAGCCCACCTGTCCAAAGCATCCTGCTCACTGTGGCTAACACAGTCGAGTGTGTTGCACTGATTGGTGCAGGCTTGTCTATGCTAGGCTTAAGCAATATGTCATGTCATGTCTCATTGGTTCATGGCCCTGAGATAGCTAGCTCTGCTGCACCTTGTTACGCAGCTGAACTCTGTATGTCAGATCAGCGGTGGGTGCAAGGGAACCATGGCACTTGGGGGGGGGGGGGGGCTTGAGCTCTGCACAATTCATGTGTGTGATCTTTCACAGGGGCCTTGCACATTTGCAGTACAGTCCTACTACCTACCAGTCTGCCTTTGTTGCATGCCAAGGGATGGAGCGCCAGCACCAAGGCAGTCAAAGGGCTGGAGCCCACCATCTCATGAGTGTTGTCCTGCCCATTGGCTGCTGTCTTCTCCTTCTGGAACACAGCCATGCCTTTCAAAAACACCTTTTGCCTGCACTGTGTTGTACTGTGTTCCCTCGAGTTTCTGCATATCTCGTTTGGACCAATTGATGTACATGGCTATAGAAGCTTGCGAGGACTTGTCATGCCAGTTTTACAGTCACTTCCTAATGTTATTGTGACCACAATAATTTACTATCAAGGCGCTGCCCCTTTTGCACTTGGGTCATTCAAGTATTTGGGCGTGCTGAAATACAATTCAAACCCGCAATTTTTGACCAAGTTTCTGTACTTGCAAGCTGCAATCACAAGCTTTGGGTCCATATTATGGGGCTTTGCTGAATGCTTTCACCTAAGTCATCAAGGCAAGTGTGGCCTTCTTAGATCATTTGTGAAGGTGATGTCTGGTGATGCTTTGTGCAAAGGTGTGGTGAAAGTGAATCTGTTGTGTAGCAGGGCAGATAAGGTGTATGTGGATTTGCGCATAGTTTGACAGCAGCGCTGAACTACATTACTAGTCAAAGTGGTGATGTCACTGGGGTCGTGACCAAAATCATCCGTAGAACAGAGTAATTGCCTCAGAGACACTAGAAAGCATACATATGCTACGTGTATACAATTCCAAGCTACGTTGAGCTTCTGTCCTGCTTTTGAACGCCAGTACTGCCACGATTAGTATCACCACAGATTTGGTAGTCAGTGTGAGGGCCATGTCAAGTCTCAGGGTAATCAATTGAAACGGTTGCAAAAGTCGCTCAGAATTACGCTATGCTGCTTAGTGGTTTCAGAATCCGAATCATATGATCATATTGCTTCGAAGGAGTGCCACTTTGATTGCTATGTAAAGCTCACCTCTAGAATTGGAGCCTTGGCATTCAGCTTTGCTGTTTTCTATGTGCATTACGTGATGCACAAAAAGCAGTACCCAAAGACCAATCATAATCTCTGCTCAGATGTTCAATAGCTGGAACCGCAGGACTTAACGAAAGACATACGCTAGGACCGCATAAACGCAGGGACTGAAGCTACAAACAGACCCTGTCGCAGACAATGGCCCAATGGGATTGTTGATGCGCATTTATCTATGCTCTGTAGTCCTTTGTTTGCATAGCACACAAGGCAACAAGGAGTCTAACAGGGAGCATGTGCTTGCCCAATCATCAATGTGCATGCACTCAGAGCTGTGCTGAGTTCACACAGCCATAGCAGGGGTTGCTGAGGGCGCTTTGTGTTGATGAAACACTGCACTCATTTCAGAGGATCCCCGGCCATGTGCCTCAGACAGCTTCAGGTCATCTAACGTTGGACCTGCCGGGACAATGCCTCCAGGATTCAATGGGAACAGCTGTTGGAAGTAGCTGCGGCAGGCATCTGCCACATCAACACTGTCCTTGACCTGCACACAACAGCATAGTAGATATGCTGTCACCATATCTATTGCTGATATCCACTGCAGAGGTAACAGCATATGTACTGTGCTGTTACCTCTGCAGCTGCAGCAGCATCATCCACCCAGATTAGAACATCACACTGCATTGCATGTCTTGGCATGAACCTGCTATCACATAAACCTGAGTCACTGCTATGTAATTGATCAGTAACGATGCGCAGCGTACAGGGCCAGTGCTAGATAAGCTGACTAAGCTGACTGGACTGTTTCTGCATTCCCCACCTGCAGGCCTGAAGATGGCACCTTCAGCTGGTACATGTCTCTCAGCCAGGCTTTCAGATTGGGGTAGTCTGACACCCTGTGCTTGCTGCACTTGAACAGGATGGCATAGGCAGAGTCATATCTGATGATGGTGGGGTACAGCCGCAGGTCAGCCTCTGTCAACCTGAGCACCATCAGCACAGAAAACCACTCAGCAAGACTCCTGCATGGCGGCTAACCTTCACATGCAGGCACATGTGTGTTTGTGTTTGACCACGCTGGCTACTTATTGCAACTGCATTGGCTGTGTGATACAAAGCAGAGCTGCATCGCAGTTAGGCTCAGAACCACAATGACTGCGTGCAACCACTTCATATTGACAGTCACCACAGGACCATCTGCAGAGACTGTGCTTGTGCGTTCTGCTTGTCACTTGCTAGCGCCTGCCAGATTCCACCATGAACACCCGTGATGGGAATCTCATGTTTGGAGTATGCTCACATTCACATCTGAAATGGGATGGACAAAGCCGCTACAGTGTGTCATGATGCTGCATAACATGTATACGGTGACTTGACAGTGGCAGTGGCTTACTTGTCTCTGACCAGGAAGCGATGTTGGCTCAAGCGCTGCTCCACAGCAGCTAGCACGGTGTACAGCTCCCTCTGAGCCCGGTCGTATGCTTCCTGGCTGGTGCTGAACCCAGACTTGTATACACCATTGTTGATCTACAGCATCAAAATTACTATTGGTCTGCTGACTTGCACGTTGCAGGTAGGCATAGTGGCCAGTGTCAAGCATAACAGCTTGCTATTGATATTGACTGTGAAACTTGTTTCTTGAGCTGCTGGGCATAGCAGCCAAAAGAGAAAAAAAGCATTGTAATAAAACTGCAAGGCATCAGCAGGGAGCAGTAAGGGCACAATTGTTGTCACACATCAGAAACAAGCCTGTTGATAAGACACACAACTCTCATTCTATGCAGGACATCTGCATTACCAGGCACACCTGAATTGTATCACGGGAGGTTTGCAGCAGCAGCAGCAGCAGCACACGTAATGATGCACAAATGGGATGAAGCATGGGCAAGGTGGGGGGGGGGGTTGGAAGGGGGGGTTTGAGACAGGATAGGGACCAGGGCAGCACACACCTTGTCATACACCAGATCATTGACTTCATCAATTTCAGATTGTAGGTGTGATGGGTACAGGTCTATGTCATTGCAGCCTGGCAGGGAAACACTGTTCAGCATACGCATGATGTCTGAGCTCTCATTGCTGACCAGCTTCTGCTGCTTCTTGTCAATGAGCAGTGGCGCAGTGCATCTGCCTTTATACCGAGTCTGAGCTGCATCATACACCTCCCTGCATCCAGAATGCACGCCATGTTGCACCCATAGGAACAGGCCCACTCACACACTTTCCTTGGAAACAATTGTTGCAACCACAGACAACTCGAGGGTCAGACACAAGAGGCAAAACAACATGTAGAAACGTACAGGTCTACATGAATGGAGCACTGACAACAAAACGATACAGCTCATTGACAGACAGCTCAGCTTTTGCATCCAACCTATCAAGAAGACACCCCAGGCACGTAGGTTCTGTAAGTAACATGGGTTAAAGTGATGTAGTTCCAACCATGCGTTGTTACAGACAGACCAGTGAGACATGCTCGCTCAGCACATGAAGTGAACATGCATTGTTCAACAGAGGTGGTGACGTAGACAGCTAACCTCAGATCATTGTTGCCAAAGACAGGCTCAGGGCTATTGAACACCCAGCCTCCCCTTGATGCCCTTTCTGGATCATCTGCTGCCCACGTGACGCTGATGTGCTCAGTCAAGCCTCTGACAATGAGTGCCAGTACAACACGATGACACCACGGGCAGGCATTGCCAACATAGATGTGGTACCGGCCAGACTCAACCTAGGCAGCAGTGCTGCGCTGAACTCAGCTTGAAGCCAATAGACATCAAGACAACATTAGGACAGGCAGATGGCTTGCTCAAGGAACTGTTGTGCTGTTGCAGATTGTCTTGCTGGCGGTTTGCTGATGGTCAGTAAAAGGGCATTGCAGGTCAACCAAGGCAGAAAACAAGCACGGGTACAGCCATTGGGAGGCTTGACTCACTGGGAAATTTGCATCTCCTATTCTGGCCTGAAAGTCATAAGACGGCCTGCTGTAGCTGCCATCAGCTGTTTGAGGGGCCAGTTCCTTCATCATGGTCTTCCAGGCAAGTTTCCAACCATTTTTGGCACCTGCAAAAGTCTGAGCTGTGGCCGCAAACCAAGAGCAAGAGCAGTCATAGCAGCTGATGCAAGACGCTATATACCCTTCACAAGCAGACCCTGTGGTACAAGACTGCCAGTCCACTCCAATATGCCCAAGCCCTTGTCCACCTTTGGACCTGCACGGTGGGTTACCTCTTTTGAGGGCATGGTTGCAGTGAGCAGCAGGGAGCTCAGGGTGAACAGCAATTATACCGTCACGAGCTGCAAAGACGACAGTCAAGCGGCTTGCTTTTGGCCTCCAACGAGCCTGGTTCAAAAACAGGGTTGCCCGTCAAACAAACTATCGAGAAGCATATTCTATGGTGGTGTGCAAGTCATGCCGACCTGTGAGGACTTGACGTCGAATCTGCCCGGGTGCGACAACACGGTTGAACAACAGGGCTTCACTGTCATGTTTGTCCTGCTGATCAATGCAAAGTTCGGGGAGTTGCACGCAAGCTTTGCCGCACAAGTGATCAGATCCAAGTAACAACGTGTTTGCACCCCGGGTGCTGGAGTGTAGCCGTGCAGGCTGTCCACAGGTGAAGCTGCAACGAATTATGGGAGTGCGCTTTGTCGTAAGAGTCCGCTGTGAGCTTGCTTGTGCTATCAATGCTGACCTTGAATCCGCTAGATTGTTCCGGGAGCGTTCTGTCCCGTCCCGTGATACTCCTACCTACTTTACTCACTGACAGGTCAAGGTCAGCAGTCCGCTAAAACCGGGTCTGAGTGTGACAGGCCAGAAAGCCAGCAGATCGGGGCACTCTTTGCCGAGTGTAATGCGATAAGCCTTGATGTCAAACACCGGAATCATGTCCGGCGTCAGCAAGCATCTCGCGCCGACTGCAGGTCATACAGGTTGTTTTACTTCAAGGTTGCCAGCTAGGCGTCTCGTCACAAGTCATCTAGCTCGCCAAAATGTCGCACGTCGGCACCTAAGACCCTCTGGGTCAAGCAGGGCCAAGCCCAGGCCGTCGCAAGCTTGTTTCAAGTCCACAGCACGACCAAGCTGTCGCGGGTATGCAGCAAATGCCTGCCCCCTTTTTGAGACTGCTGCTATTTGCTTGACAATGCATATTTACTTAGGTTTTGTTTGTATTTGTATTGATTGCATGGTCAAGTTGTTCTGAACGTGACTGTGGTGACAGATCACTATGGTGAACCTGCAGGAGCAATGTGTCCAACAAATCTTCTTCCATATTTGGTGATCTTGTGGGGCAAAGGTTCCTATCAGTTGCCTCCAGACGGCATGGCTCAAAGACAATTGTTGCTGTCACCATGGTATGCAGTCTGTGCGCTATGTGTGTTCCGCTGGTCTACTGACAGCAGCCGCAGGTCCAGATTCCACCAAGCCATCTTGCGGGTGCAAGCAGACGTCACGCTGTACAATGCAGGTTGGACAGGCCAGCGCACCCATGCAAGAGCTGTTGGGTGAAAACCTGAAACAAGCAGACAACTTGCGTTTGGGTCAGCTAGAAAATGGTCTCAGATATGTCATGCTGCCAAACAAGGTTCCACCGCAGCGGTTCGAGGCCCATCTTGAGATGCATGCAGGTTGGTATGCATGCAGGCATGCCTGCAAGAAGGGACCTCTCACAGGCAGAAAGGATTGTCCTTGTTGTTCAAACTTACTTGTCATATATTTCAAACACAATCCTTTGAAACAGCACAAGTCATACATTGGCATCATTGCAGGCACACACTAAGTGTGTGCTCAGGCCTTGCATGTACAGAATGTCCGTGGGCAAATGGCCGTTGGCTCATCCAGATCAGAAATGAATAGATGCATCCAATGCAGGCAGTGTAGACGAGCAGCCAAATGAGCAGGGCATAGCTCACATGGTTGAGCATATCACATTCTTAGGAAGCAAGAAGAGGGAAAGTCTGCTAGGCACTGGCGCACGCTCCAATGCGTATACAGACTTCCATCACACTGTCTTCCATGTGCATGCCCCGCTCATCAATGGTACTACTGACACATTGATGCTTCCTCAGGTATATGTACACTGCAGCTGCCCTGCATGGTTGTGGCATTGCATGAAACTGGATCCTGAAAGTTCTTCAATCTCACACCTGCTCAGTCATCTGTAGCCTCTCACCATGTTGTGTTCCATATTGCTGTTGAAGCCATCATCTGCAGCTATTATATCCCACTACCTGCTCAACATTCAGCTGTGCATATGCTTCTCACACCACTCCTTGCTGCCCAAGGGAGCCTTAGTCATTCAGAAACATTAGAGTCAGCTTCAGTCTTGATCACACTTGGAACTGATTGGCCTGTCTGTGGCTTGCAGCAGCCAATCAGCAGCCCCATGCTCACATTGTCTGTGGCTTGCCTTAGCTATCCAGCAGTTCCATGTTAACATATCGTCTGTGTTGTATCTGCAATAGGTTCTGGACGTATTGGCTGAGGTTGCATTTGAAGCTGAGTTCCTGACTACTCGTATTGAGAAGGAGAGGCGGGCAGTCATGGCAGAGGCTCAAATGATGAACACCATTGAGTATCGAGTTGACTGTCAGCTGCTTCAGTACCTGCATGAGGAGAATGCTCTGGGCTTCAGATTCCCCATTGGCAAAATGGATCAGGTGGGCTTTGGTTCCTGATCACTGCGCTTGTGGTTGCAACATTGACTCTGATCTTTCTGTCTGAACTTTCTTGACTTTGATCCAGAACCAGGTACATGTCTAATGATGTGCATGTTTGTGTCTCTGCTGCAACTTGCAACTCATTGCCTCTGTAAGCCGCAGGCACATGCGGCTCACACACAAGTGTGATTCTTTGGTGCTTCATTGTCAAATGCCTTGAACATTTAGTGCTTAGTGTGAACATTTAGTGCTTGGTGTATGTTGATTTCCTATCTATTGTCTATTGACTTTCATGATGAGTCCTGAAGACAGGAAATGAAAATCAATCGATCAAAATTGATTGATGCTTCTGGCCACAGGTAGAGACTGTATCAAGGCAGGTGCTGCATGACTTCTGGAAGCGGTGGTACTTCCCAGGCAATGCAACTCTGTACCTAGTGGGTGACTTTGATGGTGCGGCCGGAGGAGGAGGTATGGATGCTGCAGAGAAGCTGATACGTGACACCTTTGGCAGGATCCCTGCTGGCCGTCTTCCTGGCAATGGTGTGCCCGGCCCTCTCAAGCAAAGGCAGCTGGTCAGTCTTGCTGCTTGCCTTCAGCACACAACCTATTCACTCTTGTCACATTTTGTGGCATTTGTCCTCAAGTCAGCCACCCAGCCACTTGTCTGTGGTGACATGCATGTTGAGGCACTTGCACCAAGCCATGGCTTGATGATTTCAACACTCTGGCTCTTTCTGGTTGCTGCGTTGCTGGTCTCTTGCTGCCTGTCTGGCAGCTGCAGCCAGCAGTGCTTCACAATCTGCTGCGTCTGCACTCACAAGTTGACTGTTTACAATGACGTCACCGCTCGTGGCATTGCAGTTTGTGCACCACAGGTGACGCTATCAAGACAGCAAGCCTGGCTACAGCCAAGCTGGCCTTTTTTCTGACTGTATTCCCTGCCTGCATGACTGTCCTTGCTGTTGCCTATGTAACACATGTGCTCACCAGTAACGCACCCGGTTGGCTGCAGTCCTTACAATATCTTGTTTGGAGTAGCACACTCGCAGCACGTATCACATGGGATCACAGCAGTGCACCATAGATTTCACTCCAAGCACACTGCCTCACCCAAACTGACCACGTCGGTGTCTCATCAACAGGTGAGGCCACCGGTGCAGCACAGGTTTGGGTGCGGCCCCCTGCAGCCCGGGGAGCAGACCCCCGGGGTCAGCGTCTTCCGCCACCACCTGCTGCAGCACTTCATGCTGTCACTCTTCTGCAAGCTGCCGGTCCAGCCTCAGGACACCATTGCTGGCATGCGTGCTGGCTTCATGGCCCGCCTCATGCTCAGCATCCTGCAGTTTAGGATCAACAGCCGCTACAGCACCACAGCCTGCCCTCCCTTCATCAGTATTGAGATGGACCACAGTGACAGCGCTCGGGAGGGGTGCACTGTGTCCACGCTCACTGTCACTGCTGAGCCCAAGGATTGGAAGCAAGCCATTGAGGTGCGCCTGACTTGCAAAGTGCATGTGTTTTAACCACCGCTGCTGTCCGCCTGTATCCCACAGTGCTGCCAGTGTCCTGATAGACGAGAACAATATTGGAGAGCTTTATTAAAATGCTGCGCTTGTACATATGTGTGTTGCAAGAGTTGGCTTGCTTATTGCTTTGATTGTGGCTCAGCATATAGTTGTGGTTTCGTATGCTGCCGTCTTGATGGTACTCCTGATTCTATGCCTATGCGTTTGCTAATGCGTCTGCCAGTACGTGCACAGAGTTTCCATTGTCTGCAATGCTATGTTTGAGGCTTGAGCCTCTGCTCTATGGAGTCTGCAAGATTCTTGTCACCCTGAACCACAAGTGCACACCAATGGCAGGCAGCAGCCTTAAGTGACAGTTACACAGCATGTCAGCAAAGGGTCAAACTTGTTGTGATCCTTTTGCATGTTGGCGGAAACTGTCTTCTCAGAAAGATTACCTTACTGCATAAAATTCCCCAAATCGCGTCTTTCTGGCTTTCAAGAAAGACGCGATTTTGGGCACTTTATGCAATAAGGTAATTGTTTCTGAGGGGGAGTTGCCCTCAATGTTCACAAGATTTGCAACAGAGGTGCCTACGGCTCTGTGGACACCACAATGCCTTCTGCCTTGTTCTACAAAGCAAGCAAGCAAAGTCATCTTTCACGTCGGTAGTGGGAAACCACCCAACCCAGCGCAAAGCAGATGTTGCGAGTAACTCAGACACCAAATGGTCTCATTGTTAAACTGGACAACTCTTTGACACTACAACAGCTTAGTACCTTATAGTCTGGGGTGTGGAGCCAGTCATGACTCATCAACCATCCTGGCATGCTTGAAAGCACAAGTGTACCCAAGCGGATATGCACATCATCATCATTATTGTTATTATTATTATGATTATTATCTACTATTACTGTTGTTATTATTATTGCTATTATTATTGTTATAGTTATTATATCATGATATGCATGTACATGACCGTTTGTGTTGTGCAGGTGGCTGTGCAGGAGGTGAGACGGCTGCAGAAGTACGGTGTGACTGCTGGGGAGCTGGCAAACTACAAGGCAGCTCTGATGAGGGACAGCGAGCACGTGGCTGCGCAGTGGGAGAGCGTGCCCAGCGTGGACACCCTGGACTACTGCATGGAGTGCCTTGCCCTCAACCACACATTCATGGCCCAAGAAGAGGTACGCCCATGCCTCTTTGTCTACAACTTATTCATTGCATGGACAAAATGATATGCCATGGTAAGAGCAGCTGACCTGGGGTAGCAGAAGTCATGACTGCAAGCCTTGGTGGCGCTATAGAGCAGATCAACCAACTGCACATCCCATTCACATCATCGAAGTCACTCATGCACCAAGAAGAAATTGCAGCTTTTTGGACTTGGCAAACAAAATCTCGTGAGGCAAAGTTACGTCTGCTCCGCAGATTTTACTAGGACAAGTGCAAAGCTGTTATCGTGTGTCTGCAGGCCCATGTCAGACTGCTGGAGGTTGCAGACAGCGTAACCTTGGAAGAGGTGAATGCCATAGGAGCCAGTGTACTGTCGTACATCTCTCATTACCGTAAGGAAGCTGAGTTGCTGGAGGAGGCAGGGCCTGACCCCTCTCAGAATGGCTATGCCCTCTGGGGGCCCACCCGTATGACTTCCATTGTGGCATGCATCCCAGCCTTCATGGATGCCAGCGGGCAAAGCACAGGTGACTTTGTCTGATGTATCACTCAAAAGTCACGATCGCGAGTGAATCCGTCAATTCAGCATCAAATCTTTGGCTTGTTTCCCCGAAGCAGGGTTCTGACTGAGCTGTGCATTTAGCAGTACAAGGGATGCCATTGCAGGGTTTGCAGCCTGAACTGCCAGTCACCACATTGTCACAGCAGCACTTCTCAGCAGTATTTGCCCTTACCAGTTTGCATGCAGCATTGACTGACGCATGTACATGGTGGCTTTAGGTGGAGGCATGCCAATGCAGCGGGGCGCAAGCTTGACGGCCAGTGAGCACATTGACCCAGCGTCGCCCCCAGCCCAGCTGGCAGAAATGGAGGACCCCGACAATGCTGACATCCCTGAGGGAGCCATCCGCTTCAATGTCACTGCTGAGGACATTGCTTCCGCCCTTGCTGAAGACTCTGTTGAGGTAGTGGCACTTCCTGCAATCAATGTTTTGGTGTTCATTGCTGCCGGCTTGCTGAAGACTCTGTCGAGGTAGTGGCACACCCTGTGATCAATGTTTTGGTGTTCATTGCTGCCGTCCTTGCTGAAGACTCGCTTGAGGTGTTGGCATGCCCTGCATTTGCTATTGGTCACCATCGCTATTGTGGCACATGCATGTCAAGAGTGACATTTATGCATGCAAATCTCCACTGATTCAATATTTTGGTGTTGAGTTGAGGTGACTACCACATCACACCATACATCTCATGTGCTTGTAGGTTCAGCAGTGTCATATGTCAATGCTGCGGCTGAAACACAAGCAGAAATGCAGATGCCAGACCCTCTCAACCCTGCGCAGCATCTCAATGACCCAATTGCCGAGAGCAGGTTGCATTGCATGACTCAAGCTGTCCTTGGGAAGCTTCAACTGTTGAAACTGTCAATGCAGGTTGAAGCAAGAGCAGAGGTGGAGGTGCCGGAGCACCTCATCTCTGCAGAGCATCTTGACCAGCTGATGGCGGAGCACCAGCCGCGCTTCCTGCCAACAGCGACTTCCATTTCCAAGGAGGACATCCCAGTCATCCCCTCAGATGAACCCTCTGAACAAATCATGCAGTTCAAGCTGTCCAACGGCATCAAAGTGAATGCCAGGAGGACGTTGAATGAACCCAAAGCTGCCATGCTCAGGATGATAGCAGCAGGTGATACACCCCCCATCAGGCCATTTCACTCTGTCAGCTTGCTGCACTCATCATCAGTTGTGAGTCATCAATTGTGGGGTGTTTTGAGATGCTGGAGACAAAGTGGAAATGGCTACTCCTTGATTCCATGGAGCTGGTTACAAATCTGCTCGAAAGTTGCTTGTCTGTGGTTCACATCTGTACTAATTAGTTCAGGTCTTGGCCTTCTGCGTCCTGCACCCAATGTTGCTGTCTGAAGGTTCAGTCAGTTGGTTTTGTTAACACCTCTTTTCAAACTCAGCAATCAGCATGCTGGTGCATTGAGTTCACGCAATTCAGTATCTCATGCTTCTAGTGTCATCCTGTGACAGGCGGCAGAGCAAATAATGGGGAGGGGGTGGGCCCAAGCGGGGCAGGGGTGGTGGGTGTGGGTGTGCGTACCCTGAATGAGGCGGGTACTGTGGGTCAGTGGGCCAGGGAACAAGTGGAGCTGTTCTGCATCAGCAAGCTCATCAACTGTGTGCTGGAACCTGATGAGGAGTGGGTGTTCCTGGACTTCCACTTTGCCATGCGTAAGCTCTCTTGGCTGACGTCTGCTGACTGCCTGCTGCTGCTCCTGCTGCATTGCTTCTGCCAGCTCTCACCCTCCTGGTGAGGCTGGTGATGCTGCTAGTCATGCTGTTAATGCTGTCACAACTTGTCCTTACGCCGTCATGGCATCAGTAGCATTGCTCTGCCAATGACAGTGCTGTTTTTTTTTTTTCCAGTCATGATTGGCCTATTGTACATGGCATACCCCAATGGCCCAAGTGACTGTGCTATGACCACGTCTTTTTACAATGCCATCCTGCTACCTTTGTTGGAAGGTAACAACCCACTTGCCTAGTCAGTCATAGCATGATGTGACTCCTAAATCGGATGCCCTGTGTCGCGGACTCAAGGACTGACGGCATGACGAGGCCAAAAGCATCAGCTTGAACTGAATGAGAAGCAGCAGCACCACCTAGTGTGTATACATGCACATGGAGGTACAGTTGCATTGCAAGCACTAGCACCAGTACCATACTGACTTCATTCACTGACAATGACCTGACCATAGTGTTTTGATGCTTTATGTACAGGTGAGGGAGGAATGCAATCTGTGCTGGAGTTGGTGCACATGTTCCTGAACGAGCCAACTTGGGACGAGGCAGCCATGGAGAGAGCCAAGCAGATCTGGGTGAGCCACCACCGCAGCCTGACCAAGAGCCTGGAGCGCTCCACTGCAGACCATGTCATGGAGGCCATGCTGGGCCCTGAAAGGTGTGTGCCAGCGCCTTTCTGCTCTGTTTGTGGAGACATAGCTCTTCTCAATTCCGGAGCGTTTGTGTCAATTCAGAAACGGCATCCCTAGACTGGAAATCTAAAGTTAGAAACGCCTGGGGACAGCAAAAAATGCGTTTCTACATTGTGGAGATGTTTTAGTTGTCCAGTTGTCTGCCTGTTCTGGTATGACATTGGCCTAGATAGCATACCACTCTGGCAGATGCCGTCGTTATCCCATGTTCTCTACATGACTCTCAAAGTTGCAGCGTGTGCTAACAAGATACGCATTGAGAGATGCGCAGATTTCTGCTAGAATGAACACTCACAGCTTGCTGATGTGTCAAGATCCAGCCTCTCAAGCTCTGTGACCCTCAACCTTGCATTGCTGCTGTGTGAGATGAACTCTGTCACTCGTGCTGGCAGCATTGTTGTGTCTGCAATTCCGGCGATGATGTATGAACTCTCCCTTGACTTTGGTTGTGACCGCAGTTTGTGTGTCAGATGGTCACTGTTGGCTTGAGCATCCCTTCACACTGTAATGAGTGAATGAGTGAGTGAATGAGTGAGTGAGTAAGCTACCTGATGAAGGATTGAATAAACAAGTGAATCATTGAATGAACGAAGGAAATAAGAAAGGAAGTCATGTAGGCATGAATCAACATATGGATGCATGGATAGATGACTGAACGAATGTGACAAAGGAAGCAATGAACGAAGAAATGAACAAAACAACGAACAGACGATTGTATGCATGGGTGAATGAATGATTGTGTTGTTGGTGCAGGCGCTTCAGGGACCCCACCCCAGAAGAGATCCAAGCCCTGTCTCTGGATGGCATGCGCAAGGCAGTCATGGACATGCTGCACCCAGAAAACGTAGAAATCAACATCACCGGCGACTTTGACCCGCTTGAGTTGGAACCTCTGGTCCTCAGATACTTAGGCACAGTCGCACCCAGGTCCACCCCACCAGTCATCTCCACCACCTCTCCCCAGCTGGTCCAACCCCAGACTCCTCAGCGGGTGCAATGGCACTTGAAAGACTCTGATGAAAGAGCCTGTGCCTACATTGCTGGTCAGGCGCCGGCACGCTGGTTCTCTTTTGGTAAGGGGGACCCCAAAGCTCCTGTTGAAGCACCCATACAGCTCCCTCGGATTGCCCCCCCTCACCTGGTTGCCCAGGCAAATGATGTCAGGCGGCGGCACCCTCTATACCCCATGGTCACCCTAAACCTGTTGACGGAGATCATGAATGGGCGGCTCTTCACAACAGTGCGTGACTCCCTCGGTCTGACTTACGACGTGAACTTTGAGATTCAGTCGTTTGACCGGCTTGGGGCGGGCTGGTTTGTGGTGAATGTGACATCCACACCCAATAAGATTCAGGAGGCCATGGATGCCTCCCTGAGGGTGTTGAGACATATGTTGACAGACAAGGTGAAAGCCAGGGAGGTGCTCAGAGCTCGCCGCACAGTGCTCACTCGCCACGAGACTGATCTCAAGGTATGCTATGAGTCTCTAATTGTCTTTTGCCAAAGTATGATGTGCATACAGCTGGTGACTTGGTTGTTGAGCTTCACAGGTTGCAGATGCAAGAAAAACCTGCTGACACCATATGCATATATATATAAGACCTCTGTTTCCAACTCAGTCGTGCCATGTGTCTGGTGTGTTTGCATTGTGCTACAAGCCTGTGCTGAATCGCGCTGCTGGCTCTTTGAACAAAGGATCAACTGGCCTGTAAGCTGTATCTGATCCTTGTCACCTGCATGGCATTGTGGGCATGCATGTCTCTGCATATACCAAGATTGACTCCAGTCTATATTGCTGTGACGCTCATCTTTGGATGTGGTGCAGGATAACATGTACTGGCTTGGGCTGTTGACGCATTTGCAGCGAGATGATGTCCCAGGAAAGAGGGTGGAGGTGCTGAGAGACCTGGTGGCCATGTATGAGGCTGCCACAGCAGAAGACATCTACGAAGCCCTGCAGTGCTTCAACCTAGATGACAACAATGTCTTCACATGCATTGGCGTCAGTGGCAAGCAGCCACCGGTTCTGGCGCCTTTTGAGATCCAGAACGCAGGCAACTTGCAGTCGAAACATGGCAGCAACGGAAGTATGCGGGCCTCAAGTGGCAACAGCAA
>JAABUK010005046.1_pt1 | contig 20953 bp, 10 predicted proteins | sample 5559141 | NCBI WGS metagenome assembly JAABUK01 (sample SAMN10711869, study PRJNA513367) | rock metagenome | isolation source: Antarctica rocks | place: Antarctica: Victoria Land, Pudding Butte nord | collected 2016-01-03
ATTATTATATATATAGTTATTATTTATCTACCCTATTTATATCTCCTATATATTATTATTACTCTTCTACTCTATTATTCTACTCTATACTATTAATTAAATTAATTTAAAAATACTATATTAATATTATATTACTCCTACGACTCCCGTTTATTAATATTTATAACGGCGATAAAATTATTCCTAGATCGCTTTCTTATAGAGGTAGACGGTTTAGTATTACCCTCTTCCTTTAATATAAAACTCTTTACTTTTATTTTTATTTAATAAAGTTACGACTCGCTTCAAATTTACTTTTATATTTTAATAAATTTAGGTTATCGTCGCTTAAATATTAACGGAGTAAATAAATTAAAAGAGAGTTTCTAGTTAAAAACGGGTTTATATAATTATTTTAGTTTCGTAAACTAGCGGCGGCGTAGTTTAAATTAAAATAACGGAGGTTATTATTAAATAAATAAAAATAGAACTTCGAGTAGGTTATTAATAATATTACTATCGCTCTATCTCTATTTATACTCTTATTTCTATTTATACTCTTACTCCTACTCTTACTCCTACTCTTACTCCTACTCCTATATACGTTCTTCGTATTCTCGCCTAGTTATTATTTATTCGCGGTTCTTAATTCCCCTCTTAGAGGCTTTAAAAGTAGTTAATTTATAAATATTAACTTTATCTTTTTTCTTCTTATCGACTAAGGCCGCCTACTACGTCTTTTTAGTAGGTAGCGGCGCTAGTAATATTATCGGGATATTATATATCCTCTCTTTATATACTTTATAAACTATAGTAACGTTAATCGAGAAATCCGCGAATTATTTAATAAATTTATTTCTAGATTACCTAGGAAGTTTTTTATAGAGTTAATAAAAATCTACTATTATAATAAATAGTTTATTTTTATTAAAATCGCGGAATTTTAATTTATCTTTCTCGTCTAGAAATAGTATTTTATTATAGTATTTCGCTTTTTACTCTATATATATTAAAGTATCCTCTAGTTATTAATAGAGGTAGAAGAGGGATAATAGGATCAAAAAACCCTAAATATATACCCGTAGAAGAGAGTAGTAATATAGTAGTATATAATAAATATAAATCTTATATTTATAGTAAATATAAGAGATCGGAATAAATTCTAGATTAATAACCTAATCTAGCTCGGTAATAAGTAATTTTATAACTATTTATTTAATATTAATTAATTTAATAGCGTAGAGAATTACTTTTTTAATAATAATATAGAATACCTCGTAGTTAACTCTCTTTAATTTATCGATACACGATCGATCCTCTTCTTTTTAAAACTTTTAATAAACTAGCTTTAACTCTCTTTTTATAATTTTTATAATATTAAATATTATAGCCTAAAAGTTTATAACGGTTTTAATAATTAAATAAATACTCTTATTTCTTTATATAGAGTCTATTTTAAAATTAAAATAAGTATTAATATAATAGGCGACTACTAGTTATTTTTTAAAAAGTTAATAATTAGTAAAATATATTTACTTTAGTTTATATATAAGATTTATTAATATATCCCGATTTGTTAATAATAAAGTTATATCGCTTCGAACTTAAATTTAAACGATATTATATATTTTATTTTATTTTTTCTTTATATAGTTTTATTTATTATTATTTACCCTAGCTCGGATATTTTAAATTATATACTAATTATATAACTAGAGTTAGTAATTAGAGAGTTTTAATAAAAGAGCGGTAATAAAATCTTTCTCTTAATCTACGAGGTTTATTTATAAAGGGGGATAATTATTATATAATTTTTAATTTAGGATTTTAAAAAAGAAATTATATATAATTATAAATTTCGAAATAGTAAATAAAAATCTAGTTAAAAACGATTTACCGGTATTTATAACTTTAACTATAATAAATAATAGGAGTTTAACGGCGTTAATATTAAAAATAATATTATACTAAATTATAAAATTACTATAGAATTATTTAGCGAGATATTATTATTAATAATCTAAAATAATAATCTATTTAAGGATTCGTTTTATAAATAGTATATATAAGTTATTTTTATTTATAACGTAGTTATAGCGGTATTTAGTTTTAAAATCGTCGTTATCGAGAGTTAAGAATAGCGCCTATATAAGGTCTTCTCGATTACGAGTTTATCGAGGGTACTAAATTATAATATTTCTTTTTAATAATAATAAATACTTAATTAATATTCTTTAATATATACTCTAGTACTCGCTTAGAGGCGTTATATATAAATTTAATAAAACGATTAATCGTTACTAGTTTAAAAGTATTCGCGTAGTCTTTTTAATAGTTAATATAAATTTAATAAAAAAGTAGATTTACTATTAAATTATAAAAGTACTTTAATTAATTGATATTTAGTATCTAGGTCTTTATATCTCTACTTTAATTAATAGGTTTCTAGGTAAGAGATATATACTATTTATACTCTTTAACTTTTATTATAATCTACTCCTATTTTTACTCTTTATTACTTTTAATATATATCTCGCCTATATATTTAAAGAGCTTCCTCTAGTTCTTTATATCTTTAATATAATATATATAAATATAACTCTTCCGTTCTTTATTATATAAATCGACGACTATAGTAAAGCTCTAGTTAAATACTTAATTTTATAAATACTTTTATATTTATTTAGGAATATCGAATATCTCTTTATTAACGGGGGTTTAACTAATTAATTAATTCGATTATACTAGAGCCTAATTAGGGGTAATAAGTAACTAGGGCCTAATTAAAATTATAATACTCCGGGCTTTTTAACCCTAGAATAAATTAATATTATTTATAAAGTTAAGCCCCTAATAGGCTCTACCTTTATTATAAATAATAATAATAATTTCTTAATATATTTAAAATAATCTTTTAATATTATATATAATATTTTTTATATTCTCTTAATATTAAAAATTTAAAGATTTAAAGTTTAAAAACTTATATTAATATTATTATCTCGGTATTTATAAAATTTATTTAATATATAGAGTAAAATTAAAAGTAAGCCCTATACTAGGTAAATATATTAAAAGATTTAAATTAAGATTTTTTAAATATATTAAAATCTTCGCGCTAATAGCGTCGTAATAACTCGGGGTTAATTTTATTTATAGTTAATTCTAATTATAAAAACTATAATTATTCGAATATTAAAAAGTATTTTACTTTAATATATAAGAGTTATTAAAGAGACTAGAGTAATAGAGAGTAGATAATTAGAAATATAGTAGAAAGTAAATAGTAAAAAGTATATAATAAATAATAAATAGCGGTGAATAAGATATTTATAATAAGTAAATTTTGCTCTAGGCTAGTACTAGTCGGTATTAAATCTATAAAATACTAACTATAAACTAGTATCTCGAGGGTATTTATTAATATTATATACTTTATATTTATATACTTTATACGACTTTCTTAACTATATATATTATTATTTATATAAGTTATTACCTAGCCTAGAAAGATTATAATATTAAAATAATAGAGCCTTTCAGCCTATTCCTTTCGAAGGTATATAGGATATTTTAATAATATATAGTATTTAATACCCCCTTTCGGGGGCGCGTATTTATTTTATAATATTAAAATATTTTTATTTAATATAGAGTACCTAAATCTAAACTTAGGAGTTTATAAATATTTAAAAATTTAATAAATTCTAATACTATACTAGAAGCCCCGTCCCTATTATAAAAATAACGGCGCGTTTATAAAATACTCCTTTATTTAATAAAGTAGTTATATTCTAATTTTTTTATCCGTTTTATTAAAGTATTATATATTATAATTCTATAAACCTAGGGTATATTAATAGTATATATTCTATTATCTAGCGGCGCTCTCTATATAAATATTCGTAGGAGTCTACTCTATTAATATTATAAAGAAAATTATTTAAGTTAATTTTACCCGTCCGTAATTAAAAGAATATCGTAGACTATTCTCTAGTAAAGTCTATATATCGGGCGAGAGACTTCTTCCTAGACTCGATTTTATTATATATTTTATATAGGGTTCGTCTATAGAGGTATTTATTCTATAAATAACTCTATTCTTTCTAAACTCTATATTTAACCTTATTTTTAAAAGAGTTAAATAACTCGGGGAAAACTCGAGATTAAATATATCTAATTTTAAAAAACTCTATTTTTACTACTTCTTTAACTTTTTTATTTATTATTTCGTTTCTAGGGACTCCTATATAGGCTAGGATTTAATAAATAACAATTAATTTATTGATTTAACGGGCTTTATCGATGACTTATTTTAATATAAATTAACCCGATTTATATTTCGGGTTTACGATAATTTAAATAGTTATTTAATTATCTATAAAAACGATAATAAATAATTCTAAATAAATGAGAGTTTCGTTTAAAGTTATCGGCGGGGGTTTTAAAATACTTAAATAAAATCTTCTCGATAACTCTTTAAATAATAGGGACGAGAGATAAATTAAAATTTATATATAGAGTCTAAACTATAACTAGCGGGCTAGCGATAACGAGGTAAAAGAGGGGGCGATAAAAAGAAAATAATAAAAAAAGAGGCGATAAAGAGGGGCGATAAAAAAGAGTAATAATAATATAAATAATAATATATAGAAAAAATAAAGATAAGAGTAGAAAATTTATATATATATAATTTAAAAAACGGTTAATAATTAACTAATATAACTATATAAAGATTTATATAAAGATTATATATAAATTTAAATACTATAATATTAATAGTTAAATCCGAACTATATTATATATTTTTTTATATACGCCCCTAGGACTTCCTATTATATATAAAAATATATATAAAGTATATATAGAGGTATATATACGCTATATAGGAGTAGTAATAAAGTATATATATATAGAGGTATATATAGGCTATAAAAGAATAGTAATAAAATATATAAATTATATATAGGAGTAGTAATGGGGTATATATATATATATATATATATAAACTATATATAGAAATATATATAAACTATATAGGAGTAGTAATAAGATATATATATATATATATATAACTAACTCTATAGAGAGAGTAGGGAGGAAGGAAATAATAAGTAATTTTTTCTTTTTTTTAATAGTCTCTACTTTTTTCCTTCCGCTCTCTTCCCTACTAGAAGAGAAGAGAGCGGGGATTATTCTCTTCCCTTCTCTTCTCTATTCCGTAGCGTAGTAATAATAAAAATAGCGATCTAGGTTATAGTAAAAAAATCGTTAAAAATTTATAAAATAATAAAAATAAAGAAACTATTAAAGTCGATATAATTATAAATAATAATATAAATAAATAAAACGATAATATAGACTTATATATTTAATAAATATATTATTTTAATAACGATATATATATTTATTAAATAAAATTTATTAATAATAAGTTACGTATATAATAAATATAATACTCCGATTATAATATAATTACTCGATAAAATTCGTGTATATTCGTATTTAGTATAATTGTATAAAATAGTAAATAATAACTATTAATAAGAAAAGACTACTTTTAATAACTTTTAACAAGAATAGATATTAAAATAATCTTTAAAGCTAGTATATAGACTAAATAAATTTAAATATATTTTATATATTTTTCGATAGAATACTAACTCTCTACTTTACGGATATAACTAGTTATAGTAATATATAAATTTAGTATAATATAGTATATAATTTACGAAATTATATTTTTTAATTTAATATAATATCTCTTTTATAATAAGAGATATTAGAAAATATTATTTTCGATATTTTTATTCTCTAAATCTATATCTTAATTATTTAATAAAATAAATATTATATTTACTCGAGTCTTCGATCTCTTTTTTAAAATATAATTAGTAAAATTTAATAATATAACTTCGATATTTATACGGAATTTAGTAATTTTATTTAAATAAATAATTTTAACTACGTAAATATTCTTATAATATACTAGTTTCTATAATAAAAAATTATTTATTTCTATAAACTTTATTACTCGTTTTAATAATATTATTAATTAATATTTCTTAGATATTCTAAATTAATAGAGTAGTTTTTTATAAAACGAGATTATCTCTTTTTATTTAATAATCTAGTTATTTAGAATATAAATATTACTTTATTTAAAGGACGAAATCTTCTATTTATTTCAACTTTTATAACTATAAAACTATAATTCTATATATAATATAAATAATAAATAAATACCTTAACTCTATACTTTCTAATATTCGTCTATAATATTTATTTTATATAGGAAAGTAAGTTAGTTTATTTTCTTTTATTATATAAAAACTATTTCTAAATATTTAATTCTTTACTATTAGTATTAACGTCGGTAAAATAAAAAGTAACTCGATCGTGGCTTATAGCGCTCGACGCGGGCCCGTATCGGTAAAGCGGGAGATTATATAAAAAAGTCGAGGTATTAAATACGTCTTTTATTACTTTAAGCGGAAAAATAATAAAAAGAGAATATTAATTAAAAAAAAAAAAAAATCGTTTTAAATAAAAATCTTAAAAATAGTAACTTCGGATTTAAGATTTCATAATTCGTAATTTTTTACTAACGCTAAATAGCTCGCTAAAATTATATAAAATACTATAATTACGTTAATTTAATTTCGATTTTAAATTATATTAATTTATAGAATTATATATACGCGTAATACTTACTAAGCTAGCGCGGTATTATAGACTATATAATTTATTTATAACTATATAAATTTAATTATAAACTAGTATTATTTAAAATTATTTAAAATAAATCGAGGTACTAAATACGTATTTAGTAACTCCGGTATTAAATTAATCTTAAGAGTTAGTATATAAGTTAAATAGATCTAAGCGCCTTTTCCGTCTTTTTCGGTAGAATACGGGTTTACCGCTTTACCGATACGGGAGCCTTAAACGCGATATTTGTCTACCGACTCGACGTGCGCCCGAGGTATATAACTAAGGGGCCTAGGGCTCTATAGTAAATACTTAAATAATTAAGTAATAAAACTATTATTCGCTATTTAAATAGAGTATTAAGGACGATATATAATACTTAAGTATTTTAGGCCTATAATACTCGAATAATTTAAATATTATTCGAGTATTATAGGTAAAAATTAAAATCTTTCGTCTAAATCTTATATTTACTAGTAAATTCGCTTAGTAAACTAAAAAATTAGTAAATCTATATATAGATATAACTAAATTCTATCTATAAGTATATTATATAACTATATCTAGTTATTAATAATATAATATATATTTAGAAAAAATATATTTAATTTTATTATTATAATATTTAATTTATTTTTAAGATTTTAAATAAAGTTCTTTAATAAAAGATTATCAAAATAACCTAAAGAATATAAATATAAGTTTTAGATTTAAGTTTATTACTAAGCGACGCTAATTTAGGAGTTATATTAATAAGTATAAGAATTTTCTACTTCGTTTTCTATATTTTACTTTTTTAATATTCGACTAAAATAACCTAAATTTAAAAACTAGATAAGGGGTAGATTTATTTATAGATTCCTCTATAAGTTAATTAAAATAGTCTCTTCTAGATTAAAATATAACTTTAATTACGAACTTCCTTTTATCGAAAATTAGTTTTATCTCTTTAAGGATAACTTCTTTAATTAGACTCTACTCGCTTATTCCGAAGATTAGCCGAGAAAGGTATATATAATATCTATTTTTAGTTATTTATAACTAATTTTATTACTAGGTTACTATTCGCTATTTAACTCGAAATTATAAATATTCGAGAATCGAAAAACTACCTTTCTTAACTAGTAACCTATTCGCTTACTATTTATATTCTCATAAAAGTATTCCCATAAATAGAAATACTTTTCTAAGGCCTGAAGTTTAGACGGAAGGTATTTATTTTTATAAATATTTATTCTTTTTTATATCTTTAAATATTAATTCTTTATAGATTCGAATTCTAGTTCTTCGACTTAATCTACGCTAGAGACCTATCCTAATCTTCGAAAAAGACCTTCGGATATAGGTCTAAGCTAATACTATACCCAAAAGGGTTTAGTTCGAAAAGTACTAGAGTTTTTTCTTAAAAATAATCTTTCTTAGAAAACTCTCTCTAGTAAATCTTTTCGAGATCTACTAGACTATACCCGAGAGTAAGTTATATATCTATTTTTAGATATATATATATTAATTTTTTTTCAATAGTAATATTCCGAAGCTCTATTACGAGAAAGTTCGCTTAGAACTTTAATTACTCTTTCGAATCAACTCCGAAAAAATCAAATCGGAAGTCGAGACTATAAGTTCTATTTATAGAAATTATTTTTCTCTTACTTTCGACTCTTGGACAGCCTCGAACCAAGCCGAATATATAGTTATTACTATTTATTATATAAATAAAGACTAGGAGTTTATTTCTCGACTTTTAGAAATAACTCCTATAAACGATCGAAAAGAAACTACCTATTTATTAGGGATTCTTAACGAGAGTCTAGCTATTTAGGGTATAGAGGATAAAATTCTCTCGTTAGTATTTTATTTTTTAATTAGTTTTTTAATTAACTAATATATTAATAAATTAATAACGGATAAAGCTTTTAAAAATCTAGTCCTAGCAAGAACTTTTAAGAAGTCCTATAAAGAGAAATATAATACTACTATATTCTCTTTAGGTTATATAGTTTATATATTTAATAACGTTATAGGAGACGTATTAAACTAGCTACTACCGACGAAAAAGGATAAGAAATTAGTAGTTAACGCTATTAATTCAGAATAACTAGAAGAGGAGGAAGAAGAAGAAAATCGGCAGCTTATTTCAGGTTAGTTTTATTTTATTTTATTTTATTTTTCTATAAGTCTTTTAATTAAGATTTTAATTAACTCTTTTATTTTCTTATTTACTTATTTATTATCTTATTAATTTCCTTATTAGTTTTTCTATTAATTTTTCTACTAATTTATGAAATAATTACTCTATTAACTTTTAATTACTTTTTTAATCTATTTTTTTTAACTAATTATTCTATAACTAAATATCTTATTCGAAAAATTCGAAAACTTACCTCAATCTTTAAAAATCAGCACGAATATTCTAGAACCTTAGAAAATCAAATCGAGGTTCTGAATATAAAAGGGTCTACGAAGTTGAAAATTAATAGGTTTTTCTAATTTTCTTAATTTTTTGAATTAATATTTACTAAAAAATTTATTAAATACTGACGTCCGTTGGAATAGTATTTTTCAGCTACTAGAGACCTTTGTTAGGCTCTAGCCGGCTATAGAAAGTACTATTCAAATTTCTAGAAATTTTCCTAGTCGAGAGGATTATCTTCTAAAGAGTAAAGAACTTGTTTATATTCGAGAGACTCTCGATATATTTAAAATCTTTACTGAATCTTTAGCTATACTTTAGGGCGAAAAATATCCTACTCTTAACCTAGTTTATTCTTATATTTATTAGATAAAACGAAAATTAAAAGCGAAAAGAGATAATCCTAATCTAGTAAATTAATTATTCTTATTAATTATTAATAAATATACTAATAAAAAATAGCCTTAGATTCATTGAGATTCCTGCGCTAACGGGCTTAAAAAACATAAAAAAATTGTTTCTAGAATTTGATATTCGTAGCTAGAAAGCTATTTATATTAATATCTTTTTTACTATTATTCTCGACCCAAGATTTAAAGCTTAGGCTTTTAGAAATTTCGGTATATTAAATTAAGATACTTAAACTATACTAGTTAAGTTTCGAAATCTTTTTAAAAAGTAAATTTATTTATAATATTTTTTATTCTATTAATTAAATAACTAATTTTATTATTAGAACCCGAGACGAAATAGCTAGTTAAGAGGCTACTACTAGTCTAGATTCAGAAAATCTAGATCTAGATAGTAAAGATAAATTTGACGACGAATTTCGAATTCTATCTACTAGACTATCTAGCTCTAGTAGTAAAAGATCGGAATTAAAAAAATATCTTTTCGAAGATCCTTTATTAAGAAAAATAATAATTCTCTATAATTTACTATTTTTTTTATTATATTATACTAATTATATATATATAAATTAATCCTCTCGAATATTAGAAGACTAGAGTTCTAGATTATTCTATTCTAGTTATTCTAGCTCGAAGATATCCAGTTATATTAACTACTTCAGGTCCTTCCGAATCGATTCTCTCTATAGCGAGGGATATTATTACGAAAAAACGTAATAGGTTATTTAATAAGGTTTTTAGAAGAATTATTCTCTTAAAAAACTAGGGTATTATACCCGATAATAACGAAGATAGCGAGGAAGAGTAGGTTTTTAGCTAGTATAAAGCGTTAAAGACGTTATAGGCGTTTATATTTTATATATAAAGATATTCAATATATCTTATATATTTATATATAGATAACTAGTTAGTTAAACTATAAATATAGTTTTTACCTATATAGATTTTCTATTAAAAATAAGAAATAGTAGAGAATATAAGAAAAAGACTATAACCTAACCTTTCTAAAATATATATATAAATATACAACTATTTATAGCTATTTAATAGAGTATATATATTATATAAATTTATATCTAGATAGATTTTTTTCTAAATCTTAAAAATAGTAATTAATATAAGATAAAACCTTTAATTATATCTTTCCAAGTTATATATAAAAGTATATATAACTATTTATAGTTGTTAATTATATTATATATATTATATAAGTCTATATCTATATAGAATATTTTCTAAATTTAAGAACTACTAATTAATATAAGAGAAAATCTTTAATTATATATTTTTAAATTATATATAAATATAACTATTAATAGATATATATAGATATTTAATATAATATATATTAGATAAGTTTATTTTTAAGTTTTAAAAGTTTAAAATATTATTAGAAAACCTTAAATACTATTAGAAAACTAAATATATTAAATATTTATTTTATCTAGTAAAATACTTAAGTATTATTCGAGTATTATTCGAGTATTTAATTAAATACTCAATATTTAAATAATAAGGACGATACTTAATACTCAATTAAATACTCGAATAATACTCGAATAATATTTAAATTTGAGTATTTTTTTCCCTATAGAGTCATAGAGCTCTGTATTAAATATTTAAATACTCAAGTAGTAAAGGCGCTACTCGCTACTTAAATAGAGTAGTAAAGGCGCTATTTAATACTTAAATATTCTAGGACTAGGCTATTTAAATAATTCGAGTATTATTCGAGTAGTAGCGCTAGCCCTTATAGGTTAGATTATAAAACTACGTTAATCTTTTTAGATAAAGCCTTAGGCTAAATCTAATTAACTACTTTAACTAGGAGTAAAAGTAGAGAAACTTAAAATAAAGACTAGTATTTTAGTTTATTATCTTACTTTATTAGACTTAGCGTAACTACTTAAATAATATTTAATTATTAATCGAGTAGTTAAATCCGCTATTTAATACTTAAGTAGTATAGGCGCTACTTAATACTCAAGTAACTACTTAAGTAGTACTCGAATACTGCTCGAGTATTGAGTATTTTTTTTGACACAGAGCCACAGAGCGCTCGGGGCCATTTAGGCGCTCCGAGCCTACCTCAGGCGCCCGAGGTAGCTTGCCCTTAGGGCCCGAGCCGCTGGAGCCGGTTTTCGATTTGCCGACGAGGCAACAACAACCACAACGAAAATAACAATAATGCTCACGCCTACGCCTTAGAAAAATTATCACTCCGCATCGGACATTACTTTCCAGACTGTACAACTTCCTCCTCTTTCAAATCTTTACATCTCAATGTCCATCCACCACACCGCTGACGGAAAGCTGTCTTCCAACCCCCCTCCGCCCCTCCGTACGCCTCTCTAACACCCCTATCTACCCCATTCAACTCTATGGCTTCCCCCACCTGCGCCTACCACGCCCCTAACCCCAACCCCGGCCTCTCTTCCTCTCCAACCCACGAACCGCCGCCCTCTTCTCCATCCTCGGCCTCTCCTGGCACAGCTATCTTACTCGCCCGCCCTCATCTCCCGCCGCTGGCAACGTCGTCGAGAGCCCGTGCGGTCACGTAAATAATTACAGCTACATTCCCATCCCTCACGACGACGTCAACGAAGCGCAGCATTACCTCCGTATAAGGCGCTGCGGCGTGCTGTGGAACGAGACGTGGTTAGAACCGCTAATGGACGTGCGAGATAGACCAGAGCAGGGTGCGGGAAGGCAAGTTTTTGGCTGGCTAGATGGGGTTGGGCTGTGGGTTTTTCCGATCCCGAAGACGCTCTTAAGGCGGAATGGTGATGATGTGGCGGATAGTTTGGATACCGAGGCGTAAATGGGGGCGATGATGCAAAGGATAGGAACAGAGGGAACAAAGGGAGAGGGCCAGAAGATAGCGGTGCTGGAGCGGAAGTTAAGGGGCCAGGAGGATATAAATGGGTTTTGTAGTGTTTCGAGGGACTCTGGGGCGGTGTTTTACGAGGATTTAAGGGAATTTCCGGAGTTCGTGACTGGGGGCATTTGAAGCCGGAGATAGCGAGGAATGATTGGGTTTCGCGGGATGATCTAAGGGGGAGGTGGAAATGGAGGTATATTATTTAGGTGCGAGGATGAAGGCTCATTTCCTCACAGCAAAACTGGCAACCCACAAAACCAAATCCACAACGACGTCATCTAGTCCGAATGCAGCTTTCGTCGCTATAAGTTGATCAGCACTCATATGATACGAACTCGCCTGGGAAGCAGGCTTACTCTCAAGAACATCGAAGCGATGAGTCCGACAGCAAAGCAGACGTATGATATGATATAGCTAAGAGGCCTCAATCAACAACGTACGACAAGCACGCTCAAGTAACTCAGAGCCTCGACTTACATCGATTTCAAGGCATCAACGAGCGCGGTGAGCGCCTTGCTTTTCAAATCGGCTGGCAGCGTGTCCAAGAAATTGCCACTAACACCAAGAATAGCGCTCTGGAGCTCAGCGCTGGTAATGTTGGGGACCACATCATGAAGTTTTCCGAGGGCTAGATTGACAAATACGGCACCAGCGACAGAGAGCCCCAAAGCAATCCCACACTGCTGAGCTGGATGCGTGTCAGGTTCCGCGAGGGTTCATAGCATGGCGGAGGACTCACCGAGCATCATGAAACCGATCGCATAGGCCATCATGGCTGGCTCGACGACTGCTTGGATGACTGCATAGCCTGCTTGGGCATATGCGCCGGCGCCGATGCCCAAGAGGACTTGATATCCATATATACGCGCGGTCGCCGTGTCAGTTGTGATTGTAGCTGAGAGGCGTAAGCACTTGGACGGAGGAAGGTGATTGGAGAGGTGGCGACTTACAGAAGAGTACTGCGCCTACTAGAGCAAGCATACTTCCGCCAGTATACCACGGTTGATAATACGCCCACTTTGCCATGAGCACTCCGTTGACCAGGACCATGCCGCTGATAAAGATTATAAGAGGTATGAGTCGTACTGCTGAGGAAAGAGGACCCTCTCCTCTGGCAAATTGGAAATAAGCTGGGATGTAATAAACGGGGATGAAGCCCCCAGCGTTGCAGGTTATCATGAGTACAAAAAGTAATACTGCTTCTTTGTCTTTGAGGAACGAGACAGGGAACATGCGGTGCTCAACTTTGGTGCTGAACGCGAAGGCCTGCTGGAGGGCGAACGCGATACAGGTGGTACCTGACAGGACAAAGAAAGTGATGATCTGGCCGCTGTTCCAGGTATAGACGACGCCACCGAAGTTAATGCCTGCTACAAGGCACACGATTACAGCGATATTCAAGATCGCTCCAAGGTAGTCGAAATCGCCAATACGCGAAAGGAAGCTTTGTGATCCGCGTGGATCGAAGCCTGGGAGGATAAAAATCCAGATTGGCGAGAACAGCCCACCGACGCAGAGATTTAGGTAGAATCCCCAACGCCAAGTAGCACTGGACTGCGCCAAACCACCTCCTACGAGGGGTCCAAGGACCATTCCAATGCCGAAGGTGAGGCCACTAGGACACTGTCAGAGGAGAGTAGCAGTGTCAGGCGGCACTTACCACAGCCCCAAGTACATTGGGCGCTCTTTGTCATTAGTTTTGACAGACAATAAAGTCATGACGCCGAGGTACATGCCGTTGCCGCCAACGCCGGCAATGACACGGCCAATGATGAAAGCGTTCAAATTCGGCGCGGCACCACAGAGAGCAGAACCCACCATGAACAAGATCACTGAGCCAAGGTACAGACTTGGCGTTGAACATGCCGTAGAGCTTGCTGAAAGGAAGTACTGTAGCTACGCTGCCGATGGTGAAGCTGAAATAATGTCAAACAGTGTACTTTGTATAGACAGTAATCTTACCCGACAGATAGCCACGCGATTCTGTTGCTCTCCCCAAAGTCGGCAACCACAACCTGGATATTGAGTGTCATTTAGAGGATCCCCTAAAGGCCTTGATGTGGGGACTAACCGGAATAACATTGGCCGTTATGGTATTATCCACGGCATAAAGAAGTATGCTTGAGAGCGTACTGATGACCACCAGGAACCACTAGAAGAGTCGCGAATTGTCAGTTACAGGGCTATAGGAATATAGATCTAAATTCGAAGATCAATTGTCTACTAACAGAGAAACCACGGGAATCCGGAGAGGATGTCATGACTTGAGCAGGCTCTGCGCTCTCAATGTCTGTGGTTGCATCTTTGGAGCTAGTGCATAGGGTTTGGTCATCCCCACTCGTAGTCCATGCCGGGAGGTCCTTTTCAGCATCTGTGGAGGTGGTGTTCTCATGAAATACGTCCTCAAACTCTTTCTCTGCTGGTTGACGCTCGGGCATAGTGAGTGATTGGGTGTAAGAAGAATCTGAGCTTGTGTTTGATGGAGACAAGAAAATTGTAGACTCAATTATCAGACGTTAACTGACAGAGTGCTATATAATCATAAATTGACATCTCAAACGATAAGCAAATAGAAAGAGACAAATGCTGGTGGTGTGGAGGCACAAGCATTCTCTACGCAACGATCGAGCCAACGGGGACGAACTAACCCTTGGTACATCGCAGTTTTCGAGGCGTAGCGAATAGAGGGAACCAAGCATTGGAGGTGGTGTGGAGACGGATTTTTGCTTTCCAGCTTCGAGTATGTGGGAAGGACTCAGCCATCGAGGATGAGCCCGCCCCTTGGAGATCACCGCCTTAGATAAGTATCACGTTGGGACATGAATTACAGGGGACGGTGTGGAGACAGAGTTTTCCTGTAAATTCTCCAGATCCTACGGGGGAATCTCTAGCCAACGAGAAGAGAGAAAACATGATGAGGCCCTGCGATGGACGGTAAGCTAGAGAACATGAATGTAGAAGGATAAGGATTGCATCATTCTGGTAGTTTCAGACCATCAGATCCTTTGAGTTTTCAGCTCCAATTGAGAAGATGCCTTGAGGCAATAGAGAGGCACAGACAGCGCATGGACCATTCGACGATCAGACACTCACACCAATCCGAAATATTGATCCCCGACTGGTATGTAATATTACCAATAATACAGGTACCCGTGTTTTTTGATCTCAGTGCCCCCACTTTCGATCGTTCTGACGTTAGCTTCACACCATAGATAGCTGTTTGATCCGACAGGCGGAGTAAGAGCCGAGGAGGCTGTAAATTATCCATGATACGCTGTGTTAATCAGAAAAGCAGGGACTCAGGACACCACCACCTTTCCACCTACATTTACACCTATATGGCGTAAAGCAAAATCCCCCGTGGTTTTCTTGCACGATTTAATTCCCTTCCCTCGTATCTTCACATTCGTATTCAAATTCTTGACCTCACCGCCCATAATGCCTCAGCTTACTTGGCTCGTGACAGGCTGCACTTCTGGAATTGGAGAGAACTTCGTCCACGCTATCATTGCACGTGGTGATCGAGTGATAGCTACCGCTCGAAACGCTACTGAGCGCCTTCAACCTGCCAAAGATGCCGGCGCTGCGATCCTTGATCTTGACATCACCGCTCCCCAAGCAGAAATCGACGCAAAGGTCAAAGAAGCTATCGGTGTCTACGGTTGTTTAGACGTCCTTGTGAATAACGCCGGGTATATTGAGGCCAGCCTCGTCGAGGAAGCTAGGTACAGTGCTTTTGGAGGCAAGGAATTATGGCATGCTCTACCCGCTGACGTTGGTCCCCTTTTAGCTACGACCGACTCATTGCTCAATTCAATACCAACCTCTTTGGTACCTTGGCAATCACACGATCTGTTCTGCCTCACTTTCGTGAGAAAAAAGCGGGTATAGTTGCATTCATAGGCTCCGTTGGTGGTTGGGCTGGTGATCCAGGAGCGGGACCATACTGCGGTACTAAGTTTGCATTGGAAGGTCAGTGTCTCCACTCCCTGACTCCACCGTAGCTAACGCCGTGGTCGTTCAGGGATGGTCGAATGCCTCCAGCAAGAGACTACCCATTTCGGTATCCAAAGCGTCATCTTCGAGCCTGGATATTACCGAACCAAGATCATGTCGCCTACGAATGTCAAAACGTCTCCCTCAAGCATTTCTGACTACGGAGAGATGGAGAAAGCAATTGCGGGCTTCGTTGCGGCCACGAATGGTAAACAGCCGGGTGATCCTAGGAAGTTGGTGGAGAGAATCATCGATGTAGTCAAGTCGGAGGGCATGGCCGCCGGCAAACCCATTCCGCAGAGGCTTCCTATAGGACGAGACTCGATGGCTATAATCAAAAAGAAGTGTGAGGCTACATTGAAGCTTTGCGAGGAATGGGAGAATTTGATCACAAGCACGGATATCGAAGGTAGCGAGTAGGCTCAGGGTGTAATAGGTCTGGCTAGAGACTTTTGGCACCGGCTTTGAATCTTAACCATTGGAAGAATTATACAATGACTCTAGCTTGAGTCCGTTACCAAGCGATGAACACAATAAAACCACTGTAGAACCTTCAAAAGCAGAGCTTCGACTGATGAATGAGAAAAGTGAGATCTTAGCTCCAGCTCAACGCCATTAACAAGCATTCAAGGTACAGAAGACACTCCAGAACATTCGAGAGCAAAGCTATATAGCCTGAGCTATATATTCCGAATGAGATATCTAAACTCCACGGTCAGTTCCGTGTCGACCCGTTGCGAAGCCCTGTCACAAAGACCCTCACGCCCTTAGAATCCACTCTGCCATGCGGAACATACCAATCCCGCCACAGGTCGACATCCCCTCTGTCTGTTTGAAACAACTCCATCTCAAACCTCCCAGCCACAGCAGCAAGCACCAAATACAATTCCGCCATTCCCAGGTTCCTACCCACACAATTGCGTGTGCCCCTTCCAAATGCAACGAGATACCTATCCAGCCGTTCCGTCTCAGAAACGAGCCAGCGCTCTGGCCTGAACACCGTCGGCTCGGGAAATATATCTGCGTTGTAGTGGGTAAAGTAGGAGATCGAGCTTAAAGGCGTCCCAGCAGGGATGATCCAGCCTTTATAGTGAAGTGTCTCTGTTGGAGCGACGCGTTGGCTACGAGCAGTGATGCCGTTGTGGAGACGTAGACCTTCCCTTATGACAGCAGTCATGTACGGGAGTTGCTCAAGCTGTGATAATCCGAGCAGATTTGCTGAAGTAATTGTGGCCCCGTGGAGCTCGGTTCTCAATTTCCGTATAGTGTGCGGATTGCTCATGAGATGGAAAATAATGAGTGAAAGGACTTTTGCGGGTGTCTCACTGGCTGCTATTAGGAGTATGGCGCCTTCGTCTGTTAATCTTTCGAGATTTTTCTCACGGGCTGGAAGGTCTGGATTGGAGAGAAGTGATTCGAACATTGCGTTACGCTTTTTGTTCTGCTTGGCGTCGTTTATATTGGGGTTGAGGATCCTTTTTATTTGTGAAGAGATCCGCTGGCAAATATTGAAATTCAGCAAGGAAGTACTGCAACAACGTGAATAGGATAACTTACTGCTTTGTAGTCGACTATCATAGACATATCAATTGCCATCAGCTGGGAATATTTCCTGGGCAGACTTTCCACAATCTGAGGTAGCCATCCATAATGGTTGATTAATGCCGTGTTTTTCATGACACAAGTAATCGTCTCCCTCCACTTGTCACTAAGCTCTTCGCTGTCCGACAAGTTATAACAGTCTGCAAATGAGTACTCTGTAATAATGTCCATGGTCGTGGCAAGAAGTGCATTTGTCAGATTCATGGGCTCTTTCGTTGCATGGCATTTCCCAAAAAGCTCACACAGCCGCACTATCTTGGCCTCGATCACAGATTCGAGCTTTAGCACGCTGCGTCTACTGAAGTATGGATCAACTGCGGCTCGCCGTACTCGGTGCAGGTCGTGGCTGATGGTGAAGCCCATCGCTTTTGCGGAATTCCCGCTCTTAATTTGCCATTCATACTTGTCCCGCCTACGATGACCACTTGTGTAGATTTCATCGTAGAATTGGACGTCATTGACGTGTAACTCGTAGGGGTTTATGCGGACGATAGGGCCTATAAATCGCATCAACGATCCCAAATTTGATTTGTTTTCACTTGGAAGCGTTGTCTCTCAATACCAGTATCTCAATCAGCTTACCATAGACACTATGCATTCGCTCAATCTCCCAAAGATATTGACCACCGCCGTCTCTCAAGATATCGAAGTAGAATTCGTACCAAAGCGTAACAGCGGCTAATCTTGGGCCAGGGAACTTGGCTAGTGGGCTTAAGAACAAACGCCAGAAGGTACCATATACGGTTGCAGCAACAAGCAACGACACAATCATTCCGAGCATGAGAAGAAATTCCATAGCTAAATCAGCGTTAGAGGCGGCGTTGAGCTCGTACAGCATTCAATTTCGACGAAGGAAAGCAGGCACGACTCTGCAAAAGATGTCACGTGCGTCTAAAAGCCCAGCCTCAGCTCTTTACATACCGATAACAAAAAAACCATTGCAACCTTCCTTACTAGACTAACAGGGCAGTGGGACGGATTGCGTATCCCCACGGGTTAATGAGTCAGGGGTATGATAATCTTTCTTATCCTTGTGCTTTGTGATACCTTCGCGCCCTCCGGACGCATATCAGACCTCTCTCAAATCATCCTTTGTAACACCGATGCAGATCTCGACAAACTTGACGCAATTTCTATACCGCCCCTCCTTGTGAGTTTTCTAGTGAAATCCTACGGCATACTCCCAGGGAGGCACGGAGAGCTAAGAGTGGGCCATGTAATGTTGGAGATGGCCAGGATCTCAGCCTCAAGAATCGTGTCAACTAGTCAATGGAGTGGGCAAATCATGGGGAGAGAAGATAGGTAGCGGGATTGAAGCTAGGATCAAACACATGCCACGTACATTGCATGTTACATGCATGATTGTCTCCGATGTCATGAGTCCTAAGCTGGAAGTACCGGGATTTGCCCCGATAGGCTCCAGCCAGCGCATCTGCGGCCGATTGCAACGGTGCGTCAAAATCTATCTTGGCTGCATGAGCTGAAAGATTGACCCCGACAAATAACCTTAGACAGGAAACAAGGAGGAGAATCTGGCGATCAGCTCTCAAAGCAGCCAGGAAACATGTCAGTAAGTGGCTCTTACCTGCTTCCTGGCTGTCTCACTTTGGTGCAAGCTCGATCTACGGTCACAGGAGCTGAGTCGGAGCGCCTTAGATGCACATTTCTAAGCCGAGGCGCCCACCACCCTTGAGATCATGTACACCTACGGGATATGAGCTAGAGCTAAGAACCGCTCTCGATGCACGTACCAGATCGAGGTGCTCAGGTCTCTTAGAGAACATGCGATCACGATCGCTGAGGGTCAGCCTTCTCCATTGGCTATTATGGGATCCTTTGGCAAGGGGATTATGACACGTTGATCCTCCGGCCGTAGGAGAGGTTGCTCCCATGATCACATGGTCATTCTTATTTTGGCGCGTCATTCAATGGTCATTGGGGGAGATGAGTTGACTGTTCATACATCTTAGTACTCACATCGTGGATAATGGCCACTGGGTTGATTTTGGCGGTTCCCCGGTAGAAAGCGGCCCGGGAACGATCTCCAGGGGTGCAACTTTCGACCTTTAGCGCCGATATTAGACCCTAGTCAATTAAGGTCGTGACATGATACAGTAGATTTCATTGCCATTAGTAAACGGATGGCCCGCACACCTTAATTGTAGGGGCGAACCACCAACGTCAAGTATAATAGGATATAGACGTAGACAGGGCTAGAAGGGTTCACCCCTCAACCGTTCTTCCAGTAGGACTAATACCTAGAAGCCGCCTAGAGAGCTCCCTAGAGCGGATTACTTGGCCGACAAAGAAATCCCTAGAACTTCCCGAATTATTACCGGGAGGACTAATTTCTAAGGTATTCTTTAGAGGCCGGAGGGTTCTCTAGGATTTAACTCTATAGGAAGAATAATTATCTAAGAAAGTAAACTCTTCTATAAACAAATATATTATAGAAATATAAATCTATATATAGTAGATTTATCGTAGAATTATAAATAGAGTTATAATAGAGTTATAATAAAGTAATAATAAAATTATATATATTAATATATAACCTAGCGCTTTAATATATCGATAAATAACTTTTAATATATAGTTTTTCCTAATAAATAAATATATACTATATCTAGATATTAATAATATATAGTATATATTATAAAATAAACTATAATAAATTATATTATAAAGTATTTATAAAGTAAAAAAAGAGTATACTTCGAGTAATAATAAAATAGTAATAAAGTAATAATAAAATAATAATAAAGTATTTATAAAATAATTATAAAGTAAAAATAAATTATATTATAAAATAATAATTAGTTATATTATAAAATATATTATAAAGTAGTAATGAAATAATAATAAAATATATTATAAAATAATAATAAAGTAATAATAGAGTAATTATAGAGTAATAATAAAATATATTATAAAATATATTATAGAGTAGTAATAGAGTAT
>JAABUK010005047.1_pt1 | contig 20945 bp, 17 predicted proteins | sample 5559141 | NCBI WGS metagenome assembly JAABUK01 (sample SAMN10711869, study PRJNA513367) | rock metagenome | isolation source: Antarctica rocks | place: Antarctica: Victoria Land, Pudding Butte nord | collected 2016-01-03
GCGGTCGTAGTAGAAGCCGACGCCGACGATCGCCTGATCGAGCCGGGTCGCCTCGTCGACGTGGACCTTCTTGCCGTCGTGGTAGGCCCCCTGCCCCCTGGCGGCGGAGTGCCACTCGTCGCGGACCGGGTTGAAGACCACGCCGCACTGGGCAACGCCTTGATGGTAGTAGGCGACCGAGACGGCGAAGTGGGGGATCTGGTGGGCGAAGTTGTTGGTGCCGTCGATCGGGTCGACGACCCAGAGGTGCTCGGCGGCGGCGTCGCCCTGGTAGGCCTCCTCGCCGAGGATGGCGTGGGCGGGGAAGGCCCGCTTGATGACTCCGGCGATGGCGTGCTCGGCCTCGACGTCGGCGTCGGAGACGAGGTTGGCGACGTCCTTGCTCCGCATGGCGACCCCCTCGCGGAAGTACCGGGCGGCGACCGCCCCGCCGGCGCGGGCCGCCTCCTCGGCGATGGTCTGCTCGGGAGTCAACATCCTGGGGGATCTCCGTGAGGGTCGGGCATCGGGCGTCGGGCCGCCGCCCGCATTATACTGGGCCCGGTCCATCCCGCCCGCAACCATTCCCTGCCGAGGGCCCCCATGGCGATTCGAGCGATCCTCTTCGATCTGGACGGGACCTTGCTGGACACCCTGGCCGACATCGCCCGTTCGGCCAACGAGGCCCTGGAGATCCAGGGCTTCCCGACTCACCCCGAGGCCGACTACCTCCGGTTCATCGGCGACGGCGTCGCCATGCTCCTTCACCGGGCCTTGCCGCCGGATCGGTCGGGCGAGGCGGAGGTCGGCCGGTGCGTGGCGAGCTTCCAGGAGACCTACGGGCGAGGCTGGAACGTCCGCACCCGGCTCTACGACGGCATCGGCCCGCTGCTCGACGGGCTGGTCGGGCGGGGCATCCTCCTGGCCGTGCTGTCGAACAAGCCGGACGACTTCACCCGGCGCTTCGGCGAGACCTACCTGGCCCCCTGGCCGTTCCGGGCGGTGGTCGGCCATCGGGCCGGGTCGCCCCGCAAGCCCGACCCGAGCTCGGCGCTGGAGATCGCCGAGGGACTCGGGGTCGAGCCCTCGGAATGTGCCTTCGTGGGCGACTCGGTCGTCGACATCGAGACCGCCCTCGCCGCCGGGATGACCCCGATCGGGGTTTCCTGGGGGTTCCAGCCGGTCGAAGCCCTCCGCGAGGCCGGGGCCGAGGCGATCCTCGACGAGCCCGAGAAACTGCTGGACCGGCTCGGGCCCGGTTGACCGCCGCGATAGAATCGCCCGGACGACCCGCCCGAAATCCCGCCCATCCCTGCCCCGGAGCGAGCCCGCCCGATGCCCGAAGTCCTGATCGAATCCAAGCCGGCCGTCCGTCCCGACGTGGCCCTGGCGTTGCTCTGCGTCGCCCAGCTCATGCTGATCCTGGACTTCTCGATCGTCAACGTGGCCCTGCCTTCGATGAAGGCGGAGCTGGGGTTCACGGCCTCGGGGCTCCAGTGGGTCATCAGCGCCTATGCCCTGACCTTCGGGGGGTTCCTGATGCTCGGGGGCCGGGCGGCCGACCTGTTCGGGCGGCGTCGGGTCTTCATGGGTGGGCTGGCGTTGTTCTCGGTCGCCTCGCTGCTCGGGGGGTTTGCCAGGGCCCCCTGGATGCTGGTCTCGGCCCGGGCGTTGCAGGGGGTCGGCGGGGCGATCGTCTCGCCGGCCGCTCTCTCCTTGCTGACGACGACCTTCGCCGAGGGGCCGGCGCGGAACCGGGCGATGGGGTGGTTCGGCACGATGAGCACCGTCGGCTTTGCCGTCGGGATGATCCTCGGCGGCTTCCTGACCGGCTCGGTCGGCTGGGAATGGGTCATGTTCATCAACGTGCCGATCGGCCTGCTGGTGATCGCCCTCGCCCCGGCGCTCCTGCCCGAAGGCGGCGAGGCCGGGCCGGTCGGCGGGTTCGACCTCCTCGGCGCGGGTCTGATCACCGGGGCCTCGGCGAGCCTGGTTTACGCCCTCTCCGACGCCGATTCTGCGGGCTGGGGGTCGACCCAGACGCTCGGCCTGCTGGCCCTGGCGGCCGGGCAGGTCGCGGCCTTCGTGGCGGTCGAGTCGCGGGTGGCCAACCCCTTGATCCCCCTGCGGATCTTCCGCCGTCGCGACCTCGTCGGGGCGAACTTCGTCGGCTTCCTGCTCGCCGCGGCGGTCCCGGCGATGATCCTCCTGCTGACCTTCCACATGCAAGGCAACCTCGGCTACACCCCCTGGACGACCGGCCTGGCCTTCCTGCCGCACGCGGTGGTCGCCTTCTTCGCCGCGAGGGCCGTGCCCCGGGTGGTCGACCGCTTCGGGGCCCGTGCGGTCATGGCCTGGGGCTCGGGGATCTTCGGGGCTTCGGTCCTCCTCCTGGCCGGGATGACCCCGACGGGCTCTTATGTTTGGGAGTTGCTGCCGGGGCTGGCGATCACGCCGGTCGGGATCCTCTTCGGCTTCATCGCCAGCATGATCGCGGCGACCTCCGGGATGCCCGACGACGAGCAGGGGCTGGCCTCGGGCCTGCTCTCGACCTCGCAGCAGGTCGGCCAGGCGCTCGGCCTGGCGGTGATCCTCAACGTCGTGTCCTGGGCCGAGCGGAGCGGCCTGGGCCTCGGGATGGCCGAGGCCCCCGCGCGGGTCCAGGGGTATCGCTGGGGGTTCCTGGTCGAGGCCGGCTTCGCCGCCTTGGCCGTGGGGGTCGCCCTGCTGGTCGTCCGAAAGCGCGCGGTCGGGGCGGTCGGTCGGCCGGTCGTCACGCTCCACTGACGCCCCCGCTTCGGCTCACTCGCCGTAGTCGCGAGCCGCGGCGACGGGATGGGTTCGTTTTGCGCCCGCGAGGTGGGTTCGTTTTGCGCCCGGTGCCACAAGGTCGGGGAGGTCTTTAGCCACGGATGGAACACGGATGGAACACGGATGGGATAGGGAACGAGAAATAAAAGGATTGATCCGTGTTCCATCCGTGTTCCATCCGTGGCTCGATCGCTTTGATTCCGCGTCGGGCGAGCGATCGGCCACGCCCGGTGCTGGCTTCGAGGAGATCTTTGGCCACGGATGGAACACGGATGAAACAGGAACTGATCAATGAAAGAATCTTATCCGTGTTTCATCCGTGTTCCATCCGTGGCTCAATGGCTTTGATTCGCGCCGGCCACCGTTTCGAATTGTCAAAGAGCGGGAAGGGCGTGACCCGGTCAGGCCCGGAGGTCTTCGAGCTTCCGGCGTCGGGCTTCTCGGCGGGCCTCGGCCTTCCTCAGCTGCTTCTCGCGGCGGGCGAGGAGGATCTGGGGGATGTCGGGCTTCTGTCCGGGCGGGGGGATCTCGTCGGGTTCGAGGTCGAAGGGGGGGTGGAGGTCGGGGAAGCGGCCGGCGGTGATGATCGGCTCGGGGGGGCGGGGCGGGGTCGGGGGGAGGATCGAGGTCGGGAGCGGGTTCGGGTTCGGCGGCAGGACGTAGGTGGGGACTTCCTGCTGGCCGAGCCAGACGGTTTCGAGGCCTCGCAAGGGTTCGGCGAAGGGCGACTGGACCTGGAGCTGCTTCATGAACCAGCGGACCCGGCGCTGGAGGGTCGCCTCGTGGCGGCGGGTGCGCTTGAGCTCGGCGTCCTGATCGTCGTTGAGGTCGGCGGCGGCGAGGGCGCGGTTCGCCTCGTCGAGGATCGCGGCCTCTTCGCGGCGGACTTCCAGCTCGTCGATCTGGCGACGGGCCAGGTCGGCGGGGGCCTCGGCGGGCCCGATGACCCGCCCTTTGCGGTCGAGCCGGGCGCCGGGCTTCACGCCCTCGCGGAACTCGGGCGGGGTGCCGAGCAGGTCGAAGGCGAGTTCTTCCTGCGCCGGGGTCCAGGCGCCCTGCTTCAGGTCGGCGGCGTGGGCGAGCAGCGCCCAGCGGCCGATCAGCCAGTCGCAGCCGTGCGGGGTCTTCCGCAACTGGTCGACGATCACCTCGGGGAGGTTCCCCAGGGTCTTGCCGAGCAAGGCGGCCTCGGCCCGGCGGTCCTCGTCCCAGGTGGTCTCGGCCTTGATGGCGACCTTGTCGCGGACCCGCCGCTCGATCCGCTGCGAGCGGTCGACCCGGAGGCTCAGCAGCGAGATCTGCGAGACGACCCAGCAATGCAAGCTGTTCTGCGGCTTGAGCGTGCGGAAATATTCCCGCGCCCGCTCCTGGACGGCCTGGGCGTCCTCGGGGACGATCGTCGAGGCGCAAAGGCCATGCTTCAGGGCGTTGGCGCGCGAGGCGGCCTTGCCCTCGGCGGTCTTCGGGCCGGTCGACCTGGCGGCATTCCGGCGGTTGGCGGCGAGCCGGGCTTCGCTGATGGGCATGGGCCGGACCTTCCTCGGGTTCAAGGGCATGGTTGCGACGTCTGCCCTTATATTCCGATCTTTGGAGGGCCCGCTAACCGGGTTTTTCGTCGGGAAGGACAGATTGCGCGGCGGGACCCGGGGCCGCCCGGGGAGAGGGGGGAAGCGAGACGAGCGGGTGGCCTCGTCGGGGATGCCGGCCGATTCGTGTGTTAGACTTCGCCGGGGATAGCGAAGGGACTTGATGGCGGAGGAACGGATGTCGAAGCTGCGATGCCGAAGTTCGATCGCCCTGGCGGCCGTTGCGGGCGCCCTGCTCTGGTCGAAGCCCGCCGATGCGCAAGTCGGCGCGGGCTCGCGCGGAGAACCCGTGGGCCTGTTGAACAACCTGGCCAGCGGGGCCCAGTATGACATCGTGAATCGGGCGAAGGCCGAGCGTCAACTCGAGCACCGCCTGGCGAGACTGGGCCGCGACGGCGAGCAGGGCCGAGCGGCCGCCGTGGGCCGCGACGTCCGCCGGATCGACAACCTCCGGTTTCGGATCGCGGTCGATGGGTGGTTGATCCGGCAGAACTCGCTCCAGGACCCAGGCTACTACCCGTACCCGGTCCGGCTGGACCCCATGTCGTGCGCCGCGATCGCCCAGGCCGCCCGCCCGCCGCAGGCCCCCTGACGGCCGGGCGGCCCGGCGGCCCCCGGCCTAGCCGGCGATGAGGTCGCGGAGGGCGTCGAGGTCGATGGGCTTGATGAGGTGGTGGGCGAAGCCGGAGTCCCTGGAGCGTCGGAGGTCGTCCTCGTTGCCCCAGCCGGTCATCGCCACGAGGATGGCCCCGGCCGTCTCGGGGTCGGCCTTGAGCCTCGCGGCCACGTCGTAGCCGCTGAGGCCGGGCAGGCCGATGTCGAGCAGGACGATCTCGGGGGCGAATTCGGCGGCGGCCCGGATCGCCTCCTCGCCGTCGTGGGCGACCTGGACGACCTGGCCCCAGATCCTCTGGAGGAGCAGGGCCATCGACCGGGCCGAGTCGACGTTGTCGTCGACCACGAGGACCCGCCTCGAAGGGAGCGTCGGCTCCGGCGTGGCGGGCGGGTCCAGCAGCAGGCCGCCGGGTCGGGTCTCGACCAGGGCGGGCAGTCGGACGACGAACTCGGTCCCCCGGCCGAGCCCCTCGCTGGCGACCGTGACGCGCCCGCCGTGCATCTCCACCAGGCTCTTGACCAGGCTCAGGCCGATCCCCAGGCCTCCTTGGGACCGCTCCAGGCGGCGCTCGGCCTGCACGAAGAGGTCGAAGATCGTCGGGAGCTTGGCCGGGTCGATCCCGATCCCCGTGTCGCGCAGGCTGAGGACGGCGGTCTCCCCTTCGAGCCGGGCGACCAGCTCGATCCGCCCGCCGGTGTCGGTATACTTGGCGGCGTTGGTGAGCAGGTTGTCGACGACCTGCTCCAGGCGGGTCGGGTCGGCCCTCAGGCGGATCGGGAGGGTGGGGAATTCGGCGGTGAAGTGGTGCCCGCGCTGCTCCATCAGGCCCCGGCTGACCTCGACGGCCCGGGCGACGACCGAGGCGAGGTCGACCTCCTCCATCCGCAATTCGACCCGGCCGGTGGAGATCCGCGAGACGTCCATCAGGTCGTCGATGAGCCGGGCCAGGTGCTCGACCTGGCGCTCCATCATCGATCGGACCTCCTCGCCGGGCGTGGCGAGGTCGCCCTCCTGCTTCATCAGGTAAAGGGCGTTGCGGATCGGGGCCAGGGGGTTGCGCAGCTCGTGGGCGAGGGTGGCGAGGAACTCGTCCTTGCGGCGGTTGACCTGGAGCAATTCGCGGTGGCGGGCCTGCTCGGTGAGGTCGGTGACGACCAGGCAGAGGGCCGCCGACTCGCCCAGGGGCAAGGGGGCGATGGCCAGGTAGGCCGGGGTGGTCGAGGCGTCGGGCCCTTGCAGGCGCAACTCGCCCCGGCTGCCGGGCCCTTGGGCCCGGCCGAGCATCTCGCGGAAGGCCGGGCGGTCCGGGGGGTGGAGGAAGCCGGCGACGTCGGCGCCGATCACCTTCTCCAGCGGCCTGCGGACCATCTCGGCGAAGCTCCGGTTGCTGTAGAGCACGGTCCCGTCGAGACCAAGGCTCAGCGCCCCCTGCTGCATCGACTCGATCAGGGCCCGGTACGGGTGGTCGGCCCCCTGGAGGGTGTAGACCCGCTCCCCCTCAATTCCCGGAGACGACGAGGGCGTCGACCTCGCCGGACTGGATCGCGCGCAAGGTCTCCTCGGCCTCCTCCAGCCGCCTGCGGAGGTCATCCAGTTCCGAGGGATCGGGGCCGGGGGGCATCGCCTTGGGGGCCTCCTTCACCGTTCCTTGAGGTCCAGCCCGACGAGCACCCGCCGCTCGTCGGAGAGGTTGCCGACGAGCCGGCGGAGGGGCGGGGGGAGCTTCTTGATCAGCGTCGGCGTGGCGACGATCTGCTCGGCCCGGGCGGCCTCGGGGTGCTGGTAGATGTCGACGACCTCCAGCTCGTAGCGGCCTTCCAGGTGCTCCTGGCAGATCGCCTTGACCCGGGCGATCGCCTCGGTCGACCGGGGGGTCATCCCGGTGACGAAGAGTCGGAGCCAGTACCGGCCCGCGTCGGCCTCGGAGGCCGATCGGGGGTCGGGGTCCGGGGTCGCTTCGTCGCTCGGGGTCATCCGATCACTCTTTGGGCGAGGGGAGCGGCCGGAGGTCGAGGCCGACCAGGACGCGCTCGGTGTTGGACATGTCGCCGATGATCCTCCTCATAGGTTCAGGCAATTTTCGGACCAGCGTGGGGATGGCCACGATCTGGTCGCCCCGGGCGAGCTGCGGGTTGACCAGCAGGTCGATCACCTCGATGGTGTACTGGCCGGCGAGGTGCTCCTCGCAGACCTTCTTCAGGTTGGTCAGGGCGGCCAGCGACTTGGGCGTTTGGCCGGCGACATAGAGCCTCAAGTTCCAGTGCTCCGGGGCGGTCGTCGATTCGTCGGCCATGTCGCTCCTCGCCGCCTTAGGGACCGGGGGGTTCGATTCGGTCCGCGATTCAGTCGGCCCGCGGGATGACGATCACCTCGGGCAGCTCGACCCCGCGGCCGGTCAGGCGGAACCCGCGGACGTGCTTGGAGTGGCGCATCCCCCGCGCCTTGAGGATGCTGAGCGTCCCGATCCGCTCGGCCTCGTGCTCGGTGTCCTTCAGCAGGATCCAGGTGTCGATGATCGAGGAGATCCCCACCACCATCCCATCGGACTGGGCGACCCCGGGCAGCAGGTGGGTGAAGACGCTGGTGACCTGCCGGCCCTTGAGCAGGTCGATCATCCGCACCAGCATCGACTCGGCGTCCGAGGTGGTGCCCGAGGCCAGGAAGTTGCTGATCGGGTCGACGACCACGACGTCGGGCCGGAACCGGACGACTTCCTTGTGCAGCAGGGCCAGGTGCGTCTCCAGGCCGAATCGGTTGGGCCTCGACGAGTAGATGAGGAGCGAGCCCTCCTGCCGCCAGCGGCCGAGGTCCTGGCCGATCGATCGCATGTTCCTCAGGAGCTGGTCGGGCGACTCCTCGAAGGAGAAGTACAGGCAGCGCAGCCCGCGCTGGCAGGCGGCGGCGGCGAAGGACGTCAGGCTGGTCTTGCCGGAGCCCGCCGTGCCGGAGACCAGCACGCTGCTGCCGCGGAAGTAGCCCCGGCCGTCGAGCATCTCGTCGAGGGCTTCGACCCCGGTCGAGACCCGCTCGTCGCTCGCCGGGTGGTCGAGCCGGGCCGAGGAGATCGGGATCACCGTCAGGCCGTCGTCGTCGATGAGGAAGGGGAACTCGTTGGTCCCGTGCGCCGAGCCCCGGTACTTGACCACGCGGAGCCGCCGGGTCGAGATCTGCTCGTTAACCCGGTGGTCGAGCAGGATCACGCAGTCCGAGACATATTCTTCCAGGCCGTTGCGGGTCAGGGTGCCGTCGCCCCGCTCGCCGGTGATGATCGCGGTGACGCCTCGGTCCTTGAGCCAGCGGAAGAGGCGGCGGATCTCCGAGCGGAGGATCCCGGCGTCGGAGAGGCCGGCGAAGAGGGTCTCGATGGTGTCGAGCACCACCCGTTTGGCGCCGATGGAGTCGATCGCGTAGCCGAGGCGGACGAAGAGGCCTTCGAGGTCGAACTCGCCGGTCTCCTGGATCTCCTCTCGCTCCAGGTGGATGTAATCCACCTCCAGCTTCTTGCGGGCGATGAGGTCATCCAGGTCGAAGCCGAGCGAGCGGACGTTGGCGGTCAGCTCCTCGGGGCTCTCCTCGAAGGCGAGGAAGACGCCCGGCTCGTCGAACCGCTCGGCCCCCCTGACGAGGAACTCCAGGGCCAGCAAGGTCTTGCCGCACCCGGCCGAGCCGCAGACCAGGGTGGGCCGCCCCCGGGGGAGGCCGCCGCCGGTGACCTCGTCGAACCCTCGATCCCGGTCGGGCACTTGGCCAGCGGGCCGGCCGGCTTCGGCCCGCCTTCCTGGACTGTCGTCATCGGTCAACCTTCTCGATCGGACGGCGAGCGGGAGCCACGGTGCCGCCGGGGGCGACGCCCCGGCCGGGCCGTCGAAGGGGGCAGGGACGCCCCCTGTCGATGCGGACGATTGTAGCGAGCCCACGCCGACAAGCCCAGGCTCCCTTCCCGCGAAGTCAGGTGGCGATGCCGAACCCGTCGCGATAGCGCTTGCGGATCAGCGGGTCGGCCTCGGGGGCGTTGGGCGAGGTCATCGTCGCCGGGTCCCACTCGACCCGCTTTTGCAGGCGGAGCGCCAGGTTCCCCACGAGCAGGGCCTCGGTGAACGGGCCGGAGTAGGCGAACCCGGCCTTCGCGTCGTCGGGCTTGCCGTCCCGGCAGGCCCGGACCCACTCGACCCGGTGGCCCGGCGACCGCGCGATCGTGGGCGAGGGGGGCTTGAAGTCGCGGCGGAGCGACTGGGGGTAGAGCGTCGGCGGGCCCGACCAGCCGCCGCAGAGCAGCGTCCCCTTCTCGCCGACGAAATAGATGCCGTTGTCGGCGAGCTTGTCGCCCTCGGCGAGGTCGCGCGGCCGTGGCGGCTGCTGGCCGCCGTCGTACCAGGTCAGCGTGAGCGCCGGGCGGTCGCCCTTGGCCGCGAACTCGTAGCGGAGGATCGTCCAGGCCGGGTACGACTCCGGCTTCATCGGGCTGGTCTTCGCCTCGACGGCCGAGGGGGCCCCGAGGTCCAGGGCGTAGAAGGCCGTGTCCATGTTGTGGATGGCCATGTCGCCGAGGGCCCCGGTGCCGAAGTCGAACCAGCCTCGCCAGTCGTGCGGGTGATAGCGCTTGTTGTACGGCCTCATCGGCGCGGCACCGATCCAGAGGTCCCAGTCGACCGACTCGGGCACGGGCATCGCGGGCGGGCGGTCGAGGTCCTGGACCCACCACTTGCCCGGCCGGTCGGACCACGAGTGGATCTCGCGGACCGGGCCGATCGCCCCGGCCTGGAGCCACTCGCGGGTCAGCCTCAGCCCCTCGCCCGCGTGGCCGTTGTTGCCCATCTGGGTGACGAGGCCGGTCTCCCTGGCCACCTTCGTCATCAACCGGGCTTCCTCGATCGAGTGGGCCATCGGCTTCTCGACGTAGACGTGCTTGCCGGCGCGGAGGGCGGCCAGGGTGATCGGGGCGTGCATGTGGTCCGGCGTGGCGATCATGACGGCGTCGACGTCGCGCCGCTTCTCCAGGAGGACGCGGTAGTCCTTGTAGGTCTCGGCCTTGGGATAGGCCTTGAAGGTGTTGGCGGCCTTGGCCGAGTCGATATCGCAGAGGGCGACGATCTCGCAATCCTTGGCGAGGTCGCGGAGGACGCCCCCGCCCTGCCCGCCGATCCCGATCCCGGCGACGGCCAATTTCTCGCTCGGAGGCGTCTGCCCCCGGCCGAGGACGTGGCGAGGGACGACGTGGAAGGCGAAGGCCGAGGCCCCCGCGGCCTGCAAGAACTGGCGACGTCTCATCGCGCGATCCCCTGTCGATGATGATTGACCGACCGACCCCACCGCATCGGAACCGATCTCGCCCGCCGCTTCAACCCCCGACCGACCCCTCGGGCTCACGCCAGGATCGGCCGGATCACCTTCCCGGCCACGTCGGTCAGGCGGAACTTCCGGCCGTTGTAGGTGTAAGTCAGCCGCTCGTGGTCGAGGCCGATCAGGTGGAGGATCGTGGCGTGGAGGTCGTTGACGTGGACCTTGTCGACGGCGGCCGAATAGCCGACCTCGTCCGTCTCGCCATGACTCACCCCGCCCTTGATCCCGCCGCCCGCCATCCAGAGGGTGAACCCGTGCGGGTTGTGGTCTCGGCCGGGGGCCTGCCCCTTCTGCGCGACCGGGAGCCGGCCGAACTCGCCGCCCCAGATCACCAGCGTCTCGTCGAGCAACCCGCGCTGGTGGAGGTCGGTCAACAGCCCGGCGACCGGCTTGTCGGTCTCGCCCGCGAACTGACCGTGGTTGCCTTTGATGTCGACGTGGCCGTCCCACGAGAGCTGGTTTTCCATCCCGCCCGAATAGATCTGGACGAACCGGACGCCCCGCTCGACCAGCCGCCGGGCCGTCAGGCACTGGCGGGCGACGTGGTCGCACTTCGGGTCATCGAACCCATAAAGCTTGCGGATGTGCTCCGGCTCCGATTCGATCGAGAGCGCCTCGGGCGCGGTCGACTGCATCCGATAGGCCAGCTCGAAGCTCTCGATCCGCGCGGCGAGTTCCCGCTCGGCGGGGTTCTGCCGGCCATAGGACTGATTGATCGTCTTGAGCAGATCCAACTGCGCCCGCTGCTGCTCGTCGCCGAGCGAGCCGGGCCGTTCGAGGTTGGCGATCGGGGCCCCCTTGGGGCGGAGGTGGGTCCCCTGGTAGACCCCCGGCAGGTACGCCGCGCCCCAGTTGGCCGCCTGGCCCTTGGGGAGCCCCCGGCCCCGAGGGTCGCTCATGACGACGAAGCCGGGGAGGTCGCGGTTCTCGCTCCCGAGCCCGTAGGTCACCCACGAACCGACGCAGGGGAATCCCATCCGTGGCAGCCCCGTGTTCATCATGAAGAGCGCGGGCGAGTGGTTGTTCGACTCGGTATAAGCCGAGTGGACGAACGCCATCTTGTCGACATGTTCCCCCAGGTGCGGGAACAGCTCGGAGACCATCTTGCCCGACTCCCCGCGCGGGGTGAACGCGAACGGCGACTTCATCAGGCCGCCGACCTGGTCCTTGAAGAACCCGGTGGTGTCCTTGAACGAGGCGTCGAACTCGCGGATCGACTTGCCGTCCCACTTCGCCAGCGCCGGCTTGTAATCCCAGGTGTCGACCTGGCTCGGCCCGCCGTTGACGAAGATCCAGATCACCCGCTTCGCCCTGCCCGGGAAGTGCGAAGGGCGAGGCGCCATCGGGTGCAGAGCCTGCTCGCCTCCCAGGCCGTCGCCCGCGAAGCTCGCCGAGTCGAGCAACCCCTCTTGCTGGAGCAACCCCGCCAGGCCGATCAGGCCGAACCCACCCCCGGCCTTTTGCAAGAGCTTCCGGCGACTGAACACGGCGGATTCCGAAGCGTCCCGGTCCATGATCCGGCCTCCCCCTCGCTCGAACCGACCCATCACGCGGAACTCTGTCCTGCCAATCCTACCCGACCGGGCGAGTCGCCGGGATGACGGTCACCCGCAGTCCCGGGAACGACCGGGAACACGGCCCGGTCAACCACCGGTGCCTTGCCTGTGGGTAATACGAACGATAGGATCGTAACACGCCGGGAGTCTTACGCTTCTCCCGATCGTCTTGCAAGGCTGGGGATGGGCGCGGTCCAACCGCCCCCGATCCTGGCCGATCGATCCAGGTGGGGAGGGCAGGAATCCGATGAAAGTGCGACGCGGCTTCACGTTGATCGAGTTGTTGGTCGTCATCGCCATCATCGCGGTGCTGATCGCCTTGCTCTTGCCGGCGGTCCAGGCCGCCCGCGAGGCCGCCCGCCGGGCTTCTTGCGTGAACAACCTCAAGCAGATCGGCCTGGGCCTGCACAATTATCACGATACCCACGGCACCATGCCCCCGGGCTACATCTACCAGCAGGGCTACGCGACCGGCGGCTTCGGCTGGGCCTCGATGATCCTGCCGCAACTGGAGCAGATTAACCTCTTCAACGCGATCAACTTCAGCGGGCCGGCCTGGTCGTCGCCGAATTCGACCGCCTGCACCACGAACATGGCTTCCTACCAGTGCCCGACCGATTTTACGACCACGCTTCCGCCCGGCTACCTCGAACGTGAAGGGTTCCGCTACGCCAGGTCGAGCTACGTGGCCTGCTTCGGCCCCGCCGACCTGGACTTCACGCCGGAAAATCGCCAGGGGTCGTTCAGCCGGAACAGCCGGACGAGATTCGCCGACGTGACCGACGGCCTCTCGCAGACCCTCGCGGCCGGCGAGCGGACGAATGCCGTCTACCTGACCGTCATCGGTTCGGCCGACCATTTCGACCTGGAGACCCTCTGGCCCGGCGCGATCAAGGAAGACCCGGTCGACGACCACGGGCACACCACCTTGTTCCAGTCCGCCTACCTCATCAACAACCCGAACTTCGACGACCGGAACTCGATGAGCTACCACAGCGGCGGCTCGAACTACCTCTTCGGCGACGGCTCGGTCAAGTTCCTCAAGCTGAGCATCAACCTGAACATCTACCAAGCCCTCGGCACGAGGGCCGGAGGCGAGGTCGTCGGGTCGGACCAGTATTGAGCCGGGCCGAGCCCGGGTCCGGCCAGGACCCGACGATGCCCCTCAATTCGGCGACCGCTGTCACCCCGGCGTCGGGGTGACGGCAGGCCGAAGCCGGCCCTACGCTTCGGTCACTGGAAGGCGGGCGGCTTGTGGTACGACCGCCAGGGCTTGGCGTTGATGCTCAGGAGGGGCACGGCCCATCGCTCCTCGCCGGATGACTCGGCAATGATCGCCTCCGTCGTCCCCTCCGCCTGGAATCTCAGCCGGACTTGATGGCGGGGCGAGAGGATTTCCTCCCGACGAAGCGTGTACCAGGGCCTCCGGCGATCGAGCAATTGCCAGCCGTGAGGTCCGTTCGTGCGATCGCCCCCGGCCGCAACGCCAATCGAGCCGAGGACCCGCCTGGTATCTTCCGCCGATAGGGGCTCGATCCGGCCCCGGAGAATCTCGCCCACGCGGCTGCTCAGGTTCGAGGAGGGCGGCGCGTGCAAGACGGAGAGGTCCTCCGGGAGATTGAGGATCGATTCGACATAAAGGAGTTCCAAGGGGAAGGAACGCCCCTCCGCGCCCGGAGGCTTGAGGACGAGCTTTTTCACGGTCCCATCACGCCCGACATCGATCCGATACAGGCAGACGGGACTTCGCACGAATGGCGGCTCGCGGACCAGCCCCGACCGGTGAGTCTCGAGATCCATCGCGACGAAGACGATGACCCCCTCCGCACCTTCGAAGATCTGCATCCACCACCCGATGCGATAGCGGTAGCCGTCAGGTTGCCCCAACCCACCGCCCAAGACGAGGGCGAAGATCGCGAACCCGCAGGAGGCCACGAGACACCCTGAGCCGAAAGGTCGCTTCCCCGACGGTGCATCGTTCCCGGAAGTTGAAGACGACCTCTCGATGCGTCGCGCCCGGTCGGTCATGGTCGCTCCCGAGTTCGCAACCTCGAACGCCGGAAAGGCGGCGGGCTGAAGCCTGCACCACGGTCCCGCGAGAAATCAAGGCACATAGATGAACTCGCTCCCGCCCATCAAGGCCTGGCAGAAGTCGGCCAGGGCCAGTTTCTTCGGCTCGGGTTGACCGGCCTTCTCGTGCGAGGCCGCTTGGCCCGCGAGGAACCCGGCGCCGGCCTCGACCTCCGCATCGGAAGCCTCGCGGCCGTAGGCCCTCCTGTAGGCCTGGCGGATCGCCCCCGGACCTTCCCCGGAAATCCTCCCCGCCAATCCCTCGGCGCATTCGCGGGCCTGCTTGCCGTTGAGGAACAGGAGGGCCTGCGAGGCCGTCGTCGTCGTCCCCCTCTGGCCGATGCTCACGAGGTGCTCGGGCCAGTCGAACAGCATCATCGAGGGGATCAACTGGCTCCGCTTGATGAAGAAGTAGACGCTCCGCCGCCTCATCGACTCGTCGAGCGAACCCGGCCCGTACATCCGGTCGTCGAGCAGGCCCGAGACCGCCAGCAACGCGTCGCGGATCGGCTCGGCCTCCAGCCGCATCGGGGCGCGTCGCCAGTAGAGGGCGTCCTCGCGGTCGATCGCGGCGCGAGGCTCGTCGAACCCGTCGCCCTGCCGGTAAGTCGCCGACATCATCATCAGCTTGTGGATCGGCTTGAGCTTCCAGCCGTCCTTGATCAACTCGCCCGCCAGGAAGTCGAGCAACTCGGGGTGCGTGGGCCGGTCGCCCTGGGTCCCGAATTCGTTGGGGGTGGCGACGATCCCTCGGCCGAAGTGATGCTGCCAGAGCCGGTTGACGGCGACCCTCGCCACCAGGACGCCCGCGCCCTGGTCCGGGTCGGTCATCCAGCGGGCGAGGGTGGCGCGGCGGAAGTCGGACTTCGTCCAGCCGGGAGGGGGCTCGACCTTCCAGGACGAGGCGTCGCGCCCCTCGGGGATCAGGACGCGGAGGAAGCCGGGGGCGGCCTCGCGCTTCTTCTGGTTCACGTCGCCCCGGTTCAGGACGAAGGTCTTGGGGTAGAAGTGGGGGAAGCCCCGGTCGTCGGCGTGGTGCTTGGTGTGGGGATAGCCCTCGGCCGTGATCTGGACCTTGACGGGCTTGCCGTCCTCGCCGGCCAGGTCGACCTCGCTCCGGATGGTCGAGGAGAAGGCGGAGGCCATCCGGTAGTAGTCCTCGGCGGGGATCGGGTCGAACTTGTGGTCGTGGCAGCGGGCACAGCCGACGGAGAGGCCGAGGAAGGCCGAGCCCGTCGTCGCCGTCATGTCGTTCAACTCCTCGTAGCGGGCCGACTCGAACTCGGCCTCGGTCAACTGCGTCGGGAACGCCCCCGCGCCGAGGAACCCCGTCGTCGCCATCGCCAGCGGGTCCGAAGGCTCCAGCTCGTCCCCGGCGATCTGCCAGCGGACGAACTCGTCGAATGGGAGGTCTCGGTTGAAGGCCTTGATGAGGAAGTCGCGGTAGTGATACGCATGCGGCCGGTCGTAATCCTGCTCGTACCCGTGCGACTCGCCGAACCGGGCCACGTCCATCCAGTGCCTCGCCCAACGCTCGCCGTGGTGGGGCGAGGCGAGCAAACGGTCGATCAGCTTCCCGTAAGCGTCCGAGTCCGCGTCCGCGACGTAAGCGTCCAATTCCTCGGGCGTCGGCGGGAGCCCGGTCAGGTCGAAGCTCGCCCGGCGGATCAAGGTCCGGCGGTCGGCCTCGGGGTTGGGGTGCAGGCCTTTGACCTCCTGCTTCGCCAGGATGAAGCGGTCGATCTCGTTCCGGACCCAGCCGGAGTCATGGACTTCGGGCGGTTGGGGTTTGGTCAGCGGGCGGAACGCCCAGAAGGCGCGGTCCTGGTCGGTGACGGCTTTTTCCTTCGAGGCGGGTCGGCCCTCGACGAGCGGGCGGTCGTAGGGGGCCCCGAGGTCGATCCAGCGGGCGATCCGGTCGATGGTGGCGGCCGGGAGCTTCGGCCCTTTTTCGGGCATGTGGGGTTCTTCTTCGTGGGCGATCAGGATGCGGAGGCGCGCGGCCTTCGATCCCCCCTCGATCGCCTTGCTGGCGATCAGCGCGGGGCGGTCGGAGAGGTCGAACTCCCCCTTGGTTTTCTTGCCGCCGTGGCAATCGAGGCAATGGGCGATCAAGGCCGGGCGGACGTGTTCTTTAAACAGGGCCAGCCCTTCCTGCATTCGTCGGGCGTGGTCGGCAGCCAAGGCGGGCGTCTGGGCGCGGGTCGGGGCGACCAGGGCGACCATCAGCATGGACCAGGCGAGGCTTTGCGAAGAGACCTTCATGCGGCGAGCTCTCCCGTCGGGACGACCCGGCCGGATCCCCGGCCCGACCTCCTATCCTGACCGCCGGCCGTCCCGGAGTCCAGGGCGAGGGGTCGCCGGGCCGGGCTGGGGCGGGGTCCCGGGCCGCGAGGCCGCGAATTCGCTGCGACCCTCAAGGTCGCCCTGCCTATGGTCGATAACGATCGGGATGGGACGGATTCCGCGTGGTCGAGGGCCTCGGCCCACTCGACCCGGATTCTCGCGAGGGCCTGGTTCATGGCCGAGGTGGCGACGAGAGGGCGGCGGATGGGGTTGACCCGATCGGGGGCCGCGGCCCCCGGCTCGGCGGCGGCGGCGGAGAAGCCGCGTTATCACGCCTTCGACGCCCTCCGAGGCCTCACCATGTTCCTGGTGATCGGCCTGCACGCGGCGCTGGCGTATGTCTCGACCGACATCAAGGGCGTGCTCTGGTGCGTCCGCGACGCGCCGACCTGGCCGGCGTTCGACTGGTTCTGCTGGTGGGCGATGGGGGTCTCCAACCCGCTTTATTTCACCATCGCCGGGTTCTTCGCCGTGATGCTCTACGACGCGAAGGGGCCCCGGTCGTTCCTGGTCAACCGCTGGCGGCGGGTCGGCGTGCCGTTCCTGGTCGGCTGCGTGACGGTCCTGCCGCTCTGCCTGCTGGCCTGGGTCTCGGGCTGGCTGGCCTCGGGGCGCTGCACCTGGCGCGAGGCGGTCCGGCTCCGGTTCCACGACCCGGTGATCCAGTCGCAGCGGCTCGGCTCGGGGCACCTCTGGTTCCTCGAATACCTCCTGGTGATGGTCGTGATCTACGCCTGGCTCCGCCACCGGCCGGGCCGGCTCGGGCCGATCCTGGCCAGGCTCCGGGTCGGCTTTGACCGCGCGGTGGGCTCGGCCTGGGCCCCGCTCTGGCTGGCGGTCCCGACCACGGCCCTGCTCTGGGTCAGCCGCCAGAAAGTCGGGGTCGACGCCATCCTCGACCGCTACGTCTCCTTCCTGATCGACCCGGTCAAGCTCGCCCACCACTCGGCCTTCTTCCTCGCGGGCGTGGCCTTGTACGGCCTGAGGCATGATCTGGCCCGGCTGGCCCGACCGGCCCGGTGGTATCTCGCCCTGGCGGTCCCCGCTTTCGCCGTCCGAGCCTGGCTGATCGCCCGCGACCAGGTCGCCCCTTTGCATGGGGTCGAAGAGCTGGCCCTGGTCGGGTCCGGCGCCCTGTTTTCCTGGCTGATGGTCTTCGGGGCGATCGGCGCGGCGCAGGCGGTCGTCCGCCGCCCGAGCCCGACCCTGAGCTACCTGGCCGACAGCTCTTACTGGATCTACCTGATCCACATGCCCCTGCTCGGGCTGATCCAGGTGGACCTCTACCGGGTACCCGGCCACGCCCTGGGGAAGTTCCCGATCGTCCTGGGGCTGACCCTGGCGCTGGGTTTCGCCTCCTACCAGGTGCTCGTCCGCCACTCGTTCCTGGGCTCGGCCTTGCATGGAAGGCGGGCCAGGCCCGGCTCTTGAGACGATCGCCGGTACGAACGCCCGTGACGACTCGCCCTCGGGCGTGGCCGAGAGCGAGGTCGGCACAACCCAGGCCGGGACGCCGGGCGGACCGCTTGGCCCTCCTTCGCCCCGGCCCGGGCCGACGTCCAGGCATCGGCGGCCTCGGTCATTCTGAGATTCGAAGTTCCTGCGCGGCCGCTCAGGGCCGGCCCGCGCCGGTCGCCACGCGGACGGGGTAGGCGTCGCGGGCCCAGGCCTTGAAGCGGGCGGGGTCGGGCGTTTCGCCACGGGCGGCGAGCCAGTCTCCGTAGCCGGCCAGGGCTCGGGCGAAGGGGGATCGCTCGCCGCCGAACTGGCCGTATTTCAAGTCGAACTGGCGGGAGGCGACCTCGGGCGAGGCCCCGGCCAGCAGCTCGGCGACGGCCGAGCCGAAGCCGACCTGATCGGTCCCCCGGTAGCCCTCGACCAGGACCGGCTTCGGGCAACGCTCCAGGGCGTCGAGGACCTGGATCAAGGCGTTCCGCGAGGGGACCGCATCGGTCGGCAGCGCGATCGTCTCCAGCTCCACCCGCCGTTCCCGGCAGACCCGCTGGAGGTCGGCGACCCAGAGGTGACGCCCCGCGCCGTTGGTGAAGACGACGACCGACTTCAGACCCGCCCGGCCGATCAGCCGGTCGAGGTCGTCGGGCGAAAGCCGGGCGCTCCGGTAGACCCGGCCCGGCTCGACTTCGTAAAGGTTGCCGCCGAGCACGAAGGTCCGCGAGGTCCAGAGCCCGTAGCCGAAGAGACCGAGGAGGACGCCCGCCGTCGCCAGCCAGGCGGCCTCGGGGTGGACCTTGCTCCCCTTCGGCAACCGCTTCCGCGCGCCGTTGATGACCAGGCCGATGGCGCTGGAGCGGGCCAGCGGGACGTAGCTCGCCAGGCTCAAGGCCAGCCCGCCGGCCGCGACGACCGCGAACTTGGCCAGGGGGGGCCAGGCCAGCGGCAGGAGGACCAGTTGGAGGAAGGCGACGATCGGGACGTGGACGAGGTAGACCCAGAACGACGACTCGGCCAGGAACCGCAGGACGGGCCCCTTCCCCAGGTCGACCCGCAGGAGGACGCCGAGGACGCCGAAGACCACCAGCCAGGGGAAAAGCGCCGCCAGACCGACATAGACCAGGCGCTCGGCCCCCACCAGGGGGCTCGCCGCGTGGCGGATCAGGAGCGGTCCCATCAAGCCGAAGACGACGAACGAACTCGCCAGCCAGGCCGGGCCGAACCGCGAGAGCGCCTGGCGAGGCTCGCGGACCTTGGAGAGCCAGGCGCCGACGGCGAAGAAGGCCAGGTAATGCACCAGCCGCGCCGGGTCGGGCACGATCACGTTGTCAACCCGGAGCATGGTGTCCGAGTCGACCAGGAAGATCGCCAGGGTCGGCAAGGCGAGGACCAGCGGGGACCAGGCCGAGCCGAAGATCATGCGGGTCAGCCGCCCTTCCTCGGCCGGGGCCTTCTTGGCCCGGAGGGTCCGGTTCCAGGCCATCCAGCCGAGGCACCAGACCAGGCAGACGCAGTAGAGGTATTCGAGGAACCAGAGGTGCCCGAGGCCGTAGAGGTCGCGGCCGATCGCCGGGGGATAGCGCCAGCTCAGGACGTGGTCGAGGTCGAGCCGGCCGGTCGTCAGGAGGCCGTAGCCCCAGAGCAGGTAGAACATCGGCAGGATCGTCAGGGCGGCGAAGAAGAGCGGGCGGAGCAGCCGCTCGCCCCGGGCGACCAGAAACGTCCGAGGGCCTCGCGACTCGCAGGCCGCCGGGGCCGAGACGCCCGCGGCCAGGAAGAAGGCCGGCATGACGAACCCGTTGATCCAGTAGACCAGGACGTCGAAGCCGACGTGGCCGGGCCCGTCGAAGGCGACCCAGAGCGTCAGCCGCAGAGGGGTCGCCACATACGCCAGCGCCGCGTGGTAGACGACGACCAGCAGCGTGGAGGCCGCCCGGAGCCCGTCCAGCGCGGTGCCCATCTGCGCCGGGCCGCCGGGCGTGGGTCCCGGCCTCTTCGCGTCGTCCATGAGTCGGCAACCCTCCAGCGAAACCCCCGTTCGGCCCGCCGTGGCCTTTCGGGGGCGGCGAATCCTACGCGGTTCCGGGATTTTCGGATAGGGCGACTCCGGCCGAGCGACCGGGCCGGAAGGCAAGCCCCGGCACCCGTCGTCGAAAAGCCGCAGGGCGACGAAACTTGGCAAGGTGGCTTGACAACGATCAGGGCGATCGTTAGGTTCGTGCCTCGACGGTCGAGGACGACCAACGACGACGAAGTGTTCTCCAAACCCTGAACCGGGGGCGACAATGCAAGGTGCCAACTGGACGGCGACTCTCGGGCTCTGGACGGCCCTCGGTGTCTTCTCGATGGGTGGGGCGGCGGATGCCGGCGCAATCCCCAGCTACGCCAAGGTCGTCGACCTCGGACAATTCTCGACTCTGACGGAGACGGAAAACCCAAAGATCGACAACGCCGGGAATGTGGGCAGTCACTTCTCATCGAACGTCGGTCCCTACACCGCCGGCAGGGTCTTTGACACCGATCCCGGGAATCCGGGACATTCCTTGTACAATTATTTGTACAAGGAAGGTAGCAATACCAACCTCCTGCCTTGGTCCATCCAGGACGTGCACTCGGAAATTACGGGGTTCAACGTATTTGGGCATGTCGTCGGTTACACTCTTGGCTCCAACAGCTCTTCGTCCTTCTTTTTCTCGCCCGAGACGGGTCGGATTATTTCCCCCCAGGTACTCCAAGGTACACCCCAGCTTCCTACTCTCTTTGCAATCAACGGCAGCGATGAGATGGTCGGCAATCAGGATTCGAGGGCGGTATTCTATGCCAGCCCGACCTCCGAGCCGTTCGAGCTCTCCCATCTGCTCCCAAAGTCGAGCGGCTGGGATTTTTTAAACGCGACAGGGATCAACGACCGCGGTGAGATCGTGGGGTATGGGGTCAATCCGGCGGGCAAGATATCGGCTTTCAAGTTGGAGCCATCGGCCGTGCCCGAGCCGACGACGCTTGCGTTCCTCTTGGTGGTCGGCCTAGCCGTAGGGTTGCGTCACTTCGGAGGCAGGAAGGGCATTCCCACCTCAGCGAGATGAGGCGATCTAAGAGGCTATCCGGCAATCTTGTTGTGTAAGGGCAACGAGTTACGTCAGATCAGCGATCCTCGATTCCAATAGCTCCGCCCATCAAGCACGGCGGGCC
>JAABUK010005048.1_pt1 | contig 20944 bp, 17 predicted proteins | sample 5559141 | NCBI WGS metagenome assembly JAABUK01 (sample SAMN10711869, study PRJNA513367) | rock metagenome | isolation source: Antarctica rocks | place: Antarctica: Victoria Land, Pudding Butte nord | collected 2016-01-03
TGCTGGATCGCTTTGTGGCAGTCGGCATCGGTGTATTGATACTCCTCCACGGATGCGGACAGCGCACTCGCCAAAAGTCCCTGTAGGCGCTCCTGGATTTGTGCACACCCCTCAAGTACTTGCAGCTCGCAGCGTTAAAGCCACCGTTAAGGAACCACATGGCACTTGGAACACAGACTCGCCGCCACGAGCGGCCCACACTTATCACGGGCGGCTGCGGCTTCGTGGGCACCAACCTGGCGCACCGGCTGCTTTGTGCGGGGCGGCGCGTGCTCATCCTGGACGACCTGTCGCGGCGTGGCGTCGAGGACAACCTGCGCTGGCTCCGCCAGGCTCACCCTGACAGTCTGCGCGTCGAAACCGAGGACATCCGCGACGAAAAAGCGGTGCGCGCAGCGGTGCGCGAGGCGGGCGCGGTCTTCCACTTCGCGGCTCAGGTCGCGGTGACGACGAGCTTAACCGAGCCGCTGCGCGACTTCGAGATCAACGCGCGCGGCACGCTCAACGTGCTCGAAGCTCTGCGCCAGAGCGCCTCGCCCGCGCCCTTGATCTTCACCTCGACCAACAAGGTCTACGGCGCGCTGGACGACCTGGACGTGCACCGTCGCGGCGAGCGTTACGAGCCTGGACAAGAGAAGATCCGCGCCCACGGCATCAACGAGGCGCGCGCGCTCGACTTCCACTCGCCTTACGGCTGCTCGAAGGGCGCGGCTGATCAGTATGTGCTCGACTGGGCGCGCACCTTCGGCTTGCCTGCGCTGGTCTTCCGCATGAGCTGCATCTACGGGCCGCACCAGAAGGGCAACGAGGATCAGGGCTGGGTCGCGCACTTCCTGCTGCGCGCCCTCGATGGCGAGCCGATAACGCTTTATGGCGATGGCCGCCAGGTGCGCGACCTCCTGTTCGTCGAGGATTTGGTGGACGCGCTGCTCTTAGCCGAGCCCAAGGCAGGCGAGCTGGCGGGCCGTGCCTTCAACATCGGAGGCGGCGCGCGCAACACCTTCTCGCTGCTGGAGCTGCTCGCTTACATCGGCGAGCTGCGCGGCCAGCAGCCCGAGGTGCGCTTCGACGACTGGCGTCCCGGCGACCAGAAATATTACGTCTCGGACGCCCGCGCCTTCGAGCAGGCCACCGGCTGGAGCGCCAAGACCAACGTGCACCAGGGCGTCAAGCTCCTGCTCGAATGGCTGCAGCAGGCGCGCGCCCAGGCCGCCGCGCCCGTCCTCGAAGCGGTGAGCGCATGAGCAACACCATGCAGGCGGCTGTCATCGCCGCGCCGGGCCAGGTGCAAGTACTTGAGGTGCCCATCCCCCAGCCCAGCCGAGGCCAGGCGCGCGTGCGGCTCCAGGGCTGCGGCGTGTGCGCCTCCAATTTGTCGCCGTGGGCCGGGCAGCCGTGGTTTAACTATCCCATGCAGCCGGGCCAGCTCGGCCACGAAGGCTGGGGCCTCATCGATGCCCTGGGCCCAAACACCGAAGGCTCCCAAGCTGAAGGCTCTCAAGCTGAAGGCGTTCAAGCTGAAGGCGTTCAAGCTGAAGGCTCCCAAGCTGAAGGCTTCCACATCGGGCAGCGCGTCGCGATGCTCTCGAACCACGCCTACGCCGAGTTTGATGTGGCTGAAGTAAATGGTTTGGTCGCGCTGCCGGATGAGCTGAAGGGCGTGGATTTTCCGGGCGAGCCGCTGGGTTGCGCGCTCAACATCTGGAAGCGTTGCGGGGTGCGTGCGGGCGACACCGTGGCCATCGTCGGCATCGGGTTTCTGGGAGCTTTGCTGACGCGGCTGGCCGCCAATGCGGGCGCGCGCGTGCTCGCGATTTCGAGGCGTCGGTTCTCGCTGGACGTGGCCCGCTCGATGGGCGCAGCCGAAGCCATCGCGATGGACGAGCACGGGCGCATCCTCGAATCGGTGCAGCGGCTCACGGACGAGAAGCTGTGCGAGGTTGTGATCGAGGCTGTGGGCAAGCAGTGGCCGCTCGATTTGGCGTCGGCGCTGTGCAAGGAGCGCGGGCGCTTGATCATCGCGGGCTACCACCAGGACGGGCCGCGCACCGTCAATATGCAGGAGTGGAACTGGCGCGGCCTCGATGTCATCAACGCCCACGAGCGCGAGCACCAGGTTTACATCGACGGCATCGCTGAAGCGGCTCAAGCCGTGGCGAGCGGCCAGCTGAACCCGGCGAGCCTGTACACGCACCGCTTCCGGCTCGAACAGTTGGCCCAAGCCCTCAACGCCACGCGCGACCGTCCCGATGGCTTTTTGAAGGCCCTCATCGAGTTTTAAAGCGCCCCCAAGTACTGGCTTCGGCTGGCTTCGGCTGGCTTCTTCGTGATGACGATCTTGATCTCGGCTGACACCGTGGGCGGCGTGTGGACTTACGCGCTGGACCTGATGCGTGCCCTGCCGCGCGCGCGCTGGGTGCTGGCGACGATGGGCCAGCGCCTGCGCGACGATCAGCGCGACGAGCTGAGCCAAGCCCAGCGGCAGGCCGACATCACGCTGTGCGAGAGCAGCTTCGCGCTCGAATGGATGCCCGAGCCGTGGCGCGAGGTCGATGAAGCGGGCCGCTGGCTGCTCGATCTCGAAGCTGAGCACGCGCCCGATCTGATCCACCTCAACGGCTACGCGCACGCCGCGCTGCCCTTCCGCGCGCCCAGGCTGGTGGTGGCGCATTCGTGCGTGCTGTCGTGGTGGCGCGCGGTTCACGGGCACGACGCGCCGCCCGAGTGGGATTTTTATCGCGAGCGCGTGCGCCAGGGCTTGCTGGCGGCTGACTTTGTCGCGGCTCCAACGCGCGCCATGCTGAGCCAGGCCCAAGAGCTGTATGGCCCGCTGCCTCAGCCAAAATCGCGGCTGCAAGTACTTGCCAACGGGCGCACGCCCGGCGCCGCGCCGTGTTGGGACGACAAGGAGCGGTTTGTCTTCGCGGCAGGGCGGCTGTGGGATCAGGCCAAGAACATCGCGCTGCTGGAGCGGGCCGCGCCGCGCTTGAAGTGGCCCGCGCGCGCGGCGGGCCACGGCGAGGCCAGCTCAGGCGAAGGCGGCTCGCTGCAATTTCTGGGGCGGCTCGAAGCGCCTCAAGTGCTGGACGAAATGCGGCGCGCCTCGATCTACGCCCTGCCCGCGCGCTACGAACCGTTCGGGCTTTCGATTCTGGAAGCTGCGCTGTGCGGCTGCGCTCTGGTCGTGGGCGACATCGCGACGCTGCGCGAAGTGTGGGGCGAGGCGGCTCTCTTCGTGCCGCCCGATGACGCCGAGGCGCTTGAGCAAGCCATCAACGGCCTGATCGAAGACGGGGCGCGGCGCGGCGAAATGGCGCGGCGCGCGCTCGAACGGGGCCGGCATTTCTCGCTGGCGCGCCTGGGCCGCAGCTATCAAAAGGCTTACCAAACGCTGCTGCGGGCCCGGCCTGCGCGCGCCCGGAGCTTGAGCCGATGAACTTCGTGCTGTTTTGCCACTCGCTGCTCTCGGACTGGAACCACGGCAACGCGCACTTTCTGCGCGGCGTGGTCACCGAACTCCTCGCGCGCGGGCACGGCGTGCGCGTGTACGAGCCGCGCGACAGCTGGAGCCTGGCGCACTTGCGGCAGGAAGAGCGCGGGGCCGAGGCGCTGCGCCGCTTCGACGAGGTGTACCCCACGCTGCGCGCCGCGAGCCGCTTCTACGATCCAGACGACGACATCGCGGCCCTGGTCGAGGGTGCGGACGTGGTTCTGGTGCACGAATGGAGCTCGCCTGAGCTGGTGGCTGAGCTTGGCCGCCTGCGCCGCTCCAGCCCGTGGAAGCTGCTCTTCCACGACACCCACCACCGCGCGGCCTCGGCCCGCCACGAGATGAGCGCCTTCGAGCTGAGCGATTACGACGGCGTGCTTGCCTTCGGCGCTGTCATCCGCGACATTTACCGGCGCGAGAAGTGGGCTCGGCGCGCCTGGACCTGGCACGAAGCCGCCGACACCCGCGTCTTCCGCCCGCTGGCCGCCGACGACCAGGGCGCAAGTACTTGCGCCAACGATGTGATCTGGATCGGCAACTGGGGCGACGGCGAGCGCACGCGCGAGCTGCACGAGTTCCTGCTCGATCCCGTGCGCGAACTCAGGCTCAAGGCGCGCGTGCACGGCGTGCGCTACCCGCCCGAGGCGCTGGATGCCCTGCGCGAATCGGGCATCGAGTTCGGCGGCTGGCTGCCGAACTTGGAAGCGCCGCAGGTCTTCGCGCGCTGGAAGATGACGGTTCATGTGCCGCGCGGCCCTTACGTGCAAGCCTTGCCCGGCATCCCAACGATCCGCGTCTTCGAGGCGCTGGCGTGCGGCATCCCGCTGGTGTGCGCGCCGTGGCAGGATTCCGAGCGCCTCTTCGAGCCGGGCCACGACTTCTGGATGGCGCGCGACGGCGCCGAGATGAAACGCAAGCTGCAAGTACTTGCCCACGATCAGAGCGCGCGCGCCGGGCTCGCCCGGCGCGGCCTCGAAGCCATCCGCGCCCGCCACACCTGCGCCCACCGCGTCGATGAGCTGCTGCGGATCGTGAGCGAAATTTAGCCTGGCCGCCCGCTGCACCGCCCCCATTTTTCGCGCGCCAGGCCCGCGATGAACCCAACGATGCACCCAACGATGAACATTGCCTTCTTCGGCTCCAGCCTGCTCTCGGCCTACTGGAACGGGGCCGCGACGTATTATCGCGGCATGATCCGCGCCCTGGCCGCGCGCGGGCACCGCGTCACTTTCTACGAGCCGGATGCTTACGAGCGCCAGGCGCACCGCGACATCGAGCCGCCGGGCTGGGCGCGCTCGGTCGTCTATGCCAACGATCCCGCCGCCATGCGCGCTTGCTTAGACGAAGGCCGCTCGGCGGACGTGCTCATCAAGGCTTCGGGCGTGGGCGTCTTCGACGAGGAGCTGGAGGCGGGCGTGCTCGAAGCCAGGCAGCCAGGCAGCCTGGCCCTCTTCTGGGACGTGGACGCTCCCGCCACCCTGGAGCGCGTGCAGCAGAACCCACGCGACCCCTTTCGCGCCCTCATCCCGCGCTACGATGCGATCTTGACCTACGGCGGCGGCGCTGCGGTCTCAGATGCCTACCAATCGCTGGGCGCGCGCGCTTGTGTGCCGATTTACAACGCGCTGGACCCTCAGACGCACCATCCCGCCGCGCACGAGGCGCGCTTCGAGGCGGCTCTTGGATTCCTGGGCAACCGCCTGCCCGACCGCGAGGCGCGCGTCGAGGAGTTCTTCTGGAAGGCCGCGCGGCTGTGCCCTGGGCAAGTACTTGCGCTGGGCGGCGCGGGCTGGGAGCAGCACACGCGGCCCGCAAACGTCCGCTACCTGGGCCACGTCTACACCCGCGACCACAACGCCTTCCACGCCACGCCGCGCCTGGCGCTCAACATCTCGCGCGATTCGATGGCGCGCTTTGGCTTCTCGCCCGCCACGCGCGTCTTCGAGGCCACGGGAGCCGGAGCCTGCCTGATCTCGGACTGGTGGCCCGGCATCGAGCACTTCTTCGAGCCCAACCGCGAGATTCTGGTCGCCAAATCAGGCGAGGAAGTCGCGGCTTTTATCGAAGAAGTCGATGAAGATCACGCGCGCCGCATCGGAGACGCCGCGCTGCGGCGCGCGCTCAGCGAGCACACCTACGCCCGGCGAGCCCAGCAGTTTGAAACAGCCATTTGCGCCTGATCCACTTGACCTGAACTCGCTTGAGCTGAACTCGCTTGGTTTGGCCGCTGCAAGTACTTGTGCTTGCCGGCATCACTGGTATGAAACTGTGCGTCATTGGGCTGAGCATCACTTCGTCCTGGGGCAACGGGCACGCCACGACCTACCGCGCTCTGCTGCGCGACTTCGCTCTGCTGGGCCACCAGGTTACTTTCCTGGAGTGTGAGGCCGAGTGGTATGCCTCCAACCGCGATTTGCCCGCGCCCGGCTTCTGCCGCGCCTTGATGTACCGCGACTTCGACGAGCTGAGCACGGTTTACTGCGACGAGGTGCGCGACGCGGACGCCGTCATCGTGGGCTCGTATGTGCCCGATGGCGTGCGTGTGGGTGAGTGGGCCTTGCGCAGCGCGCGCTGCTGCGTTTTCTACGACATCGACACTCCGGTGACGCTGGCCAAGCTCGAACGCGGCGACAACGAGTACATTTCGCCCGCGCTGATTCCTCTGTACCGCGCCTACCTTTCGTTTTCGGGCGGCCCGACTCTCGAACGGCTGGAGCGGCGCCTGGGCTCACCGTGCGCGCGTGCTTTGTATTGCTCGGTTGATGCGAGCCAGTACTTCCCCGAGCCGTCCGCGCCGCTGTATGACCTGAGCTACCTGGGCACGTACTCGCTCGACCGCCAGCCCACGCTGGAAAATTTGCTGCTCGAACCCGCGCGTTGTTGGGAAGGCGGGCGCTTTTGCGTGGCCGGGCCGCAGTATCCCGCGCTGGGCTGGGGCGCCAACGTCCGGCGCATCGAGCACCTGCCGCCGGCGCGCCACCGCGAGTTTTACAACGCCTCGCGCTGGGCGCTCAACGTGACGCGCGCCGACATGATCCGGGCCGGCTGGTCGCCGAGCGTGCGCTTGTTCGAGGCCGCGGCCTGCGGCACGCCGGTTCTCTCGGATTGGTGGAGAGGGCTGGACGAGTTCTTCCCGGTTCCGGCTGCCCTGCGCGTCGCGAGCGGCGCGGGCGAGGCGCTCTGCATAATCCGCGACTCCAGCGAGGCACAGCGGCGCGCAATTGGCGAGGCGGCGCGCGCCCAAGTACTTGCGCACCACACCTCGGCGCACCGTGCCCGCGAGCTGGAAGCGATTCTGCACCAGGTCGCGCCATCCTAATTGCCTATGCTTCACTTCGCTGCCGCTGATGTTTTGGAATCCGAACCGACCGCGCCTCGCGGCCTGAGCCAGGAGAGCTTGAGCGGCGAGGGCTGGCGCTGGTGGATGGCGGGCGGCGTGAAGACGGTGGCGTTCGCGGGCTGCTGGGTTCACATCGACGAGGGCAGCCAGTATTTGCACACCTCGTATCCCGATGGGCGCTCGCTGTGGTCGGTTCCGGTGTGGGAAAAAGACATCCACACCGCGCGCGCCTACGGCTACGGCGAGGACGCGCGGCGGCTGTGGCGCGAGCACGACGTGCTGCACCACCGGGTCGCGCTGTGCTTCGGGCACCTGGGCTCGCCCACGCTGTGGAGCGAGTGCCACAACGACGACGCCAGGGCGCTGCCGCTGTGGGCGCGGCGCGAGGAGGAAGTGTTCGTGGCCCACGTCCACCGCTGGCTCAACCAGGGCCTGTGGCACGATGACCTGTGGGCCTTCCACGAGCGCGGCCACCATCTGCAAGCCGTCTTCGATGACTGCCAGCGCCTGCTCGCCTCCCTGCGCCCGTGAAGGCTCATGAACGCCCGCCGCGCCGTTAAGTACGCGCTGCAAGCAGCTGCAAGTACTTCAAGTACTTGCGGCGGGCTTCAGCCGGCGCGCGGCACTTCCAGGGGGCGCTCGCGGTGCAGCAGCACCCAGTCGCCGTTTTCGCTGAGGGCTTCGCGCCCCAGGGCCACGATCAGGGCGCGCGCCTGCTCGCGGCCCTGCTCGCCTGAGCCTGGCTCGCCTGAGCCTGGCTCGCCTGAGCCTGGCTCGTCTTGCAGCAGGGCTTGCAGGCGCGAGGCTGCGGTGTTGAAGAGCAGGCTCATGCGCCCGAACTGCTTGGCGTGCTCGGCGCGGGCGCGCTGCTGGTTGTAGCCGTGGAGCAGGCCCGCCGCGAGAGCCAGCAGCACAATCGACATCATCATCGCGGCGTTGGCCCGCCGTCGAGTCCGCGCGCCGCGAGAAGCAGCAGAAGAATCCCCGGCCCCAGCCTTGAGCTTGGCTTGAGCTTGGCTTGGCGGCATCGAGCGCAAGTACTTGCATGAAGCCTGGGGCGCGCTCGGGCGTTCTCTTGAGCCGCATGGACCACGAGTGCGACATCTTGATCATCGGAGCCGGGGCGGCGGGGCTGATGGCCGCCATCGCCGCCGCGCGCCGCGCGCCCGGCCTGCAAGTACTTGTGCTCGACGGCGCGAAGAAGGTCGGCGCGAAGATTCTGGTCTCGGGCGGCAACCGCTGCAACGTCACCAACGAGCACGTACACGCCGCCTGCTTCCACACCGAGAGCGACCCCGCAGGCGCCGCTGCCCTCAAGGGCGACGGCTCGAAATCGTTCGTGGGCCGCGTGCTGCGCGCCTTCAACGCTCAAGCGACGCGCCGCTTCTTCGAGTCCATCGGAGTCGAGCTCAAGCTCGAACCGAGCGGCAAATACTTCCCCGTCACCGATTCTTCGCGCACCGTGCTCAGCGCCTTGCTACGCGAGCTGAGCGCAGCGGGCGCGGTCCTCAAGGCCGGCGAGCGCGTGCTGTCGCTCGAACGCTGCGGCCAAACCTGGCGCGCAGCCTCACAAAGCGAAGCAGACGCAAGTACTTACAGCGCAAGTACTTACAGCGCGCGCGCCGTGATCCTGTGCTCGGGCGGCAAGGCGCTGCCCAAAACGGGCTCGGACGGCGCGGGCTATGACTTCGCGCTGCAGCTTGGCCACACCTTGATCCGCACTACGCCAGCCCTGACGCCCTTGCTGGGCGAGCCTGAGCCGGGCGAGCCTGGGCCGGGCGCAAGCGTCGCGCACGCGCACGCGCACCTGGCGGGGCTGACGCTTCCGGTGCGCCTGAAGCTGCAGCGCCAGGCGCAGGTTCTGGAGGAGCGCGCAGGCTCGTTCCTCTTCACGCACGGCGGCTACTCGGGCCCGGTCGCGCTGAACCTGTCGCGCCACGTCGTGCGGCGGCGCTGGGAGGCGGCTGAGGCGCGCGTCGTCGCCTCGTGGCTGCACGAAGTTCCAGCCGAGGACGAGGGCCGCTGGTGGCAGCAGTTCGTCAGGGACAACGCCAAGAAGAGCGTCGCGAACGCCTTGAAGCTGCACCTGCCCGAGCGCCTGGCGCTTGAGCTGAGCCGCGAGTTCGAGGGCCTTCCGCTCGGGCGGCTGAGCACGAGCCAGAGCAAAATTTTGCGTGCCAAGCTGTTCGCGCACGAGCTTGGGGTGGCTGGCGTGGACGGTTACGTCAAGGCCGAAGCGACGGCGGGCGGCCTTTCGCTGGCCGAGATCGAGCCGGGCACGATGATGTCCAGGCTGGCTCCGGGCCTGTTCTTCGCGGGCGAAGTGTGCGACGTGGACGGCTGGCTGGGCGGCTACAACTTCCAGTGGGCGTGGAGCTCGGGCGTCGTGGCCGGCAAGGGCGCGGCGCGCTGGGCAGCCAGCAGCGAGCCCAGCGCAGAAGCGGCTCAAGTACTTGCGGGCTCGCCCGGAAGCGTCTGAGGCGCCCGCTTGTCATAATTGCTCTCGACACCACGCTGCACCACGCCACGCCGCACCACGCCACGCTGCACCGCGCCGCTTCGAGATTTTTATGACCGATTCTTCCCTGGCCCGCCGCGCCGCCCAGGCCCTTCGGGGCGCTGCTGAGCGCCTGAGCAACACGCCGGCCCTGCTGGGCTTCGATGGCTTCATCGACACCATCTTGCACGTCGTGGATCAGCGCATTTCCGCCGAGCAATACACGCGCGTGCCCACGCTGCACGAGTATGGCAAGCGCATCGCGGCGGCTGCGGGGCAGAGCACCAACGTCGAGGTCGTGGTGCAAAACGTCAAGCTGGGCGGCAACGGGCCGATCATGGCCAACGCGCTGGCCGCCCTGGGGCTGCCCGTGACCTACTGCGGAATGACGGGATTTCCGCACACGCACCCGGTCTTCGCGGAGTTCTCGCGCATGGCGCGCCTGCTGCCGCTGTCCGAGCCCGCGCTCACCGACGCCTACGAGTTCGACGACGGCAAGCTCATCGTGGGCAAGCACGCCACGGTCGCCGAGGTCTCGTATGACACGCTCGTGGCGCGCGTGGGCTCGGACGCCTGGCGCGCGGCCTGGGACAACGCCCGCTTCGTCGGCATGGTCAACTGGACCATGCTGCCTCACCTCACCGCGCTGTGGAAGACGCTGCAGAAGCAGCAGGCGAGCGCGCCTGCAAGCACTTCGGCAAGTGCTTCAGGCGCGCGCAAGATGCTCTTCTTCGACCTGGCCGACCCCGAGAAGCGCACGCACCAAGACCTGCTCGACGGCCTGCAAACGCTGGCGGCCTTCGCCTCTGAGCACGATGTCGTGCTCGGGCTCAACGAAAAAGAAGGCCACCAGGTCGCTGCCGTGCTTGGTTTGGAATCCGCTGCAGGTGCGGACGCGCGCGAGCAGGTCGCGCGCACTGCGGCCTCGATCCGCGAGAGGCTGGGTGTTGCGGCCTGCGTGATCCACCCGACGGCCTTCGCTGCGGCCTCAAACGGCAGCAGCAGCGTGGCCGTGGACGGCCCCTTTACGCCCAAGCCGCTGATTTCGACGGGCGCGGGCGACCACTTCAACGCGGGCTTCTGCCTGGGCCTGCTGGCCGGGGGCAGCCTGGACGAGGCGCTGCAGATCGGCGTGGGCACCAGCGGCTTCTACGTGAGGAACGCCTCAAGCCCCTCGCGCCTGCAGCTCGCTGATTTCCTGGACGAGGTGTGAATCAGCTGTGAATCGCGGTGGCCTCGGCACCTCGTGCAGGGGCGGCCTCAAGTACTTGCGGAGCCTGTGAGTGAAGCGGCACCGTGACAGCCGGGTGAACGAGGCGTTAGCAGTGACGGCGCTCAAGGGCGCCGGCGCTGGGGAGCGCGGTAAGCCGGGGAGGATGTGTGCTGGAACAGAACGGCGTCGGAGGCGGAGGGCAAATGCTCAGCGATCAGGACATCATCGCGCGGGTGCAGGCGGGCGAGCGCGAGCTGTTCGGTGAGCTGCACGCACGCCATCACGAGCGCGTCTACCGCTTCATCGGGCGCTCGATCTGGGCCTGCGAATCGGCTCAGGACGTGGCGGGCGAGGTCTGGCTGCGCGCCTACACTGCCGTGGATCGTTTCGAGGTGCGGCCTGACGCGGGCGTTCTGGCCTGGCTGCTGCGCATCGCGGCCAACGCCGTCACCGACTACAGGCGGCGGCTGGGGCCCGAGACGCAGCCGTGGGAATCCGACGAGGCGCCCACGCTCTACCTTGTCGAGGGCAGCTCAGCCAAAGGCAACGCCATCGAGCCGCGCTTTTCCTCGCCCGGAGCCGAGAGCGAGGTGATGCGCCGCGAGCGATCGCGGGCTGTGCACCGCGCGCTGTCGCTGCTGTCCGAGGGCGACCGGCGCATCATCGCGCTGGCGCACCAGGAGGAGCTGTCCTCGACTGAGATCGCGCTGGCGCTGGGCAAGCCTTCGATCTCGGCTGTCACCTCGCACCTGCACCGCGCCATGACCCACCTTCGCCTCAAGCTGGCTGAGCTGGGCTGGCTGGACGAAGGCCGCGCCGACGACCAACTGGCCGCCCCCGCAGAGGCCGCGTCCGCGCCAGCCACCAGGCGCTCGCGGCGCGCCTCCAACGCCTGAAGGCTCATGGCCTGAAGGCCTTCGTTTCGCAGCGACCTCGCAGCAACAAAGCACGTCGCCGCATTTCTAAAAAGCGCAGGCTCGCCCGAGCCAGGGTTTAAACCATGCCGCACTCGCCGTCCGCCTCGGATTCAGAACCTCCTACTTCACCACACTCTTCACCGCCCACTTCTTCCGGCGGGGGCCTCGGCAGCCAGGCTGCCACGCCCGCCTGCCCCGCGCCCGATTCTTGCGCCCAGCCCAGCACGATGAGCCCTCACGATTTTACAGATGATGCGCCCGAGCACATCTTCGAGGCTGCCTTCGAGGACGCGGAGGCTGCCTTCGAGGACGCGCGGGCCCAGGCGCGGCTGGCAGACGCGGTGCGCGCGGCCCTGGCTCCCGACGAGGCGCGCCTGAGCCACGACGCGGCCCGTGCCTTCGCCTCGGTTCACCTGCGCTTGATGGAAGCCATCGACCTCTCGCGGCACGGGCCGGGCCGGGCCGCCGCGCCTGAAGCCGTGCCTGAAGCCGTGCCTGAAGCTGCTTCGGCGACGCCTTCGGCTCGGGCTTCAGCGCCCTTGCTCAGGGCCGCGCCGGTCGAAGAGATCGCGCCGGGCCGGGCCGTCAACAGCGCCCGCAGCGCGCGCTCTGTGCAGCAGCGCGGCGGTTCCAGGAGCCGCTTGCAAGTACTTGAGGGCGAGCGCAAGGCATTCAAGGCGGGCCCGGCCAGGGGGCGCGGCGCGGGCGCGGGCGGGCGGGGCGTGCGAGTACTTGGAGCGGTGCGGAGCTGCAGTGCAAGCGCCATCGCTCGCTACGCGGCGGCGGCTTGCGTGCTGGCGGCTGGCGTGATCGGCGGGCACCACGCGGGGCGCGAGAGCGGGCCGCGCGCTTTGCCGGTGCAGTCTATTGTTGAGGACTACGCTTCGGGGCTGGGGCCAAGCGCGCCGCTGGAAGTCTCGGCTCGCTCCACGGGCGACACCAGCCGCTGGCTGTCGAAGCACATGGGGCGGCGCGTTTCGCTGCCCACGGCCAGCCGCGTCGGGGCGACTCTGCTGGGCGCGCGGCGCTGCACCGTCGAGGGCCGCCTCTCGGCTCAGGCCCACTACCTCAAGAACGGCGTGCGCGTGGCCTACTACCAGATTCACGCGCCGCACCTGGGCCTGGCCGGGCTGGGCGAGGTCAGGTCGGGCGGGCGCTCCTACTTCACGCAGAACCTCAACGGCTGCAACCTCATCGCCTGGCGCTCGGACGAGGACATCATGGCTGTCGTCTCGCCGCTCGAAATGCCCGTCTCGCTTTCGCTGGCCTACTCGATGCGCGAGTCCACGCCGGCTCAAGACGGCCTGGACGCCTCCGACATCTCCAACGATGGATAGCAGCAGCGAGCTCAACCCAGCGGAGGCCAGGCGCAAGTACTTGCGCCTGGCCTCATTTTTCGTAAGCCGTCTGGCCCGGCGGGTAGCAGATGAGCTCGATTACGTTGCCCGCGCCGTCCTCGACGTAGATGCCGCGCGTGCCGTCGCGGTGCGCATCCACCGGCTTGCCTGCCCTCAGCGCCGCCGCTTCCAGAGCCGCCTCATCCACGCGCAGCGCGATGTGCGGCGGGTGCTGCCAAGGCGTCACCAGCGCCAGCTTGCCCTCGCCCAGGCGCAGGAAGGCCCACGTCGCGTCCTCATACAAGACCTCGGCTCCAAAATGCTGCGCATAAAACCGCACGCTCGCCGCCACGTCCGCTGTCTGCACCGCCACATGATCCAGCTCGTACATCGCCGCCTCCTCAAGTACTTCAAGCACTTCGCCCGCCCGCTGCGGTTCGCGCGCCACGCCTGAACCTGCGCTTGAGCCCAACTCGCAAAATTTCGCCGCGAGGTGGGAATGTGGGCGTCCAAGAGGTAATATTAATTTCATGCGCTTGTTGTTCCGTGTCCCGGTGTTTCGCGAGGTGCTGGTCAAGCCTGTGGCTGGCCAGGCTCAATCGGCTCCGCCTGGTTTTGAAGAGGCGGCTTCGGCTGGCGCGGCTTCGCTGCTTGAAGCGCGCGCGTCTTCCTCGCGGCGTTCGGCGCTGGCTCGCGAGCGGCGGGCAGGCAAGCTGAGGCGAACCGGGCCGCGCGGCGCGGCTGCGGATGAGGCGGCAGGCGCGGCGGAGCTTTTGGGCGGCGCGGAAGTGGAGGCAGAGGAGGCGCGCGAGCGGGAGCGGCTCGAAGCGTGGGCGAGCGAGCAGCAGGAGCGCGTGGATGGCGGCGAGCGGCAGAGGCGTGCTCGCAGCCGGGTGGGGAAGAGGCGGCGCGCGGCTGTGTTGCTGGGGCTGGGCGTGCTGGGCTGGGCTGGGCTGAACGCGCGGGTGCGCTCGCTGGGCGGGGCCGACGACACGCTGGGGCACGCTCTGGGGCGCTCGTTCAACGCGCGCTCGTTCGGGCCGCTGCGCGACTTCGGGCGGCGCTTGTCGCCGGGCTGGGCGGCTGCGGGCGCAAGTACTTGGGGCGGGACGCACGCGCTCAAGGCAGGCGACCTCAAGGGCGCGGGCGCTCTGGATTGCGACGTGCTGGTGGTGGGCGCGACGCCTTCGGGCGTGGCGGCGGCGCTGGCGGCGGCGCGGCGCGGCGCTCAGGTCATCGTGGTCGAGAAGCACCCGCACGCCGGGGGCGACGTGGTGTACGCGATGCTCAATATGTTCGACGTCATGGCCAGGCCCGGCGAGACAGCGCGCGTGCACGGGCTCTTCGCCGAGTTCTTCGAGCAGCTGGGTGTCTCGTGCGACATCGATCGCGCGCGCGACCTCTTCGACAACGCGCTCAAGGCCGAGCCCAACATCCGCTTCATCCCCAGCGTCGTGGTCGCCTCGACCTACAAGGACGGCGACAAGCTGGTCGGCGTCCAGATCCAGCAGGGCAAGGCCACGCGCGGCATCGCCTGCAAAGTACTTGTGGACGCCACCAACGACGCCGACATCGCGACGATGGCCGGCTCGGGCTTCTACATCGGGCGCGAGGACGCCAACCCGGACAAGAAGATGCAGTCGGCGGGCCTGCTCTTCTCGGTCAAGGGCGTCAACTGGGGCCGCGTGCGCGCCTACGTCTCGGGGCGGCGCGCCATCCTGATGAGCCAGCGGCCAAACGCGCGCACCTCCATCGACATCGCGCCCACCTCGCTCGCGCAGAAGAAGCGGCTGGCCCAGATGTTCGCCCGCGAAGACCACATGGCCCTGCCCGGCGTCAAGTCGATGCTGGCGCCCTCGCTGCCCGGTGCGGTGGCCAGAGGCAGCCGCGCCGGCATCAAGGGCAGCCTGGAGCGGGCCGAGAAGGTGTGGCTGCGCTTGGGCGGCGGCATGGGCAACTACGCCTGGGAGCGCGGCGACATCATCAAGGGCTACCAGCCGCACGGCCCCGACATCATCGTGCTCTCGATCAACTTCGGGCGCCAGAGCGACGGCAGCGTGGTGCTCAACACGCTCAACATCATCAACGTGGACGGCATCAGCCCGCAGCACCGCCAGCAGGCGCGCGAGGAGGGCATCCGCGAGCTGCCTTACTTCCTCAAGTACTTGCGCAAGAAGATGCCCGGCTTCGAGCGGGCGACGCTGGCCCGCATCGCGCCCGAGCTGTACATCCGCGAGACGCGCCACATCCACGGCTTCTACTCGCTCAAGGTGCACGACATCCGGGGCCAGGCCAAGTTCTTCGACCGCATCGCGCAGGCGGCCTACCCGCTGGATTTGCACCCCTACTCCAAGACCGACCTCAACCCCTACGGCCCGCGCCGCTACTTCTACACCATCCCGCTGCGCTGCCTCATCCCGCGCGGCGTGGACAACGTCTTCGTGGCCTCGCGCAGCCTGTCCGCGACCTACTCGGCGGCGGGTAGCGCGCGCGTCATCCCAGTCACCATGGCGGCGGGCGAGGGCGCGGGCGTGGCCGCCTGGGAATGCGCGCGCAATGGCCGCACCCCGCACGAGCTGCTCAAGGACTTCCCCCTGATGCAGTCGGTCCAAGACTCCCTGCGCAAGGGCGGTGCGGACCTTGGCGACTGAACAGCCGGGCGCGAGCCACGGGGCGTCGCATTCACGGAGCGTCGCATGGTAGAGGCGGGTTGCGGGCGCAAGTTGGAGTGCGCGGGGCATAATCTTCTGGCGCTGCCGCCGCGAGCGTGTTCGAGGCGTTGCACTCAGGCGGATTGGGCGGCTTCCTTCGATATGAAACCACTGGCACCTTCCTCACCTCTGCTCTCGGGCCTGGCGCTGGCGCTGCTGTGCGCTCCCGGCCACGCGCAAAACAGGGCCGCAAGTACTTACGGCGGCGCTGTGGGCCTCCCGCACGCGGCGCTGCCGCCGCTGAGGGTTCCTGACGCGCTGGGAACCAACATCCACTTCACCGACGAGAAGCCGGGCGAGGCCAAGATGATGGCGGCTGGCGGCTACCGCGTCATCCGCATGGACTTCGGCTGGGCCGCCACCGAGCGCGAGAAGGGCGTCTACGACTTCGCGGCGTATGACCGGCTGGCCGCGACCCTGGCTGCCAACAAGCTCAAGCCCTACTTCATCCTGGACTACGGCAACGCGCTGTACTCGCCTTCGAGCAAGGGCGGCCCGGCTACCGAGGAGGCCGACACTCCGGCGTATCGAGCGGCGTTCGCGAAGTGGGCGCTGGCCGCCGCCACGCACTTCAAGGGGCGCGGCATCATCTGGGAGATGTGGAATGAGCCCAACGGCGGCGGCTTCTGGAAGCCCACGCCCGACGCCGCGATCTACTCGCGCCTGGCCCTGGAAGCCTCGCGCGCCATCAAGACCGCGCTGCCCGATGAGTGCGTCGTGGGCCCGGCGACCTCGGGCATCGACCTGCCCTTCATCGAGACGTGCTTCAAGATGGGGCTGCTGCAGTATTGGGACGCGGTCTCGGTGCACCCCTACCGCCAGAGCGTGCCCGAGACTTCCAACGCCCAATACCGCGAGCTGAGGCGCTTGATCGAGCAGTACAAGCCGCGCGGCAAGGCGGTGCCGGTGCTCGCGGGCGAGTGGGGCTACTCCTCGGCCTGGGGCGGCTTCGACGAAGGCTTGCAGGGCAAGTACTTGCCGCGCGAGTGGCTGACCAACTTGTATAACCGGGTGCCGGTTTCGATCTGGTACGACTGGCACGAGGACGGCACCGACCCCAAGGAGCCCGAGCACCACTTCGGCAGCGTGCGCAACGCGCTCCTGACCAGCCGAGCCGAGCCCTACGAGCCCAAGCCGGCCTACATCGCGGCCCGCGCTCTGGCCCGGCAGCTGGATGGCTACAGCTTCAACAAGCGCCTGTGGACGGGGCGCGAGGACGAGTGGGTGCTGCTCTTCTCGCGCGGCCAGCAAGTCAAGATCGCGGCCTGGACCAGCGAGGCGACCACCCAGGAAAAGCCCACCGTGTCGCCGCGCACCCTTTCGCTGCCCGCCTCGCCCGGCTCGTTCGGCGTGGCCGATCATCTGGGCGCGCCAAAGCCCGACATCAGGGCCCAAAACGGCAGGCTGCTCTTCGCGGTCACCGATTCGGTGAGCTACATCTCGCCGCGCGGCCCCAACGCTCTGCTGCTGCGGGCGGCGCAGTGGGCGACCGTCCCGCTGGAATCGTGGGTGCGCGCGCCCTACGCCTTCGCCTCAGACAGCGCCTCGGCTCAGCCCGGCGTGCTCAACGGCGCGACGCGGCAGGAAGCCGTGGACGCCGCGCCCAGAGCCTTGCTGCGCGACGCCGAGCCGCTGCAGGTGATCAGCCGCGACAGCCGCGACAAGGCCAGCTCGTTCGCCCAGGTGAGCCAGGTCACGGTCGCCAACCCGCTGCAAGTACTTGCCGAGCCCGCAGAAGCTCCCGGCTCGCTGAGGATTCGATTGCAGAGCAACGAGGCCGAGAGCGGCGCGGTGCGCGTCACGATCCAGGGCCAGAAGCCGCTCACGATCCCGTACAGGCTGGCCTCGGGCGAGCGGGAAACGCAGCTCGATGTGCCCGGCCTGCTCAAGGGCGAGGCGCGCGTTGCGGTCGTCGCGCTGGACTCCCGGGGGCGGCCCACGGTGCGGCCCCGCACGCTGCGCTTCGTGGCGCTGGACTCGTTCTCGCGGGCCGGGGCGGACGCCGATTACGCCGCGGTGCCCGACGGCGACGCCAAAGTCGCCTCTACGCAGAGCTTGAGCTTAGCTCAGGCGCCCGAGGCGCTGGGCGGCAAGCCTATCAAGGCGCTTAAGCTGAGCTACTCGTGGGGCGAGGGCTGGAAATTCCTGCGCGTGCTGCCCCCGGCGACTTTGAAGCTCGAAGGGCAGCCCAAGTACTTGAAGCTGTGGGTGCTCGGCGACGGCGCCGGCAACCTGGCGCGCCTGCGCGTGCGCGACGAAAGCGGCCAGACTTTCCAGCCCACGGGCGACCCGCAAAGCATCAGCTGGAAGGGCTGGAAGCTGGTTTCGTTTGCCCTGGACGGCGCGCGCAACACCAGTTACTGGGGCGGCGCCAACGATGGCATCGTCCACGGCTCGCTGTCCTGGGACTCGGTCTTCCTGCTCGACGGCGCGGGCCGCGCGGCCACCGCCGGCGCGATTTACCTCGCCAACCCAACCCTCGTCTACGAAGATGAGGACACCGGCAAGTAGCAAGTCCGCAGTTCTTGAGTTGGATTGCAAGCGCCGGCCTCAAGTAGTTGAGGCCGGCGCTTCAGCGGCGGCTCCGTTGGCCTGTGCTCCGTTGGCCTCGCCGTTGTTGGGGCTGCCATTAACGCCGGGGGCCGGGGCGCACTCGCCGCCGTGGAAGCCGAAGTAGCAGCGTTCCTTGATGAGCTCAGCGGCTTGCGCCGGCACCATCTTCTCCCACGAGAGGTCGTTGGCGGCGATTTTCTTGAGCACGTCGCGCGAGAAGATGTGCAGGTAGTCGCGCTGGTAGAAGTCGATCGATTCGATCGAGCCGTTCTCGACCAGGTGCTCGTAGAGGCTCATCAAGTGCGGCGCGACCTTCATCTTCTGCACGGTCATCAGCTGGCCGGTGGCGGGGTCTTTGAACGGGTACACATACAGCTTCAGGCCGCTCTTGAACAGGCGCCCGAACGATTCGAGGATGCCGCCTTCGAGGTCGGCGTAGTATTTCTCGTCGAAGAGGTCGCGCAGGCTGGGGATGCCCATCGAGATGCCGATCTTCTCGCTCGTCATGCGGTTCATGTAGCCCGCGAGCCGGAAGTACTCGAAGTAGTTCGAGATGAGCACGGTGGCGTTGGTCGAGGCCAGCAGGTCCACGCGGGCCAGGAAGTCGTGGTAGTCGATCTCGCCGCTGGCGTCGCGCGTGGCCATCAGGTTGTGCATGGTGATCTCGAAGATGCGCAGCACGTTGCCGCCCGCGACATCTTCCTGCGCCGCGAACTGGCTCTGCGCGCATTCGAGCATATCCAGGTTCACCAGCGTCACGGGCCGAAAAGAGCCGCGCTCCACGATGATGGGCCGCTTGTGCAGCGCCTCCGAAGGCTGCAGCACCTCGCCCTGAGCCGAGAACATGGCCGCGTTCGACAGGCCCAGCTGAACCAGCTTCAAGGCCATCAAGCGCCCGTCCACGCTCTCGAAGTCCGGCCCGCTGAACTTGATCATGTCGACTTCGATGCGGTCCAGCGACAGGTTGTCGAGCAGCGATTCCATCAGCAGCTCGGGCGATTCCCACAGCTCGAAGGCACCGTGCAGCAGGTTCACGCCCAGGACGCCCATGGCTTCTTGCTGGGTTAAGTTGTCCTTGTCGAGCAGGCGGGCGTGGATGATGACCTGGTTGGGCTCGGCTGCGGGCGCGGTCTGGAACTTGACGCCCATCCAGCCGTGGCACTCGTTGGTGCCGCGGAAGGAGCGCGTGGCCACGGTGTCGGCGAAGACGAAGAACGAGGTCGTCTCGCCGCGCTTGGAGCGCAGGCGCTCGGAGAGCAGCTCGTACTCGTGGTCCAGCATGGTGAAGAGCCGCTCGCGCGACACGTAACGCTGGCAAGCCCCGTAGATGGCGTCCGAGACGGTCATGTCGTAAGCCGACATACTCTTGGCGATGGTGCCCGAAGCGCCCCCGACGCGGAAGAACCAGCGCACCACCTCCTGCCCCGCGCCGATCTCGGCGAAGGTGCCGTAGCGCGTAGCGTCCAGGTTGACCGAGAGCGCCTTCTGAGCAGTGCCGATGTTCTGACGATTAACCATAAACCCAAGCTTAACCGCACTTTACGCAGCGCGCGGCCCGCCCAGCCCCAAGCCCAGCCCCAAGCCCAGCCCCAAGCCCAGCCCCAAGCCCAGCCCCAAGCCCAGCGCCCACGCAACGCCCGCACGAATGAATGCCACAAGTACTTGCGCGGCACTCAACCTCTTGCACGACGCGCCGAAGCAATATACTGCCGCTGTTTGCCTCTTTGGGACATGAACACTTCACAGCAGTGGACGCTGAGCGCCTTCTCGGACGAAGCCGGAAATTCCATCGAAGATCAGATGGCGGCCACCCGAGAAGCCGGGCTGCGATTCCTCGACCTGCGCGGCGTGGACGGCTTCAGCGTCGCCGCTTTGCCGCTTGAGAACGCGCGTCTCATCCGGCGCAAGCTGGACGCAGCTGAGCTGAAGGTGCAGATGCTGGGCTCGCCGCTGGGCAAGATCGACATCGCGGACGGCTTCGAGAGCGAGGCCGAGCAGCTCAAGCACCTGGCGCGCATCGGCGACATCTTAGGTTGCCAGAGCGTGCGCATCTTCTCGTACTACAACAAGGGCGGAGCCGAGCACGACAAGTGGCGGGCCGAATCGCTGAGCCGGCTGTCTCAGCTGCGTGATGTCGCGCGCGCGGAGGGCCTGGTTTTGTTCCACGAGAACGAGAGACACATCTTCGGCGACCTGGGCGCGGACGTGCTGAGCATCGCGCGCGAGCTGAGGGATGAAGGGTCGTTCAAGATGATCTTCGACTTCGACAACTTCAACCAGAGCGGCGAGGACGTGTGGGCGGCCTGGCAAGTACTTGCCGAGGTGACGGATGCCTTCCACCTCAAGGACTCGACTGAGGGCAACCAGCACGTCCCGGTCGGGCAGGGCAACGGGCGCGTGCGCGAGATAATTGCGGATGCCCTCGGGCGCGGCTGGAGCGGGCTGGTGGCGGTCGAGCCGCACCTGCAGCACTCGCAGGCGGTGATGGCGACCGGCCCGAGCGGGCAGGCGAACCAGGCGTTTTCGCAGATGAGCGCGAACGAGGCGTTCCAGGTCGCGTGCGGCGCGGCCAGGCAGCTGCTGCTCGAAGCCGGGGCGCCGGTCGCCTGAAGTTCGAGCCGCAGAGCAAGCCCGGCGCGGCGTGATGCAAGTACTTCGTGATGCAAGTACTTGCACGGCGTTGAAGGCGGAAGTAGGCGGAGTAGAAGGCAGCGCGGTAGGACACTATGAAACCAGTGGAACAAGTTCCCTTGCCCGCAGCGAACGATCAGCCGGTGGCGCCTCAGCCGGTGGCGCCTCAAGCGGTGGCGCCTCAAGCGGTGGCGCCTCAAGCGGTGGCGCCTCAAGCGGTGGCGCCTCAAGCGGTGGCGCCTCAAGCGGTGGCGC
>JAABUK010005049.1_pt1 | contig 20942 bp, 18 predicted proteins | sample 5559141 | NCBI WGS metagenome assembly JAABUK01 (sample SAMN10711869, study PRJNA513367) | rock metagenome | isolation source: Antarctica rocks | place: Antarctica: Victoria Land, Pudding Butte nord | collected 2016-01-03
GAGTATCAATACACCGATGCCGACTGCCACAAAGCGATCCAGCAGTCATCTAACTTCGCCCGCAAAAAGCTGCAGAAAACTCGCTGAGCATTTGTGCACACCCCTCAAGTACTTGCAAGTACTTGCGAAGCCCCGGCGCCGTGCGCAGCCGGGCAAAGGCTTAGCGGAGGCTTAGCGTGTGATGCTGCGCAGGGCGTTGAAGATCGTGAACAGGGTCAGGCCCGTGCTGAGCGGGTCGCGCTGGGGCTTGCCTTCGGGCACCACCAGCACGTCGCCGCTTTGCAGCGTGAGCCTGGCGTCGGCGATGTCGCCCTTCTTCACGTTGTTCAAGTCCAGCGTGCGCGGCACGGGTGTGACTCCGCCCTTGCCGTCGGGCTGCGCGCGCACCAGCACGATCCCTTGCAGGCGCGCGCCGGGCGCCGTGCCGCCCGCTGCGGACAGGGCGTCCTGAACCGTGAAGGGGCGTCTTTCGGGCAGCGGCACCGGGCCGGGGTTGCGCACCGCGCCGTTGACCAGGACGCGGTTCTCGTTTTCGGGCACGATCACCAGGTCGTCCTCGCGCACCTTGACGTTGAGCGGGCGGCCATTGGTGATGGCGTCGTAAGCGTCCACGGTCTTCTCGGTGTTGTCCGCGCTCTTGATCTTGACCGCGCTGAGCAGAGCTGTGTCGCGTGGCCCGCCCGCGCCCGCGATGAAGGTGGCCAGGTCCACGCCGTCCTCGTCCACCGGGAACGGACCGGTCTTGCTGACCTGCCCCAGGATGGACGCCTGGCGCGGCCGCTTTTCGAGCACGTTGATGATGTCGCCGTTTTGCAGCCGCGCGTTCTGGCCGGGGTCGTTGCGCTCCTGCAGCGCGATGGGGTCGATCGAAAGAAACTTCTGCTCGCCCGTCGCCATGGTGCGGATGATCGTGATGCTGGTGCGATCCGGCGTCAGCCTGAGCCCGCCTGCTTGCGCGATGGCCGTCAAGATCGTAGCATTTGGCGGCAGGTTCAGCCCGTCGTCCTTGGAAGGGTTGGCCACCGCGCCCGAGATCGAAACCTGCAGCGTGTTGGGCGAGGACAAATTGATGGTGTCGCCGCTTTCCAGCGTCAGGTTCTCGGTTGTGCTGCCGGCCAGCAGCTTGGCCAGGTCGATGGTGCGCGAGAGCCCGTTGCGCTGCAGCGTGGCCACCGTCTGCGAGGTGTCGCGCGTCAGGCCGCCGGCCAGAGCAATCGCCTGCAGCACGCCCGAGCCGGGCCGGATGCGGTAGTTGCCCGGCACGCGCGCCATGCCCACGATGTCGATGCTCAGCGGCAGCTCGACCGAAAAGTTCACGTGGTCGTCGGGCTTGAGCTCGATATTGGCGCTCGGGTCCTTGAAGGTGATGGCGTCGTCCACGCGCAGCTCGATTTTCTCCGGCCCGCGCTGCACAAAGCCCACCATGCGCCCGTTGAGCAGCTTGTCGTTGTTGATGAAGCCGCCGACCGCCACCACCAGGTCCGACAGCCGGGGCTTGAGCTTGAGCTCGGTCGCGTTGGGATCGGGGATCTTGCGCAGGAGGTAGGTGCCGCTGCGCACCACGTCGCCCGAGACATCGATTCGCCCCAGGTCCACGCTCATGATCGTCAGGGTGTCCTCCGCCTTGAGCGGCTTGTTGGCCGCCGACTGAGGGTGCAAGATGGCCTGAGCCAGGTCCAGCTTGATGAGCTGCTTGCCTCGCGTCAGCTTGGCGTCCACTTCCTCGTAGCGCCCGCGCACGCCGACTTTGGCCAGCACTTCGGTCAGCCGGTAGCCGTTGAGAATCTCAACCGCGCCCTGGGCCTGCACCGCGTTGCCAAGAACGTGCACGTAGCCATCAGCCGCCGGGCGCAGCTGGCGGATGCTCACGCTGATCCTGGGGCTGCGAATTCGATGATTGATGAGCCCCGTCAGCTCGGCTTCGAGCTGGTGCGTCGTCTTGCCGATGACGCTGAGCGTCCCGAAATAAGGCAGCGAAATGTGGCCGTCAGGCGGGACGATGATGTTGTCCGTCGAGTAGTCCTGGAACCGCTCCACCGTCACCTTGATCACATCCTGGGGGCCCAGCAAGTACTTGTCCATCGGTCCTCGCACTCGGATATCGCCGGGCGTGAGCCCCCCGTCGCCCGAGTCGTTGTTTCCAGGGGAGGCCATGCCCGCAGTCTGCGAGCTGGGAATGCTGCCCGGCGCGATGGGACGCCCCGCGGCTCCGGTTCCGTAGCCCTGAGCCCAGCCCGGCTGCGCAGCCGCCAGCGCCCACAGCAGAGCCGGAATCGCCAGCGGCAGCCCGCCGCGCGCCGCCTTCGCATAATCTCGCGTTGAAGATGTGTTCATAAGCTCCGTCTTGATGAGCGCCCGCCTCGACGCTCGCGCCCGATTCGCCCTGCGCAGCCAGGCCAGATTGCCTCGCCAAACCTTGCCGCGAGGCCTTTGACTGCACAAAAAGCTGCGGGTTGCAATCCAAGTCTTGAAGTGTCAATGAAGAAGTTTGAGCCACGCTTCTTCGCGGTTTGGGGCCGGGCTTGAGACCGGTCCGGGGGCCAAACAGCGCGCACAGTGTAGCGCAACAGGAGCCGAATTGCGGAGGGCCTTCGTGCGCGGCTTGCCTGAGCTGAGCCCGCCTGAGCTGAGCCCGCCTGGGCCTGAACGTGTCAAACTGAACCGCTATGTCCGAGACGGTGAGGCTGCGGCCCACGAAGATTCAGCCGCCTTCCCAGGGCGCAGGCGCCATCCTTCCGCTCAGTCAAGCTCCCGATGAGCTGCCTGATGAGGCTTTGATTCAAGCGGAGGCTTCGGCTCAGGCGGCAGTGGGCGAGCGGCTGCGTGTGCTGTACATCTGCTACTACCCGCTGACGGATCCTCTGGTGCAGACGCAGGTGGTGGCTTACCTGGCGGGCCTGGCGCGGCGCGGGCACCTGGTTCACCTGCTGTCGTTCGAGTCGGTTCGGCACACGGCGGCCCGCAGGCGCGAGCTGAGGGCTCAGCTCAAGCGGCAGGGCATCGTGTGGCACTCGCTGGCGTATCACAAGCGGCCCACGGTTCCGGCCACGCTCTTCGATGTCGCGTGCGGCGTGCTGGCCGGGCTGCGCATCATGCGGCGCTACCGGCTCGGCTGCGTGCACGCGCGGGCGCACGTCCCGGCCATGATGGGGCTGGCCCTCAAGTACTTGCTGGGCGCGCGCCTGCTCTTCGACATCCGTGGCCTGATGGCGGAGGAATACGAGGACGCGGGCCGCTGGACGCGCGGTGGCTTGCCCTTTCGCGTCATCAAGCGAGCTGAGGCCAGGGCCATCGCGCAGGCCGACGGCTTGGTTGTGCTGACCGAGCGTGCGCGCCGCGTGCTCTTCGACGCTTCGTACACGCCCCAGCCCGGCCCCGAAGCGGCCATCGGGCGCGCGCCCTCGCAGCCGCGAGAGGGCACGCCCCTCGAAGTCATCCCGTGCTGCGCGGATCTGTCGCTCATCGAAGCGCAGGCCGCGCTGCGCGACGAGATGCGCCGCGAGCTGGGGCTGCAAGACAGCACCGTTCTGGTGTACGTGGGCAAGTTCGGCGGCTGGTACTTGCAGGACAAGATGGCCGATTTCTTTGAGGCGGCCCGGAGCCAGATTCCCGATTTGCACTTCCTGATCCTGACGCAGAGCGAGCGCGGGCTGATCGAGCGCGAGCTGGAGCGGCATCAAATTCCGCCCGGCTCGTTCACCGTGACGCAGGCGCCGCACGAGCGCGTGGGCGCATTCCTGGCGGCCTCGGACATCGCGCTCTCGTTCATTGAGGCCGCGCCCTCCAAGATCGCTTCCTCGCCAACCAAGATCGGCGAGTACTTAGCCGCCGGGCTGCCCGTGGTGTGCAACGCGGGCGTGGGCGACGTGGACCTGGTGCTGGAGGAGTTTGGCGTCGGGGCCGTGGTGCGCGAGTGGAGCGAGGCGGCCTACATCGGGGCGGCGCGCCAGGCGTTGAGCTTAAGCCGTGGAAACATCGCGCCGCGCTGCCGCCGGGCCGCTCAGCAAGCGGCCTCGCTGGAAAAAATCGGCGTGCCGCGCTACGACCGCTTGTACCGAGCCATCGCCCGCAGCATCAGCGCCCGCAGCATCAGCGCCCAGCCAGGCGCGAAGGGCCGGGCTTGATTGAGCTTGACTGAGCACCACTTGAGGACGAGTTGCTGCAAGTACTTGCAGGGCCGGGCGAGCGGGCCGGGCGCGGAAGAAGCTGGAGAAATCGAATGGGGATAACGGGGTGGAAAGAGCGCGGCGTGACGTTCGGGGTGTGCGCGGGGCTGCTGCTGGTGGTGGCCGTGGCGTGCGCGCTGCCGCTGGAAAACAGCATCGCTGTTCTGGTGGCGGCGTTTTTCTTCGGGCTGGGCGTGGTCTTGCTGTCGCTGGTGCCCGATGAGCGCGAGCGCACGCTGCTGCTGCGCCTCTTCATCGCGGCCTTCGCGATCCGGCTGGTCTTCACGCTGCTGGCCTACGCGCTCGACCTCATCAGCGTGATCGGCGGCGCGGATGACGAAGGCTGGATTTATTCGTGGGGCATCTCGCGCTTCTGGCGCGGCTACGCTCCCGCGCCGCCCAACGTGCGCGACATCCCCGGCGTGCGCCCGCCGAACTCGTTTCTCGAAGTGCTCAGCGGCGTCTACGGCAAGAATCGCGGCTGGTACTTCTACGAGGCGTACTTGCTGGACCTTCTGGACACGCCCTCGCAAATCTCGCTGGCCTTCGTCAACACCTTCCTCTCCTCGCTCACGCCCTGCGTCATCTACCGCATCACGCGCGCCTATTTTTCGGAAAAAGCCTCGCTGATCGCGGCTGGAGCCGCCGTCATCTTCCCCGGCTTCATCGCCTGGAGCGCGCTCACGCTCAAGGAGCCGTGGCTGATCTTCCTGGAGATCTTCGTCTTCTACCTGTGCTGGGAAGCCATCCGCGACCGCCGCTGGTGGCTGCTCGCCCCGGCCTTCCTGCTGGTTCTGGTCACGTACTCGATGCGCTTCTACGTCGGCTACGTGATGATCGCCGCCCTGCCCTTCATCGTGCTCGGCACCCGCTCAACAAACCCCAAGCGCGCCGCCGTGACCGCTCTGTTCGGCGTCATCCTGGCTTACGTGGTGGGCTCGCTGACGGGCGTCATCCATGTGGACGTGCTCTCGATTGTGTCCGACCAGATGCAGGGCCTGCTGACTTTTGGCAAAGCGACTTCGGGCGCCAACGGCACCAACACCGGCATCAACAGCGGCGTGGTGCTGCCCTACGACCCCACGACGCCCCAGGGTGTGCTCATGCTGATCCTGGTGGGCATGGCCTACCTGCTGCTGTCGCCGTTCCCGTGGTCGCTGGGCGGCAAGCAAATCCTGGCGCTGCCCGACGTGGCGGTCTGGTGGATTTTGGTCTTCGCCTACATCATCCCCGGCATCCGCTACGCCTGGAGGAAATACCCCGGACTTTCCATCGCCATTCTTTCCTACCTGGCTCCGCTGATCCTGGTGTACTCGTTCTCGTTTGGCAACGTCGGCCTGGCCTACCGCCAGCGCGCCCAGCTGATGCCCTTCTTCCTCTTCTTCGCCGCTGCGGGCTACGACGCGCGCCGCAAGAAGAAGCGCGAGGTCAAGGGCCAGCCTTCGAGCGAGGACATCCTGGAGCGCCTGCGCCAGCTCGCGCGCTCGACGCCTGCTCAAACGCTGCCGCCTTCGGCTCCCGAGCCCGTGCTGCGCTCAGCGCCGCCTACAAGTACTTGAGGCACGCCCAACGTGCCTCGCCTCACCACTTCAGCTGGGCGATGCGCACGGGCGCGTCCTGCAAGCTCAGCTCGACGAGCGGCAGCGAGCGCTCCGGCGCCCAGCCCAGCACGCGAACCGTTCCGTATGGCGCGGCCCAGGCTACAGCCCACGGCTGGGCGCGGGCCGAGATCAGCGTCAGACCGCGCCCGCTGGGGTTCGACAGCGCCAGCAGGCCGCCGCGCGGCGAGGCAGTCAAGGCCGGTACGTAGCTGCTTACTGCCCTGCGGCCCAGCCTCTTCACCACCTGCCAGCTCTTGAGGCGCGAGGGCGTGCGCAGCAGGTCGCCGTTGCTTTTGAGTGCCCACAGCACGTTGCGGTCGGCTGAGATTGTCCACGCGACGACATCGCGCAGCCACGCATTGCGCGAGTGCGAGCGCGGCTGAGCGACCACCAGATCGCCCGGCCCGCCCAGGCCATCGTCGTCGCTCAGGTAAGCCAGCCGCGACGAGCCGATCCAGGCCGCAGGGCGAGTCTCGGCGCCCCACTTGTACAGCGCGCGGCCCGAGCGCGGGGAGAGCACGAAGGTGTGGCCGGCGGCTTCGGAGGTTCGCTCGGCGTGGCCGTAGAAGCGCAGCAGGATCGAGCTCTCGTCCGGGCTCCACTCGGCCTGCCAGATGCGCACGTCGCCGGGATACGGGTAGTCGGTGGACTTGATCCAGTTCCGCCCGCGCGAGAGCCTCTTCCCGTCCCAGATGTGGAACGGTTCGCCGCCGTCCTCGAAGATCGCCAGGCGATTCGAGCGCGGCGCCCAGGCCGGGCCCGACTCAGCCGCTCCCTCAAGCGAGCGCAGCACAAACCGCGAGCGTCGAGCCGCCGGGTAAACGACGCGCCAGCCTTCCGCCGAGCGCACGGCGCAGGCGCGGCTACCGCGGCTCCAGCTCAGCGAAGGCTCGAAGTCCTGCTCAGAGCCATAGCCGCTGCTCAGGCGCGCGGGCAGGCCAAAGCTCCACGAGCGCCGCGTGCTCAGGTCGAGGAAGGAAACCTGCGTGCGCCTGGGCTTGCCTCCCGGCGCTCCGACCAGAGCGATCCAGCGTCCATCGGGCGACAGAACGCTCGCGGAAGTCGGCGGCGCGGGCACGATCTCGAAGGAGATGGCGCGCGCCGACCTGCAAGTACTTGCGGGCGACGCCTGAGCCGGCGAAGTCGCAAGCCACGGTGCGAAGGCGAGCAGAGCCGCGCCGAGCAGCAGAGGGCTGAGTTTCATGGGCGGAAGTCGAAAAGCAGACGCCCCGCAAGTACTTGATGCAAGTACTTGCAGGGCGCTTTTGCCTTGCACGGTCTACAGAATGCCGAGGTAGCGGTCGATTTCGTAGGCGTGCACCTGGCTGCGGTAGTTGTCCCACTCCATGCGCTTGTTGGAGATGAACTTGTCGAACAGAGCCTCGCCAAGCACCTGGCGCGCCAGAGTGCCCGCGCAGGCCGCGTTGATGGCCTCGTTGAGGTCGGCGGGCAAGGTCTCGGGGCCTTCGCCTGCGGGCGGGCGCTCGCCGGTCCAGGCCGGGGGCAGCTCATACTTGTGCTTGATGCCTTCGAGACCAGCCGCCAGCAGCAGAGCGAAGACCAAATACGGGTTGCACGAAGGGTCGGGCGAGCGGTATTCGACGCGGCGGCTCGACTCGCGGCCCGGCTTGCTGGCGGGCACCCGCACCAAATCGGCGTGGTTGCGCAGGGCCCAGGTCACGCGCGTCGGGGCCTCGAAGCCGGGCACCAGCCGCTTGTAAGAGTTGACCCACTGGTTGGTGAAGAGCGTGATTTCGCGCGCGTGCTTGAGCAGGCCCGCGATGTAGTGGCGGGCGACATCGCTGAGCTGGTCGGGGTCTTTCTTGTCGTGGAAGGCGTTGCGCGAGCCCTGGAACAGGCTCATGTTGACGTGCAGGCCGCTGCCGTTGCACGAGGCCAGCGGCTTGGGCATGAAGGTGGCGTAGTAGCCGCTCTCGGTCGCGACCTCCTTGACCACCAGGCGGAAGGTCATCAGGTTGTCGGCCATCGTCAGGGCGTCCGTGTAGCGCAGGTCGATCTCGTGCTGCGAAGGCGCGCCTTCGTGGTGGCTCGACTCCACCCCGATGTCCATCGCTTCGAGAGTCAAGGCCGTCTTGCGGCGCAGCGGGCTGGCGATGTCGAGCGGCGTCTGGTCGAAGTAGCCACCCTGATCCAGTACTTCGGGCGCTTTGCCGCTTTCGGGGCCGGAGCGGAAGTAGAAGAATTCGACCTCGGGCCCGACGTAGTAGGTGTAGCCCAGCTCAGCCGCCGCCTTGAGCTGGGTCTTCAAGATCGAGCGGGGGTCGGTGTTGGCGGGGGCGCCGTCGGGCGTCAGGATGTCGCAGAAGATGCGCGCCACCGAGCCGCCTTCGGTCGGGCGAAAGGGCAGCAGTGTGAAGGTGTTGGCATCGGGCAGGGCGATCATGTCCGACTCGTCCTCGCGCGCGAAGCCCTCGATGGCCCCGCCGTCGAAGGTGATGCCTTCATCGAGCGCGGTCTCCAGCTCATCCGAAATAATCGCGGTGGACTTGAGCATTCCCAGGATGTCGGTGAACCACAGGCGCACGAACTTGACATCGCGGTCGCGCGCGGCCTGCAGCACGAAGTCGCGGCTCTTCTCGTCGCCCTTGGGCGGCGCGGCCCTGGGCTCACGGCCTTCTCTGGGTTCTCTGGGCTCCTTTGGCTCTCTAACTTCCCTGGGCTCTTTGGGTTCTTTGGGTTCTTTGGGCGGGCGCGGCGCGGTGGAATTGCTTCTCATGGCGAAGAGGTCGCCCGCCGCCTCGCCGTGCTGAGCGCCTGCCTCATCGAGGTTCGCCGTGCCCTCAGCTTGAGCGTGCTGAGCTTGAGTGGCGGGCGGGGAGGCCGGTTGCGGGGCGTCATCGGGGGCAGGCGCGGGCTGGCTTTGCGATGCTAATGGCTGAGAGGGCTCGGGCTGAGGTTCGATATTCATGGCGGCTCACCACGCGCGCCCGGCCAGGCACGCGCTGAAGTACTTCAAGTACTTCAGCACAGCTCGCCTGGCCGGGCGCGCGAAAAACGAAAAGATGGGCCGTCCAGCGCCTGCTGCGCGGTTGGACGGCCCATCTTCATTTTAGCACCCGCCACTGCCGACCCTGGCGAAGCGGTGGTTTACGGCAGCCGGTGAAGGCCGCTTATGAAGGCCGCTTAGCCGCCGCCACCTCCGCCGCCTCCGCCGCCGCCGCCCGCACCGCCGCCGGCTCCTCCGCCGCCGGTTCCGCCGGCGGCTCCGGTGGGAGCGTTGGGCGGGGGCGGCGCGACCTTGCCGAAGTTGTAGTCGAAGCCGAAGTAAATCTGGTCGCGCGGCTTGACCAGGCTGCCGCCGCGCAGGTAGGACAGCTCGATGTCGGACTTGTCGTTCATGTTGTAGATCAGGCCCGGCGCGATGAACTGCGTCTTGCCGCTCTGGTAGTCCAGCGCGAAGATGAACTTGGGGCTCAGTGTCTTGTCGTAGCCCAACTGCAGCACGGTGCGGTTGGTCGGGATGATGTCGCGCGGGGCCAGCGAATGCGCCACGCCGACGTGGAAGCGCCCGAACTTAAAGCCCTTCGAGCCCAGCAAATACACCCAGTCGCCCGAAGCGATCTTCTTGCTGCCCACGCCGTAGAACCCGGCCACCAGGCGCGTGCTGGCCTTGTCGTTGGAAAAGAGCTGCGTCTTGCCGTTGAGCAGCAGGCGCGCGCCGTGGTTGGCGTCCACGCCGGAGAACGTGATGTAGTCGAAGCCAAGCTCGTTGCGCCCGATCGACTTGTCGCTGTTGCTGCCCACGCCATACTCCAGGCCCACGCTGGAGCCTGTGCTGACGCGCCCGCTGCCCGAGCTGAAGTAGTCGGCGTCGAAGTGGAAGCCGCCGTCCGGGTAGAAGTCGGTCGAAGGATAGTTCGACAGGCCCGAGGGCGTGGCCTGCGCCGAGTGCGGCAGCAGGCCCACGCAGGCCGCCAGCGCAAGCGGCACAGCCGCAAGCGGCACAGCGTAGCAAAGGGAACGTCGGGAACGTCCGCGAAGACTCATCATGGTGTCTGAGACACCTCCTGTTTTTCGCTTCGGGGCCGCCGGGCAAGCGTGTGGCCTGGGCGAGTCTGTGTCCATGTTTCCAGCTCGCCGCCGCCTCCGCTTGACCGGCGCACCGCCTGAAGCGTTGAACGAAACTTTAATGGCCCTTTATTTCAAGTCCGTTTCCTCACCGTAAACAGTTGCCGACAACGACGTAAACAGTTGCGCTTAGCTCATCATTCGCGCGCTTGACGCCTCTATACAAGTACTTGCAGCGCCCTGGCGACTCTGCTCGCTTAACCTTAGCGCAGCTTCAAATAAACGCGGTGTAAACGCCGCCTTAACACTCACGAAACAAGCGCCCTTTACAATGGAGGCTACTTCAAGCGGCTGTGCGCCTCCGCACAAAGCCGGCGCCCCACAATCCTCGCCTCAAGGAGCTTCCATGCCACTTCCCTTCGACACCCCCCCTCTTGCCGCCTCGCCCTCAAGTACTTGCGGCCCGGGCCGCTTTTTGCGCCACGCCCTGCCCGTGGCTGCGCTGAGCCTTTTCCTCACGGGCTGCGGCGGCAACAAGACCGAGACCTCTTCGACCGATGCTCCCGGCGCCGGCAACGCCACAGCGAGCACGGACGCCAGCCCCGCGCCGGGTGCCGGAGCCAAGATGGTGTCCGCCGATGCCGTGCAGCCCGATGTCTCGGGCCCGACGGTCAAGGTCGGGTTGCTGCACTCGCTGTCGGGCACCATGGCGATCTCGGAATCCTCGGTCAAGGACGCCGAGATGATGGCCATCGGCGAGATCAACGCCAAAGGCGGCGTGCTGGGCAAGAAAATCGTCCCGGTCGTCGAGGATGGCGCCTCGGACTGGCCGACTTTCAAGACCAAAGCCGAGAAGCTGCTCACGCAAGACAAAGTTGCGGCGGTGTTCGGCTGCTGGACCAGCGTGTCGCGCAAGACCGTGCTGCCCACCTTCGAGAAATACAACGGCCTGCTCTTCTACCCGGTGCAGTACGAAGGCATGGAAACCTCGCCCAACATCTTCTACACCGGGGCCACCACCAACCAGCAGATTTCGCCCGCCGTCGAGTGGCTCATCAAGACCAAGGGGCTGAAGAAATTCTTCCTTGTGGGCTCGGACTACGTGTTTCCGCGCACGGCCAACGCCGAGATCAAGCCGCAGGTGGCGGCTCTGGGCGGCACTATCGTCGGCGAGGAATACACCCCTCTGGGGCACCGCGAGTACTCGACCCTGGTGGACAAGATCAAGGCGGCCAAGCCCGATGTCGTCTTCAACTCGCTCAACGGCGACTCGAACGTGGAGTTCTTCAAGCAGATGAAGGCCGTGGGCCTGACCGCCAAGGAGATGCCCACGATGTCGGTTTCGATCGCCGAGCCCGAGATTCGCGCCATCGGTGCAAGTACTCTGGCGGGCCACTGGGCGGTGTGGAACTACTTCGAGACGACCAAGACGCCCCAGAACGCCAAGTTCGTGGCCGACTTCAAGGCCAAGTTCCCCAAGACGCCCGTCACCGACGACCCCATGGAAGCGGGCTACTTCGGCGTCTACCTGTGGAAGGCGGCCGTCGAGAAGGCCAAGTCCTTCGACGTGGCCAAGGTCAAGGCCGCAGCCGGGGGCATCACCTACAACGCTCCGGGCGGCCCCGTCACAATCGACGGCAAGACGCAGCACGTTTACAAGACCGTCCGCATCGGCGTGGTCAAGCCCGACGGGATGTTCCAGGAAGTGTGGAACTCAGGCAAGCCGATCAAGCCCGACCCCTACCTGGAAGGCTACCCCTGGGCCAAGGGCCTCAAGGACAAGCTCGTCACCTCGTGAATAATTCGCTGCCGCTCCCGAACAATGGGAGCGGCACCTTCTTCTCTGGCCACGTCCGAAACGGATCGGTCTCGCCCGCAAGCCTGATGAACGCTTCCAACATCTTTAACTCGCTGTCCCTGGGCTCGATCCTGCTGCTGATTGCGCTGGGGCTGGCGATCACGTTCGGGCTGATGCGGGTCATCAACATGGCGCACGGTGAGTTCTTGATGGCCGGGGCCTACGCGACCTTCGTGACCCAGAGCGCCTTCAAGCACTTTTTGCCGGCGAGCGTTTACCAGGCGTCTTTCCTGGCGGCGATCCCGTTTTCGTTCGTGGTGGGGGCGGCGATGGGCTGGGTTCTGGAGGCGACGGTGATCCGGCGCTTGTATGGGCGGCCTCTGGACACCTTGCTGGCGACGTGGGGCGTGAGCTTGATTTTGCAGCAGGCGGCGCGCTCGATCTTCGGCTCGCTGGCGGTCAACGTGGACGCGCCGTCGTGGTTGGACGGGCAGGTCAAGGGGCCGGGCGGCCTGGTGATGCCTTACAATCGCCTGTTCATCATCGCGCTGTCGCTGTGCTGCCTGGGCGCGATGGCGGCTTTCCTGTACGGCACGGCGAACGGGCGGCGCATCCAGGCGGTGATGCAGAACCGTTCGATGGCCGCCTGCCTGGGCATCTCGACGCGGCGCGTGGACGCGCTGGCCTTTGCCGTGGGCTCGGGCTTCGCCGGAGTCGCGGGCTGCGCCCTCTCCTTGCTGAGCTCAATCGACTCGAACCTGGGCACCAAGTACATCGTGGATTCCTTCATGGTGGTCGTGCTGGGCGGCGTCGGGCAGCTGGTGGGCGCGCTGGCCGGAGCCCTGGGCATGGGCGCTCTGAACACGGCGTGGGAATACCAGACCACGGCCTCGCTGGGCAAGGTGCTGACCTTTGCCTGCATCATCGCGTTCTTGCAGTGGAAGCCGCAGGGCCTGTTCCCAACCAAGACGCGCGCGCTGGATTGAGACTTGTTGGGGCGAGGTTCTCTCGCCCCAAGAAACCGCCGCCTGTGCTCGATGGCTTTTGAAACTGCGCGTGCGCTGCAAGTGCGCTGCAAGTACTTGCGGCCTTCAACCGTCACCAATGAACCCCGCTCTTGCTCCGCCCGCCCTCGCCTCCCGCCCGCCGCGCCTTCGCCGCGTGCCGTGGCTGGGGCTGCTGCTGTTCGCCTTGCTGCTGGCCTTGCCGGTGTTGCCCGCGCCGCTTGCGGTGCCGGATTTTCGGCTGGCGCTGATGGGCCGCTTTTTGTGCTACGCCATCGTCGCGATCGGCATCGACTTGATCTGGGGCTACACCGGGATTTTAAGCCTGGGGCACGGCGTGTGGTTCGGGATCGGCGCGTATTGCATGGCGATGTCGCTCAAGCTCGAAGCGACCGGCGGCAAGATGCCCGACTTCATGGCCTGGAGCGGCGTGGACGTCCTGCCCTGGTGGTGGAAGCCCTTCGCCTCGCCTCTGTTGGGCATCGCCATGGCCGTGCTGGTGCCCACTGTCCTGGCGGCTGGGCTGGGCTGGGCTTCGTTCCGCTCGCGCGTGACCGGAGTCTTCTTCTCCATCCTGTCGCAGGCGCTGGCCCTGGTCGCCGTGACCTTTTTCATCGGGCAGCAGGGCACGCTCGGCGGCACCAACGGCATGACCAACTTCAAGACGCTGTGGGGGCTCGACCTCAACTCCACGCGCGTGCAGCACGGCCTGTTCTGGATTTCGGCCCTGGCCCTGGCCTCGACTTACCTCGGGGCGCGCGCCCTGGTGAGCAGTCGCTTCGGCAAGATTTTGCAGGCCGTGCGCGATGGCGAGAACCGCGTCCGCTTCACGGGCTACGATCCCGCCGCCTACAAGACCTTCGTGTACGCTCTCTCGGCAGGGCTGGCTGGGCTGGCGGGAATGCTCTTCGTGCTGCAGGTCGGGCTCATCACGCCGACCGAAATGGACATCTCGCACTCGGTGCAGATGGTGCTGTGGGTCGCCATCGGAGGCCGCGCCACTTTAACCGGGGCGATTTTAGGTGCCATCCTGGTGAACGCCGGGCAAAACGCCCTGAGCGAGCAGTTCCCCGAGGTGTGGTCGTTCTTCATCGGGGCGGCGTTCTTGATCTTCGTGCTGTTCTTGCCGCGCGGCCTGGTCGGTTCGTGGGCCGAGCTGAAGCGCAAAATCTCGGCGAGGAGGTGGCGGCGTGCAGACCTCAGCGAGTCGCAGCCCGTCCTCGATGCCTGAAGCCCCTGAAGCCGCCGCAAGTACTTGCATCCTGCGCGCGGAAAAAGTCACGGTCGATTTCGATGGCTTCAAGGCGGTGCAGGAGCTTGACTTCGCGCTGCACACCGGCGAGGTGCACTTCCTCATCGGCCCCAACGGAGCCGGCAAGACGACCCTGCTCGACGTGATGTGCGGGCGCACGCGGCCTCAAAGCGGGCGCGTTCTGTTCAAGGAAGCACGCGACCTGACCCGGATGCAGGAGCACCAGATTTCGCGGCTGGGCGTGGGCCGCAAGTTCCAGGCGCCCTCGGTGTTCCTCTCGCTCACGCCGCGCGAGAACCTGGAGCTGGCGGCTCGGGGGCCGCGCGGCGTGTGGGCCAACCTCAAGCGAGCTAAAGCCAACCCTCGCGTCGAGGAGCTGCTGGAGACCGTTGGGCTCGCGGGGCGGGCCGATGTGATCGCGGGCGAGATGTCGCACGGCCAGAAGCAGTGGCTCGAAATCGGGATGCTGCTGGCTCAGGAGCCGGACGCTGTGCTGCTCGACGAGCCCGCCGCCGGCATGACCGACGCCGAAACCGCCAAGATGGGCGAGATGCTGCACGCCATCGCGCACAAGCACTCGATCCTGGTCGTCGAGCACGACATGGAGTTCGTGCGCCGCTTCGCGCACCGCGTCACCGTGATGCACGAGGGCAGGGTGCTGTGCGCGGGCAGCATGGAAGAAGTGCAAGCTGATCCCCAGGTCATCGCGGTGTACCTGGGGCGGCGCGGCGAGCGCGATTGACCACGGAATTTACCACAGAGAACACAGAGAGCCACAGATGGGACACAGAAATTACTCGAAGATGGCTCTGCAAGTACTTGAGGCTCTCTAAGGATCCTCTGTGCCCCATCTGTGGCTCTCTGTGTTCTCTGTGGTTACTGGAGTGCGATGCTACAAATCGAGAATTTGCAGTCGGGCTACGGCGGCGGGCCGGTGCTGCGCGGCGTGTCGCTGCAAGTGGAGCCGGGCCAGGTGCTGTGCCTGATGGGGCGCAACGGCGTCGGCAAGAGCACGCTGCTCAAGAGCGTGATGGGCCTGCTCAAGTCGTCGGACGGCAAGATTTCGTGGGATGGGCGCGACATCACGCGCGCCGCCACCGATGCGCGGGCGCGCGCGGGCATCGCCTACGTGCCGCAGGGCCGCGAAGTGTTCCCGCACATGAGCGTCGCGGAGAACCTGAACCTGGGGCTCGAAGCCGCCGGCAAGACGGCGCGGCGCGAGGGCAAGCTCCCCGAGCGCGTGTGGGAGATGTTCCCCATGCTGGGCCAGATGCTGAGCCGCAAAGGTGGTAGTCTCTCGGGCGGGCAGCAGCAGCAGCTTGCGATTGGCCGCGCCCTGGCCGCCAACCCGAGGCTCTTGCTGCTCGATGAGCCCATGGAAGGCATCCAGCCCAACATCGTGCAGGACATCGAGCGCGCCATCGAGAAGCTCAAGCAAGACGGCGACATGGCCATCATCCTGGTCGAGCAGACCCTGGACTTCGCGCTGCGCATCGCGGATCATTACACCGTGCTGGATCACGGCAGCGTCGTCGCCCACGGCGCCCGCGAAGGCATGGACGAAGCCAAACTGCGCGCCCACCTCACCATCTGAAGCACCCCAACCACGATGCACCTCACCGAACGCGAGAAGGAAAAGCTGCTCATCGTCGTCGCCGCCGACCTCGCGCGACGCCGCATGGCGCGCGGCCTTCAGCTCAACTACCCTGAGAGCATCGCCCTCATCACCGCCGAAATCATGGAGGGCGCGCGCGACGGGCTCAGCGTGGCCGAGCTGATGGACGCCGGCACCCGCGTCCTCAGCTCAGCTCAGGTCATGCAAGGCGTGCCCGCCATGATCCACCAAGTCCAGGTCGAGGCCACCTTCCCCGATGGCACCAAGCTCGTCACCGTCCACAACCCCATCCGCCCCTCCTGCGCCGATTGATAAGTTTCGGTCATCAATGCCGACCTATCCATGAAATCCGCTAATGAATGGATGAAAAATGTCTGCCCGACAACCAAAGCGGTGGGGTCGAATGCCAAAAATGTCTGCCCGACAACCAATCCGGTGGGCTCGGATGCCAATCCGTCGTGCTCGTCAACGAAAGTGATGGCCCCGGCTGCCAATTCGTTGGGATCGTCAATGAAATCGTTGGGCCCGGCTGCCAATTCGTTGGGATCGAATGCCAAATGTGTCTGCCCGTCAACGAAAGTGGTGGGGTCGGCTGCTAATTTGATGGGTTGCGTGAGCCAATTTCTATGATTCCCGGTGAATATCGCATTCAAGACGGCGAAATCGAGCTCAACGCCAGCCGCCGCACGCTGCAAGTACTGGTGGCCAATGTGGGCGACCGCCCGATCCAGGTCGGCTCGCACTTCCCATTCTTCGAGGTCAACCGAGCCCTGCGCTTCGACCGCGAAACCGCCTTCAATATGCGGCTTGACATCCCAGCCGGAACAGCTGTGCGCTTCGAGCCCGGCGAATCGCGTCCGGTCACGCTCGTTGAGCTGGGCGGCTCAAAGCAGGCGTTCGGCTTGAACAACCTGGCTCAGGGCCAAGAGATGAGCCCGCAAGTACTTGAGCGGCTCGAAGCGTGGCGCAAGCTCGAAGGGGAAGCGCGATGAGCCGCATCGACCGCAAGAGCTACGCGGCCATGTTCGGACCCACGACCGGCGACTGCATCCGCTTAGCCGACACCGATCTGTGGGCGCAAGTCGAGCGCGACTTCACGGTGTACGGCGACGAGGTGAAGTTCGGCGGCGGCAAGGTCATCCGCGACGGCATGGGCCAGTCCTCGCGCGCCACGCGAGCGCAGGGCGTGCTCGACACCGTGATCACAAATGCCGTGGTGATTGACGCCACTGGCATCTTCAAGTGCGACATCGGGCTGCGCGACGGCATCATCGTGGCGTTGGGCAAAGCGGGCAACCCCGACACCCAAAACGGCGTGCACCCGCGCATGATTATCGGCGCGAGCACGGAGGTCATCGCCGGGGAAAATAAGATCGTGACGGCGGGCGGCGTGGACACCCACATCCACTTCATCTGCCCGCAGCAGATCGAGCCCGCGCTGTCCAACGGCATCACTACCATGCTGGGCGGCGGCACCGGGCCCTCCGCCGGGACTTCGGCGACCACTTGCACGCCCGGAGCCTGGCACCTGCAGCGTATGCTCGAAGCCGCCGAGGAGCTGCCGATCAACCTGGGCTTCTTCGGCAAGGGCAACGCTTCGTCTGGCGAGCCGCTGCGCGAGCAAGTACTTGCAGGCGCTATCGGCTTGAAGCTGCACGAGGACTGGGGCACCACGCCCGCCGCCATCGACGCCTGCCTCAAGGTCGCGGACGAGCTGGATGTCCAGGTCGCGATCCACACCGACACCCTCAACGAGGCCGGCTTCGTCGAGGACACCCTGCGCGCGATCGGCGGGCGAGCCATCCACACCTTCCACACCGAAGGGGCGGGCGGCGGCCACGCGCCCGACATCATCCGCGTCGCGGGCGAGTCTTTCGTGCTGCCGTCCTCGACTAACCCCACGCGGCCCTACACCGTGAACACCCTCGAAGAGCACCTCGATATGCTGATGGTCTGCCACCATTTAGACCCCAGCATCCCCGAGGACGTGGCCTTTGCCGACTCGCGCATCCGGCCCGAGACGATTATGGCTGAGGACATCTTGCACGACCTGGGCGCCATCTCGATGATGTCCTCCGACTCGCAGGCGATGGGGCGCATCGGCGAGGTCGTGACGCGCACCTGGCAGACCGCGCACAAGATGAAGCTCCAGCGCGGCCCGCTCGAAGGCGACAACGTGAACGGCTCGAACGACAACGCGCGCATCAAGCGTTACATCGCCAAGTACACGCTCAACCCGGCGCGCACGCACGGCATCGCGCACCTGGTGGGCTCGGTTGAGGAGGGCAAGGTCGCGGACCTGGTGCTGTGGTCGCCCGCCTTCTTCGGCGTCAAGCCCGAGATGATCTTGAAGAGCGGCTCGATTTCGTGGGCGCAGATGGGCGACCCCAACGCTTCGATTCCCACGCCCCAGCCCAGCTGGGGCCGCCCCATGTTCGCCTCGTTCGGGCGCTCGAAGCTGCACTCGAACATCACTTTCCTCTCGCAAGCCGCCATCACAGACGGCCTGCCCGAACGGTTGAAGCTCGAAAAGCGCATCGAAGCCGTGCGCGGCTGCCGCAGCGTCGCCAAGCGCGACATGATGCACAACGACGCCACGCCCAGGATCGAAGTGAACCCCGAGACCTACGAAGTGCGCGCGGACGGCGAGCTGCTCACGAGCGCGCCCGCGCGCGCGCTTCCGATGACGCAGCGCTATTTCTTGTTCTGACCTGAGCCGCAAGTACTTGCCCCGATGCTCGCTCTCTCGCACCTGCAGCTGCTGGACTCGGCGCTGCCCATCGGCTCGTTCGCGCACTCGTTCGGGCTCGAAACGCTGGCTCAGGAAGGCATCGTGCGCACGCCCGCCGATCTCGAAGCCTACGCGCGCGCCATGCTCTTTGGCTCGTGGTCTTGCGCCGATGTGTTCGCTGTCAAGGGTGCCTATGCGTTCGCGCCGCGTCAGGATTACAATGAGTTGTGGCGGCTTGACCGCGCGCTGCACGCCTCACGAAGTGCTCGCGAGGGGCGCGAGGGCGCGGCCAAGATGGGCCGCAGGCTGCTGCACCTGGCGAGCGCGCTGCACCCTGAGTTGAGCTGGTCTCCTTTGCTCGCAGCGGTTGAATCGCGGCGCGCGGTGGGCCTGCACGCCACGGTTTACGGCTGGGCCTGCCTTGAGCTCGGCGTGAGCCTGGAGGACGCGGCGCGCGGCTTTTTGTATGGCTGCGTGGCCTCGGCGTGCGCCAACGCGGTGCGCCTGATGCGCATCGGGCAGACTCAGGCCGCGCAAGTACTTGCGGCTCTGCTGCCCGAGGTCGAGGCCGCGTGGCACATTGTGCGCGAGGACGACCCGCGCGATTTCTGGAGCCAGACTCCCGGCAGCGAGGTCGCGGGGGCGCGGCACGAGGCGCTGTATTCGCGCCTGTTTATGTCTTGAGCAAAGCGAAATCATGCACTCGGATGCCTTTGGCAATCACCATCACGGCGGCTGGCAAGCGCCGCCCATCCCAACAGACCGCGCCCTGAGAATCGGCGTGGGCGGGCCGGTTGGCAGCGGCAAGACCGCGCTGGTCGAGCAGCTGTGCAAGTACTTGCACCCCAGGCTGAGCATCGCGGTCGTTACCAACGACATCTACACGCGCGAGGACGCCGAGATTCTGCTGCGCGCGGGCGCTCTGCCCGCCGAGCGGATTCTTGGCATCGAGACCGGCGGCTGCCCGCACACCGCCATCCGCGAGGACGCCTCGATGAACTTCGAGGCCATCGAAGAGCTGCAGCACCGGCTGGGCCACATCGACATCCTCTTCATCGAAAGCGGCGGCGACAACCTCGCTGCGGCCTTCTCGCCCGAGCTCGTAGACCGCTTCATCTACGTCATCGACGTGGCGCAGGGCGAGAAAATCCCGCGCAAGGGCGGCCCCGGCATCCGCGAGAGCGACCTGCTGCTCATCAACAAGATCGACCTCGCCCCGCACGTCGGGGCCAGCCTGGAAGTCATGCAGCGCGACGCCCGAGCCCAGCGCGGCGAGCGCCCGTTCCTGCTCACCAACATGATGAGCGGCCTGGGCGTCCAGGAAATCGTGCGCTGGCTCGACCAACAACGCGCCTCTAACCCTTCGCAGCAGCCCGCGCACGAGCACGCAGCGCGATGAACCAGGCGGTTCTGCGGGCGCGGCTGAGCCAGGCCGAGGGCAAGACGGTCTTGCGCGAAGCGTTCCACCGCGCGCCCCTGAAGATTGCCAGGAGCTTCGAGCGACCGGACGGCGGCCTGGGGCTGTGCGTCATGGACTGCTCGCCGGGCCTGCTCGAAGGCGACGCCTACGAGCTGAGCTGGCACCTTGAGCGCGGCGCGCGCGCCCACATCTGGAACCAGGGCTTCACGCGCGTGCACCCCGCGCGCTCAAGTACTTGCGGCAGCACCTTGCGCCAGAGCATCACGCTCGAAGCGGGCGCGCATTTAACGCTGCGCCCCGAGCCGATCATGCTCTTCGCGGACGCCGCGCTCGCCTCGCACACGCGCGTCGTGCTGGAAGAGGCCAGCTCGTGCGTGCTGTGCGAGATCGTGTGCGCGGGCCGCATCGAGCGCGGCGAGGCGTTCGCGTTTCGCTCGTGGCGCAGCGTGCTGGAAGTCGAGCGCGCGGGCGAGCTGATCTTCCTGTCGCGCCAGAAGTGCGAGCGCGGCGCGCTGGACTTGCAAAGCGCCCCGGCCTGGAACGGCTTCACGCACTGGGCGCAAGTACTTGCCGCCTGCGATGGGCTGAGCTCGCCTCGCCGCGAGGAGCTTTTGCAAACCTGGCGCGAGATTCTGGATGCCGCGGAGTGCTGGGGCGGCGCGAGCCTGACGGCTGGGTTCGGGGCGGTGGCCTCGTTCCTGGGGCGCGGCGCGTGGCCTCTGCAGCAGACGGCGCGCCAGCTGGCCGAGGCGTTCGAGGCGTGGCGAGCGGGTTAACGATCTCAGCCGCCGGAATCGGAGTGAGGGATGAGCGCAAGTACTTGCTGAGCTGGCTCAGGCGGCGTGGGCGTCTTCGAGAATCCTGAGCCACGACCTGACCATGCGGGTGAACTCGGCGCGGGCTTTGGCGGCGCGCTCGCGCGGTATGACCTTCTGATCGACCAGGTAGGCGTATTTGTCGGGGTCGCTGCCGTACACCCAGATCAGGATGTTGTAGAACCTCTGCGGGCTCAGCGAGTGCTCGTCCCAGAAGGGCAGTTGGCTCACGTCGGAGCTGGCGTCGCCCGAGGAGAGCAGGAAGAACAGCGCGCCGTTGATGGCCGCCGAGCCGCCCTGAGCGCGGTGCGTCATGCCGTTGTTCTTGAGCGTCGCGGCGGTCTTCGCGCGCGCGCTGGCCACGATCATCACGGTCGCGAGCTGGTCGGCGTCGTCTTCCTCGCGGCCCGTGATGGGCAGGTCGTCCAGGTCGATGATGGCGTGCGCGGCCTCGTGGTAGAACACGAACGACAGCGTGTCCACCACCTGCTGCGCGACTTTGGCGGCCACT
>JAABUK010005050.1_pt1 | contig 20940 bp, 16 predicted proteins | sample 5559141 | NCBI WGS metagenome assembly JAABUK01 (sample SAMN10711869, study PRJNA513367) | rock metagenome | isolation source: Antarctica rocks | place: Antarctica: Victoria Land, Pudding Butte nord | collected 2016-01-03
ATAAAGGGCAATATAATAGGTTATGTGCGGGGTGATAAAAGTGTCCCTTTTCCGGGTAGACAGGATTGGGTGGTTATTAAAGAAAGCCCTATATCAGTAGGTCCCGGAGATAATACTTCTCTGCCCAATCCAATTACATTAGAAACTGAAAATGCTGAATGGACTAAGTGGACAAAGAAACTTGTTTCAAATAAAATTATTATTGGTAACTTTTAGAAACCCTATTACTAATAAACTTAGTCAATATGGACAAATGATTATATTTACTCCGAGAAATTGCAGTTAATATGAATCAATATCATCTTGACACTACTAAAACGAAACTTGCAGTACCAACAACTGCCCAGATTGATAGTTGCAATCAGTGGGCAGCTACAGCTCTTGATAAATTATCACAGCAATTCAAAAGCAGACATCGTATTTGACATTCACGGTATTTCGACCAAAGCAAAACTTGTATGGAATTCCAATTTTTCAAAGGCAGCAATGAAAGAGGAAAAGGATATGGCAAATCATGGAGGTGTTGCGTTAGCTTGGTTTGCTATGTCAGTCTTATTGGATTACGTTTATGTTGAACAGACCGAAATTGGCGATGGCGTTGATTACCGATTTATGAAAGAAGAACCTGACGATGACGATTTAAATTTTATGGGTAATTTTCACTATGTAGAAATATCCGGTATTTTACAGGAATCAAAAACCAATACTTTAAAAGGTAGAATTAAAGATAAACACGAGCAAATTAATAAGGGCGGAAAAAGAAATGAATCTTCTTCTGTTATCGTAACCTTATTCAGTGAACTAAAAACCGTAAAAGAGATTCATAAATGAAACCTAAAGTAATTCATCAAGAAGCAATGGATTATTCCTTTAAAGCAAGACAAGCTTTGGAGCACGGGTCTTATGCAAATGCTTCTGAGTTATATGTTAAAGCAGCAGAGTTAGAGAGCCAAGTTGCGGAATTCTATTTTGACAAACCTGATTTAGAACCTACGCGAAGCGTAGTTATTCGAAGTGCTGCATTTTTAAATATTAAGGCTGGATTAGTTGAGAATGCTAAGCGATTCATTTTTTTTGGATTACTTCATTCAAAAGACGAACAAATAGTTAATCAGCTTAACAACGCTTTAGAATTAGCTGTTTCCTTAGGACAGATGACGACTGATGCAGCAAGTCGTGAATTCAACTATTTAAATCTTCTTCGGCAACGTAGTATTCATTATGTAATTGAGCCAGTTAATTTAGTTTTCGGTCATTCTGTGAGCTTAGAAGCGATAAGGGATTTCACAGGAGACTATTTAAAATCTTTAAAAGCTTATGCAACGTCTAAACTTAGACAGCTACTTAAAATCGGAGAAGAGATTGAAGAATCCTTTAAGAATGAAATTGAGGAATTAATTAATCCCTTAGTTACAAGTTCTGCTTATGGCAGTTTTAAGTTTTCAATTGCCAATGATTTTCTTTCGAGGGAAGGCGAAAATCAGGAAATGTTAGAATTAAAAGCAAATGTTGTAGCAAAATATCACAACGAAATATTTATAAACCCTTTAACCGACAATGATATACAAGTTATAAAAAGCAATTTTTCAGAAGATGAAGTAAATGAAATCTTTAGACCGTTAACAAGAATTAAAGCGAACAATACTCCTTATAAAGTTGGCTATTATGACTCGGATGATTTTAATAAGAAATTCGTTAGTAAAATCATAAACAAGCAACGTCAAAAGCTTTTAACTGTTAGACCAGTTACACAGGAAGACATCGGAGAGTTGGAAAGCTCCATAACCCACAAAAGAAATTCACTAGACGGTAAAGTTCACAAGACAACAATCTTTAAACAGCAAATGAAATCTGCTGAATTAAACTTTAAAACAAATCAAATTGAGCCAACAGATCAGCCACCTTTAATATTGAACGAAGAAATTGTTTTAGACCTAAATTTTAATTCAAATAATGGTTTTACATTTTCTTATCCAGACTTTAGAGTTGAGAAAACAGAAGTTGAGTACAATAAAGCACTAAAAGGGTTTTACAATGCTTTTTACAGCAAATTGAAATATTTGGCAAACACCGAAACAAAAAGCGAAGAGGAACAAAACGATTGGAATGTAGGAAAAAACCTTATTGGTAATTCAAATGCTTTGAAACAATGAAATGAAGAAACCAAAGCCGCTGATAATAAAGGGTTTGCCAAAATGGGGGCAGAAGGAAGCTGTGTTTCAGCTTTTTGTCTTTCCATTGGGCTTTATATCCAGCTTAACGTTATTAATTTAGCTTTGTGCATATCATCAAGTTTATTTATGAATTTATCTTCAGTTAGCCCAGGCGGACGGAATTCTATTGCCCTCACTTCGGCAAGCCATGTTCGTTATTGGTAATACAGGTTCTGTTGCTTCATCTAAACCAACAACCGCATCACAATAGTATTGTTGGCGATTACTTGTTGCAAGGCTTTTACAAAATACGCTGTTAAAAGCAAATCAATAACCTAATAGCGTTTTACTTGGAAATAAAGTTAGCCGTTATGAGTCTTTACCTCACACCTGAATTCAATCTTCCAGTTCCTCACAATAATAACCCGCACGCTGTAGAACCATCTCAACAGATTGAGGATGGAGGTCGTTAGCCTCTATCCTCAATATTTTATCCTTGTCATCAAAGTCTATATTCCATCGGATAATTCCTGATGTGCTGTTCAGGTACGGCACAATTTCATTGAGATGTTTTTTATAGCGGATATTCGTCTTAAAAACAAGAATATTCATAACTGGTAATTTTGTTGAATTATTCGGTGGTTGATGGTGAAGATTCTGCTGGTTTTGATTGCCTGAATTCTTCGCGCTCGGGTCTGCCCCATCGTGAGCAGCGATTCCTCCAGTCCTGCTTAAATTTTTCTTTTTCTTCCGGTGTCATGTTGGATAATTTTCTTTCCATTTCATCTTTCCAATGATATCTGCGACGGCCACCCCATCCACCTTTGAACCCACCAAAAAGTATTTTGGAAAGAATTAAAATACCAAGTGCCTGCCAGAAATTAATGGAGGATACATGTATCACTGCCGGTAGTATCGCATTCCATAATAGCATAACGATAGATCCAAAAGCAAGCAGTGCTAAAGGAACAAAGAATAATATCATTCCTGCTTTGCGAAACCAAAATTTATTTTTCATATCTGTGTTTTCAATTTTTAATAATTTATTAATTCATCACGAAGTGTGCGTAGACGTTCTCTCAAATGCAATACAGCATACCGTTTGCGAGACAGAAGGGTATTTACAGTTTCACCTGTTTGTTCAGCAATAATTTTAAACGGGATACCTTCCATTTCATTCATAACAAAAACCGAGCTTTGTTCCGGAGGTAATTCATTAAGGGCATTGTTTAATTCTTCCCAGAACATGGATCGTAAATATTGATTTTCCGGTGTCTCTGTGGTGTCAAAGAATATTTCTGTCCAATCGAATTTTTCTTCATCACTTATGAATAGGTCTTCCAAAGCTTCCGGTTTTTTCTTGCGTTGCCTGTCAGTAATTTTATTTCTTGCTACTGTAAAGAGCCAGCCTGTAAGTTGTTCAATAGGTTCGCGGTTACCAATGAATTGATAAAAAACATCCTGCAGAATGTCTTCGGCATCTGCTTCAGTAGTCACCCTTTTACGGATAAATCCAAGCAGTCTTTTGCTGTAATCATTAATAACCTGGGTAATATTCAATTTTGGGTTAATTATTCCATTTGATATCGTCAATCCATCTTCCATGTATAAAGGTAGACGGATGAAATTTGCGAATATTTTAAATCACCCATAAAAATTAAGCTATCGGTGATCAGCCATCAGGTGATAACTGAGTGATGTGTTCCTCCTAAAATTGCGGCATAGATTTAGAATGCATAATCAAAAACATTAAAGCTTATGCATCGTTTAAGTGTATTTATTTTTTTTATGCTGTTACTTGCCGGTTGTTCTTCTTCTAAAGTGTTGAGAACCGAAAAGGCAGAGGGGGTAGATTTTTCACCCTATAAAACTTTTGATTTTTATAAAGTTGAAGCACGCGGAGATACGAATTCTCAAAAGTTTAGTGAAAATATAGAAAAGCTCGAAGATGCCATCGCCATTAAATTGCAGAAATTTGGTTACCTGCTGAGTAAAACTAATCCGGACCTTTTGATAAATATCGGAGTTGTGGTAAGAGAGGAAGTTCAAACACGGCAGACCGATTTCCGCACAGATGCTCCCCGTTATATCGGGCAAAGAAGGTATTCCTGGAAATCACAGGATGTGGAGGTTGGCCGCTACCGCCAGGGAACGGTAACGGTTGACATGGTTGACAGGAAACAAAATAAACTGGTATGGCAGGGCGCCATCGAAGATATCATACCTCAAAAAGATTCAAAGCTTGAGAAGACAATTAAGAAGGGAGTGGAAAAGTTATTTGCTTCCTATCCAGCTGCTAAGTAATATTTGCTATCAGCTATCAACAGTTAGAAGATAACGTGTATTAAGTTTCCTCCTGAATGCTAATAGCTGACGGCTGATAGCAAAAGCGTCAATATATGATTACATACACCAGGTTCTTTTTGCTACCTTCATATAAACCTTTAATGACATGAGAAGCAATCATGAAATCGATTACAAAATTTATGGAGAAGAACTCCAGTTTGTAGAACTTGAACTCGATCCTAATGAAACTGCCATTGCGGAAAGCGGCGCTTTTATGATGATGGAAGATTACATTCAGATGCAAAGCATATTTGGCGATGGCTCTCAGCAACCACAAGGTATTCTGGGTAAATTACTTTCTGCAGGCAAGCGAATACTTACCGGTGAAAGCCTGTTTATGACAGCTTTTACAAATATGGGAACCGGTAAACGAAAAGTTAGTTTCGCCGCGCCTTACTCGGGAAAGATCATTGCCATTGATTTACAATTACATGGCAATAGGGTGATTGCACAAAAAGACGCTTTTCTTTGCGCTGCTAAAGGCGTAAGCATCGGCATCCATTTTCAACGCCGGCTGGGAACCGGTATCTTTGGCGGTGAGGGTTTTATTATGGAGAAGCTTGAAGGTGATGGTATGGCATTTATGCATGCAGGTGGTTATGTGGTAGAAAAACAACTGGAACCCGGCGAACTATTGCGCGTTGATACAGGCTGTGTTGTTGCTTATACCGGCGCAATAGATTTTGATATTGAACTGGTTCGTGGTGTTCGTAACTGGATTTTTGGTGGAGAAGGATTGTTCTTTGCTGTGCTACGTGGCCCCGGCAAGGTTTGGATTCAATCATTACCTATAAGCCGTCTTGCCAGTAAAATTGTCTCTTACGGAGTTGGCCATCGAAAAGAAGAAGGGAGTGTACTGGGAGGCTTAGGAAACTTACTCGATGGAGAGTGATATAACCCATTTGCTATCAGCAATCAGCTTTCAGGAAGATTAGCTATTGATATTGAATATGGTTGACTTAAGAAAAAATATGAATACTCAATATTCAATTCTCAATAAAGAACTCTTAACTAAAATGATTTTAGTATTCTATTGAATGTTGATAGTTGAATATTGAATATTACCGGTATTTGACATTCTTAGTTCAACGACATTGATTGAACATTGCTTATCAAATATTATTGTTCTCTGGTATCCTCATGTCAACATCATCATATCCGCTATGTTTGAATAAAAAACAGTACTTTATAGAAACAGTAATTGGTTTTTTTTGACAGGCATAAGCTACCTTACACTTTGTACCCACGTATTCTTTATAGCGGTATGAAACAACTTTCTGCATTTATAATATTGATTTGCTTTTTTTATAATGCAAGTGCAAGCCATATTACTGGTGGAGAGATGTATTATGTTTTTAATGGTATCAGTAACGGAGAATATCAGTATAGTGTTACTTTGAAATTGTTGATGCGTTGCAATAGCGGAAGACAATTCAATGATCCTGCTGTTATATCATTTTTTAATAAATCAACTAACAGCAGGTTTCTCGATGTAAGTGTTCCGCTTACAAGAAAAGAAACTATCCAGCTTACAGATTTCAATCGCTGCATCAGTAATCCGCCAACGGTATGTTATGAAGTTGGCTACTATGAGTTTTCGACTTCTCTACCGCCATCAGCAGATGGATACTTAATTACCGGACAATTTATTTACAGAATCTCTGGCATCAATAACCTTATTACTTCAAGCTCTATAGGCGCCACTTATACTGCTGAAATACCCGGAAGCCTGACAATACCAAATGGACCGGCAAACACAAGTGCGCAATTCGTAGGCAGTGACCTGGTGGTCATCTGTACAGGCAGTTCGTTTAATTATAGTTTCGCAGCAACAGACAGTGACGGAGACCAGCTCAGGTATTCACTTTGTGATGCATACCAGGGAGGCGTTAATGGAAATGCAAACACCAGTACACCACCCGCGGCTCCGCCCTACCAGCCGGTGCCATATACATCTGTATATACCGGTTCCTTACCATTAGGAAACAAGGTTACAATTGATGGAGCAACGGGTTTGATCACAGGTATAGCGCCTAAAGATGCTGGCATCTATGTAGTTACGGTATGTGTTTCTGAAATCAGGAACGGGATAGTTATCGCTACCCAGAGAAAAGATATCCAGATAAATATTGCTCCATGTACCATTGCAGGGGCGAAACTAAAATCTGAATACATGCTTTGCAGGGATACGAAAACTTTAAGCTTAGCAAATCTTTCAATGAGCCCGCTGATCATTACTCAGCATTGGGAATTTATAAATAATAAAGGCGTAAGCATATATACTTCAGAACTTGAAAGAGTGTCTTATAGTTTTCCGGATACAGGGATATACACCATAAAACTGGTTGTTAACAAAGGTATAGAATGTACCGATTCTACTACAGCAATTGCAAGAGTTTACCCGGGATTTATTCTTGATTTTAACTGGAAAGGAGTTTGTTATAAAAAGCCAACTACATTTACAGATGCTACCACTTCGGTTTATGGTGAGGTAAATTTCTGGAACTGGGAATTTGGAGAAGATGATATAGCGCTGAGCTTTTCTGACAAACAGTATCCTTTATATACTTATGCAGCTACCGGTTTAAAAACCGTACGATTAATTTCCGGTAATACATTTGGCTGCCTGGATACACTCTTGAAGGATGTTAAGATATTTGACAAACCACCAATAACGCTTTCCTTTCGTGATACTTTGATCTGCATAAAAGATCCTGTACAATTAAAGGCTTATGGAAAAGGAAATTTTAGCTGGACACCTATTCAGTATATATCCAATAACAATAGCCCTGATCCAACTGTATCACCACCTTCAACAATAACATATTTTGTTGACCTGGATGACGATGGTTGCCTGAACCATGATTCTGTTAAAGTTCGTGTGGCTGATCACGTTAGCCTGCAGGTAATGAACGATACTACAATATGCAAAGGTGATACGATACAATTGAATATAGTGTCTGATGCCTTCAAATATTCATGGTCACCAGCATCACAGGTTATTAGTCCGGGTGAGAAAAATGCTTTGGTTATAACAAAATCTACAACGAATTACCATCTAACTGCTTCAATAGGAAGTTGCACAGCTTCCTCTAATATAAGGGTAACTCCTGTACCATATCCTTCAGCGTATGCCGGAAAAGATACTACTATATGTTATAATACTTTTGCACAACTTCATGGAGGTTTGGATGGCACATCATTTAAATGGTCGCCGGTTTCATCTTTAACTAATGCTAACTCATTGAATCCAATAGCAAAGCCTGCTACAACAATTCAATACATTTTATCTGCATACGATAATAAGGGTTGTCCCAAGATAGGACTCGATTCAGTAATAGTTACTGTGTTACCTCAGATACATCCTTTTGCTGGCAGGGATACTGCCGTGGTTGTAAATCAGCCGCTACAGCTACATGCAACAGGAGGTGTAAGTTATCTATGGTTTCCATCAACCGGATTATCCGCTGATAACATTGCGGATCCTGTTGCATTATATAATCAACCTCAGGAAGGTCTTCAATATAAGCTGCTTGTATATAATCAATCTCATTGCGTTGATTCTGCGTTTATGAGAGTAAAAGTATATAAAACATTTCCTGCTGTTTTTGTTCCCAATGCATTTAGTCCTAACGGTGATGGTAGTAACGAATTGTTAAAACCAGTTGCTGTAGGTATGCAACGATTAGAATATTTTAATGTATATAACCGTTGGGGACAACTCGTATACTCATCAGGTATGGCTAATAATGGATGGGATGGCAGGCTCGCCGGTAAACAACAGGATCCGGGGATATTTGTCTGGACTGTTAAAGCTACAGATTATACCGGTAAAACATATTTGCAAAGAGGGACAGTACTACTGATAAGATAAATATTAAGCAAGCATAGAATCATGTTGAATTGCTATCAGCCGTCAGCTATCAGTCCGTCAACTCTTGATATGTTTTTTCCTGATAGCTGATAGCTGATTAGCAATTCAATTTATTTTGCTAACTGGCTTTTCATAAAGCTTTCTATCTGGCTACAAGGTATAAACATAGGACTGGATGAAATATCAACATGCATTACCTGATCTGAGATAAGGTAAGAGCCAATAATATTACCCAACACATTTACACTAAAATTTCCGGAAAAATTATCACCAGTAAATCTGCCGCCTTGTTTTTCTATGGCAAATTTTGCCTTGCTAAGAATACTTTCTGCATTGCCTGTAAACGGAATATTAAAATTACATTTCGACATAATTATTTTTTTAATGAATCGTGATATAAATATTTATTAGAAAAAGTTACACTGGTAAGATATTACCATTCACTTTCATCCTGAATTTCTGATATTTTATACCGGATGGTATGCTGTAAGGGTTTTATAGGAATTGCAACCCAAGCTGCCCATATTTTAGTGAAGCTTACTCCATAATATAATATCAGGGAAGAGTAAAATACAAAAAGGAGAAGTAGTACAATTGATTTGGATGACCCATACAATCCCTCGATACTGCTATGTATCAGTAACCTGTGTAAGACAAGTTTGCCGATATTAAATAAAAGGCTTGTAAGCAGCGCCCCTACTAATGCTACTTTCCAGGCAGGCCTTGCATCTGGCAGGTAACGGAACATAATGGTGAACCACAATGTAACTATAACAACTGAAACAAGATGATTGAGGCCGCTGTTGAAATAAAATGTCAGCGTTGGAGAAACCTCAGGCATATACTTTTCAAGAAATGTCTGTGCACCGGTTAAGAGAATATCAGGAACAAATAGTACTCCCGCCATTACTATCAACATAAATGATTGCAGACGCCCTTGCATTGCCAAACGAAAAGTTCGTTTCTTTACTACTCTTATCTTCCATATCTGATTCATTGAATCTTTTATCACTTTAAAAAGAGTAGTAGCAACAAATACAAGAAAAATAAATCCGCCGATTGTTACAACCCAATTGTCAGCAAGTTTGCGGAATGCTCTGAGTGTGCTTACTATCTGGTTCATACTTTCTTTTTCAATTATACCTGCTAATCCTTCAAAGAGTTTGTGGCTGATTTTTCTCTTATTGAAAACAAGTCCTAATACCTGGATAAGGATAATCAATATCGGGGGAAGCGCAAAAGAAGTAAAGAATGCTGTGGCGCCGGCCATGCGCAAAGGATCATTTCTGTTAAGTTGTCTGAAGGCTTCTTTCAACATATTGGGCAAGGCCCTGACCGTTTCTGCTGGGTAAGTCTTGGTCATTTTTTTATTAACAGGCAATCCCCCCATTTACAACAGTTTTTTACTAGGCTGAAAATCAGTGTAAGTTACCATTCCCCCATAATCTTCCTGTAAAATATTATAAAGATGGCTACTTTTTACGTGTTAGGATAAATTACATCTTTCTGTTTTCAATTGATATAACATGATAGTGTCAAATTAGTCATGAAACTATATATTGATTGCCGACCGCTGAAAGCAATGCCTTAATTTTATACTAAACATGACACTAGTTTTCGTAGGTTTATTGTATAAAATTAATTATATGAGGATAATGTTATTTTTCTTACTGAGTATTTCAGGTTCCGTTTCGGCGCAATCTTATTATCTATTTGTTGGAACTTACACAAATAGTGGTAGTAAAGGAGTGTATGTTTACCGTTTTAATGCTGCAACAGGTAAGGCTGAAGCTGTGAGTAACACTGAAAATGCAGATGTAGCAAATCCTTCTTATCTGGCTATTTCACCCAACAAAAAATTTGTTTATGCTGTAAATGAAACAGGAGGAGCCAAACCCGGGACTGTCAGCGCTTTTTCATTTGATCAGAAAACCGGCAAGCTCACATTTATTAATAAACAACCTAGCGGTGGTGATGGCCCCTGTTATATTACAGTTAGTAAAAACGATAAATGGGCGCTGGTTGCTAATTATTCAGGTGGAAGTTTAGCAGCTTTGCCGATAGATGCAAACGGTGCCCTTAAGCCTTTCAGCCAGCTTATTCAGCATACCGGTAAAGGTTCCGATGCACAACGTCAGGAAAAACCTCATGTTCATTCAACAATACTTTCACCACAACAGGATTATTTGTTCAGTGCTGACCTGGGACTGGACAAAGTATTTACTTATGCATTCAAACCTTCCGCTAACAAACCTTTAGAGAATGCGCAACCTCCTTTTACTGAAACGGTTCCTAAAGCTGGCCCAAGGCATTTTACCTTTCACCCTAATGAACGGTATGCATACCTGATAGAAGAATTAAGCGGCAATGTAATTGCCTATAATTATAACAAAGGAAAGTTAACACAACTTCAAAGCATTGCAGCACACCCTGCTGATTATAAAGGAAACTTAGGTAGCGCAGATATTCATATATCACCAGATGGCAGGTTTTTGTATGCCTCTAACCGGGGAGACGAGAATACCCTTGCAATTTTTTCCATTGATCCTAAAACGGGTAAATTAGAAGCAAAGGGATACAAGTCAACACTTGGAAAAGCACCCCGCAATTTTATTATTGATCCAACAGGTAATTATTTGTTAGTAGCTAATCAGCAAACCAACAATATTGTAATATTTAAAAGAGACAAAGAAACCGGCCTGTTGCAGGAAGCAGGAGAACAGATTAATATTCCTATGCCGGTTTGTTTGCAATTGATGAAGTAATAAGTTTTTTGGCCACAAAGGTACGAAGGCACCAAGAAACACGAAGGATTTTCTTATGTTACTTGGTGCCTTTGTGCCTTTGTGGCGAACGGTGTCTAATGAGCCACTATCAGCTTTATAGTTGTAACGCCACCAATTTTTGATTGCATTCTTATCATATAATTTCCAGACGGAAGGTTGCCCGTAGGTATAACATAAGAACCGGTATTATCACTAATTGAATGTCTTTGAAGTACTCTTCCTTCCAGATCTGTTATCATTAAAACGCCGCCTTTTGCATTGAATCCAAAATAGACAGTAGTTTTGTCTATAGCCGGATTTGGTACGAGTGTAAGGAGATCCATGGTGCCCAACTCAATCTTCTTAATGATTGTATAAGTGTACACTCCGTTCTTATCATTAACTTTTATGCGATAAAAATTCTTATGCTCTAACGGTGACTGATCATTATAAATATAAGAGTTTTTGTTTAGCTCTTTTGCAGAGACTGTTCCTATTTTTGTCCAGTTAATACCATCTGAACTACGCTCAACTTCAAAATTATTTGTATTTAATTCAGCACTTGTTTCCCAGTTTAATAAAACTTCCCTGCCTGTTTGTTTGGCCGAAAAATTAATGAGAGTGAGGGGCAATACGCTGTTAGCTAAAACAAAAAATGGCCTTGATACGGAATCTATCTTGTTGGCGGATGCATCTAACACTGCTAGCTTGCTGATTCCACCACAGCCATTTGTCAGAAGTATATCATCTATGTACCAGCCATCATAGGTTTGAGCAGCTGCATTGTTAGCGTTGGTCTGATAACGAAACCTTACTTTTATTGATTGGTTAGCAAAGGACGATAAGTCAATAACTGATAGTATGAACTGACCGTTATTGTTAGAACTGGTAGCATAACTGGTACCAGTAAACGCATAAGTGTTTGGCTGTGGAGCGTTTGCATTTAAAAGGCCATTATAACCATTCTGCAAAAAGTATGGACTTGCATCAATCCATGTAGAACCGTTGTTGGATGATATTTCAACCTTTCCCCCGTCAAGATAAATTTCTGTTACGAAATAATGCCAGAATGATAAAATTGAAAGATTGCCTGGTGTAAAAGCGCCTGAGGTTAAAGTAATATTATTAGCGGCACTTGGGTTGGCTGCATACCATGCGTTTGAGCCGCTGAAGAAATGATTTGTTGATGATACCCAGTTCGTTGTCGTACCTGTAATTCTCTCTGAGATAAATCCACCTGCCTGATTTGTTTCCCTGTCATCATTTATAGGTTTGGTTATTGCGCAACCTGCACTTGTGGCTTTAAGAGTAAGGCCGAGTGTTATAGTTTCCAAGGAGTTGGAGAAACTAACGGGGTTGAATTGAACTACGTTGTCGTGTAATGTACCATTGTTACTACGTACATAAGTGAATCCAGAAGGAATAGTATCAGTAATTGAAAACGTACCTCCCGGAACATTACACTGACAGCTAACCGTTGTGTTAAATGATACTTCCGCACTAGTATTTACAATAGAAGGTGCTGCAGATCTGCTTATTACAATTCCGGAGGGAACATCGAATGCCGGAACCTGATCGCCTGTACTGCCGGATGATCCCTGAATAGCGCTATAGCCCATACCTCTCTTGGCAAATGCATTCCAGATATCGCATTTGTGGCTGTTATTATACAGTATTGAATCAGCAGCAAGGATAGCATTCCTGGCATCAAGAAATCCTGGCCGGCATGGCTGTAATTTCATACCCTCTATGACAAGTTTTAAGGCAATACTATTTCCTCCGGTACCTGCACTATTATACAGATCAGGAGTTATGCTTCCTTCATGCCTTATAATATTCCAGGTCATATCCCATAAAGCAGAGCACCAGATTTCACCTATGTTATGCACTTCCGAGCCAGCAGCGCTTGCATCCATGCTTTTATAAGTTAAGGTGTCAATAAGTATGTCTGTTGTATATGGAACACGCCGGATTCCGCGTCCTGGTGAAGGCTGGCCTAATGCATAAGTACCTACAGGACGTAGTTTGCTGCCATCTGTAATCTGGGTATTTTGCCAGTCGGTAGTTAGCATTAATGACAAATAATCACTCCAGCCTTCTCCTCCCTGTTCGGCGTTACTTAAGCAGCTTGCGTTTAATCTTCCGCCGGTTAATCGATTAGATATTCCATGTCCATATTCGTGTGTAACAATTCCATTGTCAATGTCACCGTCAAAAAGCAATCCCCCAATGAGGTTCATAACAACGTTGTTTGGTATTTCAGTTGCTATTTTTCTACCATCATCCTGGGAAACCATTACCCCGGGAATTGTTATCGCATTATCTGTGGTTCCCCAATTGATAGGAGGACCAGGAATGTTATTAACCATAAGCACACCAATTGCACCATATTTTTGAGCAGCACGCATTTTGGTGGTGAAAGGGCATGTTCCTCTTGAAATGTAAGCAATTTTTCCAGCAATGGAATTTAAAGGAGCTACTGAGGAATCACAGGCTTCATGAGTAGCGCCAGCGGATGATGAATCATTATAAAAAACAACCTGTGAAGATATAGGAGCCAATTTGTACAACTTATTATTGATACTTACCGAGCTTTCCGTAGCTACATATTTCATAGCAATGGAAGCTGGAGCAGTAATAGTTACATCAGGAATTCCCGACCATAAATACATTTGCATTCTGCCGCTCGCACCATCTGTAGGCGTAGAAAAATTTGCATTGTCAGTACCTGCTCCATCCTGTGCCTCTGCTCTAACGTAATCATTTCCTGCGCCTCCTCTGCCTATATTATCAGCCTGAAAGTTTCCTGCATTTTCAGTAAAACCATATTGATAAAATACATCATGGATAATGTTATTCCAGTAAAACAGGTTTACAATTCCAAAGTTCCTGTTGATAGTGTCAAATGGTTGTGCTGAAAAATTTGGTGATACATCGAAATTTACAAAAGGTGCCTGAGTAGACGACGTGACAACACGGCCTGGATTATTAGTATTAGAACTGTCATCATAAGCATATGCATTGTTTCCTCTTGTAATTGAATAATTTGTAGTACCATCAAAATGCCATCCGTATGTTGTTGCGTTATTGGTTGCGCCGGCTTTTAGCCATGGATCATTGTCTATAGTAACAGTTCCAAAATTCTTATTTTCGAGTGGATAAGGCACCACCCGGTAAGCTGCGTTTTGCACGTTCGGAGGAAGAAAAGAAGGTGAGGATGCGCCACTGAAATTCTTAGTTTTTAAGGTTGAAATTTTTGCAGGCGAACCCCTGGTAATGATTTGATTTTTATGATCTAAATCTTTAGTCTGAGTCTCGTCTGACTCAAATAATTTTTCATGCACTGTCCAGTTATCTTTATTGACTATTTCTCCCGTCAGAGCATCCACGCGCACGTTCCACCAATCATTGGAATTTTCAACGTCAATGCTTACATTCCAGGTAAGATGAACTTTACCTGTATCATCCTGGGCCCACAATAGTTCAGATTCAATTTCTCTTTTTGCAATACCTGCGCCTGAGAACATGATCTTCTTATCAACTTTAAAATTATTTTTCGTTGTGGTCAAAGCTGATACTGGCCTGAGTTTTAAATGAAGTGCAGCATTCGATACAGCGGTGACAGCCTCAATTGTTGGAACCTCAGTTCCACTAAAGCTGCTTGACGAGTTTAAAAATTTACCGGAAGCATATAGTAAATTATTATTTTTAAAAGCAAGTGAAATCACTATATTAAAAACCTTAATGTTCTTATATGTTTGTTGTATGTAAACATATTCAACACCGCTACCAGCATCTTTGTAATTACTGTTGATAATACAATTATCGCCTTCGTCTTTAGTAATTCCGATAGCATTCAGGTTCTTAGAGATCAGCGCTTTTAATTCTTTTGCTGAACTCTGGCTATAGATATAAGGACTTACACCAATGCATAAAATGCATAGACTCAAAGGAAGTATCTGTAAATACTTAAAATTTGCTTGCATAACGGTTTATTAATCGGGATTATAAGCGGGTGGAATATTTCTCTGGCGAATCAAATTACAAAGAAATTTTATCACTTAACATATTTATAAGATTTTTATATTCTTAAAGAAAAATGAAGATGGAAGCAGATGACGGATGTCAGTTTCAATGCGCAATTACTACAGACGGCTGCTATTAAATAAAAAAGCCGGGTAAACCCGGCTTTGAACATTATGAAGTATGGCTATTGTGATGTTTCTAATTGACCTATGTGCTTTCAGCCGTCAACTATCAGGAGGAAACTTAATACACATTGATCTGCTGATAGCCGATGGTCGAAAGCAGAACACGTCACTTTAGAGTTAACATCACACTAGTTTCTGCTATTTAATTTTGCGAGCAATCTTAAAATTTCAAGATATAACCACACAATAGTTACAATGAGTCCAAAAGCACCATACCATTCCATGTATTTAGGAGCTCCCATTGATACACCGGTTTCAATCCTGTCAAAATCAAGAATAAGATTTAAAGCCGCAACACCAACTACTACCAGAGAAAAAACAATTCCCAGGGTGCTTCCTTCATGAAGAAAACCGATATCAACGTTAAAAAAACGCAATCCCATACTTATAAGATAAAAGATGGCAATACCTCCTGTTGCGATCATTATAACAGATTTAAATCTTTCTGTAGCCTTGATAATTCTAAACCTGTATAATAAAAACATTGCTATTACAGTACCAAATGTTAATGCTACCGCCTGCATAACGATGCCCGGAGCAATTTTGTCGAAAATATGATTATAAGTTACAGAGATCCCACCTACAAAAAGCCCTTGCAATAAAGCATAAACCGGCGCAAGAAATGAAGACCAAACAGGTTTAAAAATGGTTACAATAGCTACGCCTAAACCACCCAAAGCACCTATCCATATCCATGAAGTAATATCCTTTCCGTCATTAGCAGCACTCCAGGTGCAGGAGGCTGCTGCGATTACTAAAACACATAAAAGGAAAAATTTATTCAGTGTTCCGCGCTCAGTCATTACTTCAGAATCAGACAGAGCATATCCTACCTCAAATGTTTTATCATTTAAAGCAGGGTTTCCAGATTTTAAAATAGCCATAAGAATTAATTTTTAATATGCTAAATTATTAAATTGATTTGATTAGAGTTAGTTAAAATTACCAGTTTCCTATAATATTAAATAATTATTTGATGAATGTAATCTTATCATTTATTATTTGTGCTATCATCTATAGGCGGCTTATTGTTACGTGGTACAGGCTGATTTTTCGGACCTGGTTGGTCATGAGAATCAGGCCGTTGCGTTTTGGAAGTACCCTGATTATTCTGTGGTTTTTGCACACCGGGATTAACCTGCGGCTTAGGGGCACTCTGAGCGTTTTGCTGCCTTTCTGTTCTTTGCTGAGAGCTTTGCTGTTTTAGTGATCCTTGTTGAACATTAGGCTTAGACGGGCTTTGCGGTCCCTGGTTTCTTGCAGTGGTTACCGGAGGTTCTTGCTGTTTTTGGGGAACCTGGGAGTTCTGAGAAGGTCTTTGAGAACCTTGATTTCCCTGGCTTCTGCCATCTCTTTGTTCTCTTGAGGGCCTTTCAATATTCGTCCTTTTTTTGCGATCAGACTTATCAAGAGTTTGTAAACTGATCTGACCTACAACATCAACAAATTCCGGTTCAACTTCTTTAGGTTTACCTGTAGTTACCTCTACCGGTTCAAGTTCTTCCGGTATAATACCCTGACTGTTTAACTGCTTGATTTTTTTAACTCTTTCGATGGTTAAAGGATAATGCTTGTTGCTTTCCTGCAAAATATACCACATCAGATTTTTAAATATGTCTTTTTTGATAAGTATAGCAGTTCCTCTTGCTACCTGAATGGTATCGGCGTTTTCGGGAAAATGCTGCAAAGCATCAAGATAAGTATCCAGTTCATAATTCAGGCAGCATTTTAACCGGCCACACTGACCGCTTAATTTTGTTTGGTTAATAGATAAATTCTGATAACGGGCAGCGGTTGTATTTACGCTTTTAAACTCTGTAAGCCAGGTGCTACAGCATAATTCTCTTCCGCAGCTCCCGATTCCACCTACTTTTCCGGCTTCTTGCCTGGCACCTATCTGCCGCATTTCTACCTTTACCTTAAATTCGGAAGCAAGTATTTTAATTAACTCCCTGAAATCAACACGGTCATCGGCAATATAAAAGAAAGTAGCCTTACGTCCATCAGCCTGAAATTCTACTTCCGACATTTTCATATCCAGTTTTAATTGACGGGTGATGGCCCTGGCACGTATCACAGCATCTTTTTCTCTGGATTTATTATGGCGCATTACTTCAAGATCTTTTTCAGTGGCACGGCGGAGTACCCTCTTCATTTCGGCGCTGAATTCATTTACTCCTTTTTTTTTCATCTGAAGCCTTACCATTTCTCCGCTAAGGGTAACTTCCCCCACATCAAACCCGCTTACTCCTTCAATAGTAATCATTTCACCCTTTTCAAACCATTGCAATGTATTATTCCGATAAAAATCTTTACGGCTACCGTTATTAAAAGACATCTCGATTACTTTACAATTGCTTTCAGGATCAGCAAATGGAAGATTTAATAACCAGTCATGCACATTCAGGCGATTACAACCTCCCGTGCTACATCCTCCATTACTTTTACATCCGTTAGGTGTTCCGGTTCCACAGCTACTGCATCCCATATTCAAATAGATATTTAATATTTATAAAATAAGTAAAATAAGGGAAGGAGCACGTATCAGGCAGTTGCAAAGAATAAAAGTTCAGTTGCGTCGCACACGTTACCGGTTATGGATTATTAAGCAAAACCTGAAATGTTGCTGCTTTTTATGAGTGACGCACCTATATTCAATATAAAAAAGTCAAAAAAAAAAAATAAACTTTCTGCCGCGCAAATTCTTTCCACTTATATTACTGATCTCCATTTTAGAGATCTATTTACAAATATAGCGTTTAATTGGAGAAATGCTATTAGCTGTCAGCTGTCAGCTATCAGGTAATATGATATCAAAAACTTTTTGAAACAATTTCCTCGAAGGGTAGCGATTTCAAATGTTCAGATATAAAAAAGTACGGATTTGCTGATCGCTGATAGCCAATAGCTTACTACCACACGCTAATCATTGCATTATCCCTGATAATATGATACAATTTAATAGTAAGAGCATGAAAGAGCATCTTTGGGTTTGCGTTTCGTTCAATATACCAGGTAGCTTTGTCCAATTCTTCTATAATTGCTTTTTGTTGGGCAATATTTGCCATTTTATTAATGCGACCTATAAAGTCCAGTTCTTTGCCGGCAAATTGTATGGCGATTTGATCGCCAAGAATCCGTAACCTGATGCTTTGCTCAAGAAGGTGATTAAAATAACGAAGAAATTGTTTCTGTTTCTCCCTCCCCAGTTTACTTATCTCTTCAATCCACTTAACCTGAGCGGCGGGGCCTGTTTTAAGCACAGCATTAAGCCATTCCCGTAAAAGATCCAGCCAGTCTTCATCAACATGCTGCATCAGGTTCATAGCTTCCCGGTAATTTCCTTCACTTATTCCTGCAATCTGGTTGGCTAATGATTGCGTTAATTTGCATCTCTGAATAAGAGCTTCTTCAATATCATAAGCCGATAATGCCGGTATTTTTACAAGCTGGCAACGCGATAATATAGTTGGTAACACCAGAGATTCATTTTCAGCTACGAAAATGAACAAGGTATTTACGGGAGGTTCCTCAATCAATTTAAGCAGTTTGTTCCCTTCATTACCAAGATATTCAGGCATCCACATAATAAGCACTTTGAATTCACTTTCAAAGCTTTTAAGAGCCAACTTATGCAAAATGTCTTTACATTCTTCAGTGGGGATGTTACCCTGCTTATTTTCTGCGCCTATAAACTGAAGCCAGTCATAGACATTGCCATAAGGATGCAATTTTATAAATTCTCTCCATTCCTGTATAAAATCTGTGCTCCTTGGTTTCTCTCCGGCTTTTTTTGTAATAACTGGGTAAGAGAAATGAATGTCTGGATGAACATATTGTGCAGCTTTAATGCAGGCGTTGCAGATTCCGCATGAATCGTATATAGGCCCCTCATAATCAATAAGCGATGATTGATTAGCAAATAATGAGGAATCTGATTGTGCTGTATGTTTACCATTTACCTTTTCACACACAATATATTGGGCAAAAGCAAGAGCTGTAAGTAAAGAACCATTACCTTCCTTTCCTAAAAATAGTAAAGCATGGCTTAAGCGATTATGTTGTACGATTTCTGCCAGGTGCTGCTTTACTTCTTTCTGGCCGATAATATTTTTAAACTGCATCAATGACGAAGATAAGCTGTCAAATGAAAATAAAAAAGCGATGAGTTTCACTCATCGCTATGTTACGAATCTGTTTTCTAAGGCCGATCCTAATTAAGGTATTTTGTTACCTCTTCGCTCATAGGGTTTACTTTACTTGGAAATACTGCTAACAGTTTTCCATTCTCATCTATTAAAAATTTAGTAAAATTCCATTTAATAGGATCTTCAACGCCCATTTTTGCAGCTTCATCGGTGAGATATTTAAATAATGGATGAATGTCATCACCTTTTACAGAAACCTTTTCAGCCATCGGAAATGTTACACCATAGTTTTTTGTACAGAACTCTGATATTTCTGCATTGGTTCCTGGTTCCTGCTGTTTAAAATTATTTGCCGGGAAACCTAAAATAACCAGTTTGCCCTTGTAAGTTTCATAAAGTGATTCCAGATCTTTGTACTGGGGAGTAAAACCACATTTAGAGGCGGTATTAACAATCAATATCTTTTTTCCTTTGTATTTTGACAGATCAATCGATTGGCCATCAAGGCTTGGAACTTTAAAATCGTAAATTCCTACTGCTATTGTGAATAACAAAGAAAGCATTGTAAGACGTAACATACTGATAATTTTAATTTATTATTAATAAGAAAATATAACAAAGATTAAATAAAATAGTTTTCAGAACCTAAGTTTAAAGATACGTGATTATCAGGTTTGAATTATAAAACTTATGTAATTGGCTATTAACTCTCACCCTAGCGGCTTTCAGCATGGATATCTGGTGTTGGTTGGTAAAGCTGATAGCTGACAGCCGATAGCTCTACTTATTGTTTTTCATAAGCACCCAGGTCAGGAAGTGCTACAGGCCTCATATTACCATCAAGATCAATTGACAGACCTGCATTGATACCCTTATTTATAGCTGGCGAATTATTTTTCAACCTGAAATTATAATAACGTTTTTGACTGTTGATGCTGTCAAAAACCGGGTCCTGGTTAAGGATAATATTTGTTGAGCTGATGTTGGCAGGTACGGTTTTGTTTTTCCAGAGGCAATTATCAAAGTTAACAGAAAACACAGTACTGCCTTGTTTTGATGTTATAACTTCATTATCTACAACACCACCTTCAGCCCAAAAAATGCAATTCCTGAAATTTGCAGTAAGGTCTGAAGCCAGAATAGTATTGTTTTGCTTTATGTTATTGCTTACAAATAATACAGGTTCTTTATGACTAAGATAGCTGCTGGAATAACTGGCAACAGTACAATTATTAAATTGGTAATTACCTCCATTTATTAATTGAATATTTTTTCCGCAGTTGCTTATCAGGCAATTATTTGCTCTTAAGGATGATTGCAAGGCTAGTATACCTGCATCATATATATTATCAATAATGCACTGGTTTAAAGTTACACGTGTATTACCATTCAATGAAGGCTGTTCTGTGATTATTCCTTGGTAAGCATTTTGAATTACAGTAT
>JAABUK010005051.1_pt1 | contig 20939 bp, 24 predicted proteins | sample 5559141 | NCBI WGS metagenome assembly JAABUK01 (sample SAMN10711869, study PRJNA513367) | rock metagenome | isolation source: Antarctica rocks | place: Antarctica: Victoria Land, Pudding Butte nord | collected 2016-01-03
CCCACAGCCACTGCTTGTCGCTGCTGTTGCTCTTGCTCTGCACTGTCACCTTGTCTGCAACCAGGAAAGAGGAGTAGAATCCCACACCAAACTGTCCGATCAGCTGTGCGTCCCCCTTGGTCTCCTTCACTCGCTCGGCAAACTTGGCAGTGCCTGATCTGGCAATGGTACCCAGGCTGTCTAGGAGCTCCTCCTTAGTCATGCCAATGCCAGTATCCCTGAGAAGCCACAATGGACCTGTCAAGTAGGAGCGTCAGACTCTGCATGGGGCAACTTTTGCACTGCTAATGTATCAGGAGCTCCTTGTTCTGATATGATGTTGAGCAACTGTTGTGCGGACACCTCAAAAGTAACAGGCCTACAGCAGTGTAGCCCCAGCTGTCAAACATGGTTGCTTCATCAACAAAGATTGTCAATTGCACCGTGATCAGGTCTTTGCATGCATAAAGTCAGAAGTGCAGGCATTGCTCAAAGCTGAGCTGAGCAGAAGCGGGGCCAGGGTTGGGTCTCTGCAAGAACAAGCTCAACCAACGTTGGCTGTTTGCACATCTACAGCTGCAATTGCACACCGGCTGCTTGAGGCTCAGGTCTTGCACACATAGGTACAATCGAGTCTCCGCCGCAACCATTACAACAGACCCTAAAAAGTCAGTTGACTTTTTTGGGTCTGTTGTAATGGTTGCGGCGGAGGCCCGATCCACCTATGTGTGCACGACCTGCGCCTCAAGCGGCCAGTGTGCAGTTCCAGCTGCAGATGTGCAAAGGCAACAGCGGTAATGAAATTGTCATGACACATTGCTGTCGTGTGAATCTACATGACACTGTTCTGCATGCATGCACAGCAGGGGCGGTAGGCTCACTCAATGGTGATTGTGTGCTTCTCGCTGTCAGCCTTGATCCTCATCTCAAGCTCCTCGCCAGTCTCAAAAGCTGAGCGGTCAGTGAGGCCCTCAAAGCGCATCTTGTCCAAAGCATCACTGCCATTGCTGACAAGCTCCCTGAGAAAGACTTCCCGGTTACTGTACAGGCTGTTCACAATCATGTCCATCATTCTATGCACCTATATGCATACAGCTGTGGTTGGCCACCTTGAGTTACACCAGTTGATACGTCAGCATTAGCTTTGTGGGCATCACTGATTTGAAGCATCAGCTCCCAAATTTGGTGCACAAGCTGGCTGAGCACTAAGGTATGTGCAGACTGGGTCTATATACCTCGGCCTGGTACTCGTGAGTTTCCTCCTGAACATCTGTGGCTGCTGCGCTGCTGACCGACAGCGATTTGCGGCCCAGCTTGCCTGGCCAAGGGCCAGAAGCGACGGTAGAACGCAAAGTATTGCCGTTCCGGAAAGTTGCGATTCCAGCATAAGCACTCCTGCTGCTGGATACGGGGCTAAGCCCACTAGCGGCCAGTATTGGTGTTCTTACAGCCTGGACATGACGGGTTGTTGGTGCCTGCAACGTATGCAAAGAGAGTGTGGGCAACATGTATTGGTTCAGAAGAACAGTGCGCAATCGAGAGGCGCGAATGCATGCCGCACCTGGACAGGTAAAGCACGTAGCATAGACATCGCCATTCTCCGCATAGACCGTACAGCTTGATTCTATGGTTTCTGATGCGAGCAGAGTCAATGCGACAGATCAGCTCACGGAACCAAAACTGTCGTTAGGTTTCCAGGCCTGGCGGCAACCCTCATGTCCTTCGAGAAGGTTCTGCCAGAAAGGCAGCCCAAAAGGGACCACAGAGTCACATTACACTGAAGGGACAGAGATGTTGGTGGCAACATCTAGCAAGCTGCTTCTTTAGGTAGCACCTCTGCCAGCCTGCAAGGTGCAAAGCAACCTGCTTTCTCCGCAATACTGTGGATCTTGTCCAACCTTGGTCCTAGTGAGAAGTTGTAGCTTCAGTACTGTGCTTCAAGTCAAGGGGAGTTCTGGTGCCTGTTGTTCTCAGCCCAAATGGGCCGTTTAGCCTAGACCTTGCAGATTGTGAACAGTACTTTGCTGCTGGCTATATCATGTAATGTTTGAGTTAGCTGTATATCTCCACTGGATTAGCTTCTCTAAGGGAGGATCTTGCAGCTAGGTTCAAGCTGGCTCTATTTTCTCGCAATGATCAAGATCTTCAACTGCAGCTGCTCTTGGAGGTTGATTTCAACATCAATGGCACTGCGTCTGTTTCTGAAGAGCTTTGTGCTCACAAGCTTGTGGGCTTAAGGCAAGGCTGCATCATGCCAGCCTGACAGCTGAGTCCTGGGACACCAGCACATACCAAGCATTGGTCAGCTTGGAACTCTTGCAGACTTTCTTTGGCAGCACCGCAACAGGCAAACATCACCTCAAGCCAGATTTGTCTCTCCTGGCAATCACTTCACCAGCAACATGGATCTACCCCCATTGCACCTGAGTCTCAGCCCTTTGTAGAGCTGACGTACCAATATCTTCAGTTCTGTTCAGAGATATTACCTTGATTACCTGAAGAGCTGCAAGGTCATAGTCTCAGCCCGGTGCACATGCCAGAGAAAGCTGCATACCTGGCCACATGGCTTTGGCAGCTGATGGCTGATGATCTGCAAAGACTATAGCAGCAGCCACAGTCTCAGCGTCTGCACATGGCACAGTCACAGCTACGTGTATACAGCGTCAAAGAGTGGTCCTCGCATGACCCTTGATGTCTCCTCAAGGCTCAAACATCAGCCTACTGGATCTCTCACGTTCCATATGCTAGAAATTGCTCATTGTTATTCATCAGTCTGAAATATGTTCATCAGTACCCAGTAGGATCAGCTTGGGCTGTGAAATGTCTTTCAGGCTGTGTGTTACATTTGTAAACGTACGGTCCGTATGTACCGGTACGACAATCCTCACGGTTTGTAGTTACGTCGTACCTGTTGCGACAAGCCTGCGAGCCGTTTGTCGGTCCGCAGGGCCGCTCCTTGTCCATAACGTCTCCAACTTTCCTGACCTGAGGCTGCATACTCAATGCAGACATTAACGGCACAAGTGCTTGAGCAGATTTTCCAATATACCGAGTCCAACGATGTCTCTGAAAAAAGCTGCGTGAGCTTGGCCATTACGTGCAAGGCGTTCAGAGACGCGTTTGCAGACAGTGGTAGACAAGAAAGCTGCAAGAAAGCGGTCTTGAAAAGGCTGCTGAGATGGAGCGTGAAAGTTCAAAAACTCTTCCATCAACCGGGCAAGGTGCGTCTGAATATCACGGCCACCCTTGACAAGCGCAAGACTCAGAGGCTGATTAAGTGGCTCGAGAGCGGCCTCATTTCCATAGAGGACTTCTGGGAAGCTCAGGACCCTCATATGGCTGTTTGCAAGCTCAACGGAGTAACTATTACGGTCAAGTTTCTCAGGTTGGTGTTGGTCAGAGAAAGAGTCTTGGACAAGAAAACAAAGAAGGTTTTGCAAGACTGGATGGTGCATTTTGCACCGCTTGCCCTAACAGACTTCAAAGGGGTCCAGTTTTTTCATGATCCTTCCGACGGAGAAAAGTTAGAAATGTTATTTCCATCTGTTTGAAACCTATTTCCAACTGGTGTGCACCTGTTTTCACCTTGATAGGAGAGTGAACGCAAAATTCTCAAAGCATGTTATTTTGCTGCTCCTGGGCAGCCTGATATAATACTTGGCTTCTCATTAAATTGACGCCAAATTTTTTCTTTTGTTTTCTTATTTTGTTGCAAGGGCACATCAGCCAACCATGTTCACAGGTTACCGAGCTTTGCTGAAGAGTGCAGTTTCGGGAACTGATCATCGGGTTCATACCACTAAGAAAACCAAGTTCACCTCAGGAGTCCAAAAAAAAGGCTCCATGACAAATTTTGCCAAAACAGCAGTTTTCAACAAACTCTCGTCCAGACACAAAAACATGTCCCCGACATGTTTTGCTAGGCCTTTTGAAGCACATGAAGTATGCTCTCAAACAGCAACTAGGACCACACGCAAACAACTTGGTGGCCCATGCGGTGCCCAGTGACTCGTCAGTGATAGCCACGCCAAAATTGCAGCAGAGCCTCCTATGGTGTGGGCAAGTTAGCTTCAATCAGCATGTATTATGTGCATACTAATAGTATGCTGAAGGATCTGCGCTGCTAATGTTGCAGCGTGAGGGTGCTGGACCTCGAGGTTCGCAGGTCTGGCGCCAAAGCCAGAAGGATCGTCGGCATGCCTTGCAAGGCACAATTATGTGCTTGGTCACAGCTCTCAATATTCTAGAAAAGCTTGCATGCATGCAAGATTGCACAATCTTAGAAGCAATTGGCATGGGGATGTCATTGGCATGGGGGCATATCAACAACTTTGAGTCCCTGGATCTTCATAGGGCCTGGATCAATGCATTACGTAGTTCTGGAACCCTTAGCAAAAAAAATATTTTGCTTGATAGATTGGATCTCAGATACACTTTCCCAAGGATACACTAATTTGCAGAGCTTGATAAAGTGCCTGGATCATAGGAGTATTGCATCGGATACAGTATGCAGTCAAGCAAGCTTTAAAGCTTAAGTTGTGTTAGGCTGCGTGATGCATTGAAATGCATCTCGGAGGCTATATATATTTACAGTCAGGAAGAGTAGAGTCGCTGATTGAGAAGCTGCTGTGACAATATAATGGCGTCTGTTACTGACTCTTAGGGCGAGGCTGACAGTCCCTACGGAAAAAACAGTCTAGACGAGAAAAGATCTTTTACTGTACATGTGCAGAAACAAACACTCGAGGTTTTTGCCATAATGGTCACAATGGTTGTGCCCTTGCACCATAAAATTTCGCGTTCCATACTCCCAATATTTTGACCTAGCTCACCGCATACTAGTACTAGACTGCGGTCATGATGCAACTTCTGAGGAGGCAGTCACATATATATACATTCAATTTGTGAAAACTGTCACAAACATGCACATAGAATCTATCTGATAAGCCTAATTACTATTTGCTAAATTGCTCTGCGATTTAGTCTGTTCGATCAGACTAATTAGTCAAAAAATCGATAGAAGCGCGCGAACAGCGAAGCAGCCTGGGCACGCCTTGTTTGGTGCGATCCATGATGCATCAAAAGATATTTGTCATGATCCCACTGCCTTTGTGATATCTTCTGAACAGTGTTCGCAAGCAGACAAACATATGGCTCTGCTCTCAAAAGGTTCACTCTTTACCACCTTCAGAGAAACTTTTTGGAAGAGTGCTGCGTTGGACGACAGCTCTGTCGACGCGGGTAACACTCATATCGCTGCATCAACGAGCAGCAACAGTAGCAGCCCGAGAAAGGTTGGACATCAACCTAAGGCTCTCAAAGCCTTAGATCTACGAGCACTTCCACGAGACGATGGGCCACCAACAGAACTGCGTGCCAGGCGGGACAAATTCGCTTTTTTCGAGCAGCAGTGCTCAGAAGTGGACCCAGGCTTGTTTCTGGGGTCAGATGCAGTTGCGAGGAACTGGGACACCCTAGAAGCTGCCGGCATCACTCATGTCGTCAATTGTGTAGGCTTTATTTATCCTGCATACTTCGAGGACAGGCTGAAATACCAGATCCTGTACCTTCAAGGTAGCTAACCCGCCTCCATCTCCTACCTTTTCTGCATATACAAAGCTGTGAACGCTCTGAACTTTGGGTAACTCGTGACTTTGAAAACTGTTCTGCTGTGCAGACACTCCTGGGGAGGACATCACCTGTGTGTTGTATGACACGTTTGCTTTCATTGAGGTGACCAACACTGCTTGAGCCATAGCAACATTGCACCAGTGGACCTTGTGCTGATCATCATCTAGAGTGCTTGTAGCTGAATGATCGACTCAAAAGCATGAAATCAAGCAGCAATCGTTGGTGCCATTATTGCTGCCTTGAAGTTGATGCACCAGTTGCGAAATTCTTTCCAGCAGTCAACAACTATGCAGACAACAACAATCAGCGTACTCGCAAGATGCAAAGGGGCTGGTGACATAGTGCCTGTCAAATCAGCTATCTCATTGCGATGCAAGTCGTGGCATTTACAAATGGGTCATTGTGCACAGTGTGCATTTCAGATGAGGCTTAAGTCAGTACAGACAGTTATGTTCGTTTGCAAGCAGGAAGCGTTGCAAGGCCCCGGCAAGGTGTTGATCCACTGCTCTCAAGGCGTGTCTCGCAGCACCACGCTGCTCATAGCTTTCCTCATGTGGCGCTCAGACCATGCGTATGATGAAGTTTTCCAACATGTCAAGGCAAAACGTGGAGTGGCAAACCCCAACATTGGCTTCATATGTCAGGTGTGGTTATCTGTCACCAACTATGTGCACCATGCAAGCGCCTGCCTCGTGTGCATTGTTGCATGTTGCAAGGCATATGCAAAACCGGTCACTGCTGTTGCTCACAACATGGGAACATGATAGACAACCCTGTGAAGATCCTCTAGCCAAACTGTACTGTATAAGCACATCAAATACACTGTAACTTGCGGTGTGACAAGCATAGTGTGTCCAGGAGTTTGCAGGTAAATGTTGCATCAATGGTGCTGAATGCCCATTGCTCAAAAGCTGAAGCCAAAGGAACTGGCAGCCTCTGGCCTATTGAGTCCTCATTGGCCCAAACATGGCCTAACCATACTGAAAAAACAGACCCTGCACAGAATTGTGCAGCTTTTTCTGCTGTGCATACCTGCTATGCATTCCTGCTGTGCATATCTGCTGTGCATTGCTGCTGCGCATTCCTGCTGTGCACTCCTGCTGTGCATTCCTGCTCTGCATACTTGCTAAACAAAGCAGGCAGTGCACTGTAATGACCCTGTCATGTTGTGTGCTGCAGTTGCTCAACTGGTACAAGAGGCGGCACAGCCCAGTGGATGGTTGCAGGCTATACAGGCTGGCGCCGCACTGTGCTGCAGCGCCCACATACCTGGTGCTCAAAGCTGTCCCTCAGCCACAGCTGACATCTCTAGACCCCAGAGGCATCTTTATGGCTCATTGTCAAGATGAGCTGTACCTCTGGCAGGTGGGCTGCATTGTGTGGACTGGACATATGAGCCTGTCACAGTATTTAGCATTTGACCTGCTTTCCTTCCTAGGCTTGCCATGTAGTGACTCACCATCTGGCTGTGTGTCAGACCTAAGTGATTCTGCTGCCCACCCTGCATATTCTACTACTTCAAATTGCCTACCTCCTGCAAAATAAAAGCTGTCTGGTATGGCAGTGCAAAGATGCGCCACAGAGATGCATTCCCAAAGCGACCGTTTTCATGACTTAGGAACGAGTCATTTTTTGTGTGACATGCTACAAATTGCAGCAGTCACATGCTGTTTCTGCTGCAATTATGCATAAGGAGTTTCAGACATTAGATTCTATGATAGCATATAAATGCCTTGGGTATTGCCATTTTCTTGCAGCAAACCTCGCGAATGCTGCAGGGCAAGATAGTACACATCATATATAAGCACACATGGCTGCCATATTTGCTGCTGGCTACGATATCTGCTATGTTGAAGCACAGGGATCACAAAGCACTGAGGCCTTTCAGCAGGCAGGCCAGAAGGCAGCTGCTGCCTTTGCCCACTACGAGGGCACCCCAAAACCTCAGACAGTACAGGAAGGGCAAGAGCCCCAAGCGCTGCTAGCGGCTTTAGGAGGTGCCCAATCAGCGGCTTATGCGCCACAGCAGTGCGCAGCCTATGATGAGGACTTTCAGGCATGTGCTCTCTGACACTTGTCTCTGCACCGCAGCCATTTGATGTGTACCAGGTCATGTACTGCTGCTGTGCCATACTCTGCATCACTTGTGTTTGGCCGGGCAGTACAAAACAGTGTAGCTCAGCATTCAACTCTTAGCACATGGGTGGACATGCCAGCATCAATGACATACATGTACTTGCCAGCTATGCCTCAACAAAGTCCAGAATCTGATCATCGTGCAGTCACAAGCTGTCTGCCTGCAAATGCATTCAGCCTGCTGGGCTTCGCATGCCCTGCAGATGTGCAGCAACACTGCCGAGGCCGACAGCAGTGAGCAGGCCAGTGTGCAGACTGTTGGTGCAGACATGGTAAGGCTTGGACTTCCTTGCTTGCTGTTGATCTTGAGCATTTGGGAAGGCTAAACAAGGCTGTCTGCTGTAGTGTTGTGCCTGACTGTACGCTGTCACCAAGTTGATTGTGAATCATACCAGAGGCAGCTAGTTTTCCATGGTCATGTTGCTTGACAGGCACAATATGCTTTGCATCAATGTCATTGCTTTGCTAGCCACACGTCATGGCCTACAACTGCTATCAAAGCGACATGCATAGCTTATGAAACAAGAAAAAGGGAAAACACAGCCCAGTGGTGCACTGCCTATCTGCTCACCATCATTGTCACCGTCATCTGCCAATGTGTCCCTCACCATGGCTCGCCTAGGTGTCATTGTTTTGCGTGCTATAAGGTTCCTTTAGACTGTAGACAACCTCTGTAGCCCCTCAAGTGCAAGACGGCAACATGCAGAGTCACTGCCCTGCCCTGTCCTGCCCTGCATCTAGGCAGGCAGTGACAGCACAAAGCTTTGTGTTAGGCTGCTGATGGCATGCATTCAGGCACAGGCTGAGGCACAACAAGCTGCAGACGAGTTTGATGATACTGAGGCGGTAGACGGCAGACAAGGAAGCCTCAGTAGTCGCAGGCCCAAGACCCCAAGGTGTGAGGGGGGTAAAAGCCCTGCACCCAGCCCCAACGCCAGGTCCAGGAAGATGAGGAAGAGCGCCCGAGATAAAGACTTAGAGGACGGTGAGCCGACCTTGTATGTCTTGTCATGCGCATTGCCTGCACAATGTGGCTGATGCTCTGCTTCTTCTGCTGTTCCTTGCTGCAGTGGTTGTGGCGTGCACAACATTGCTGGCAGCAGTCCAAACACGCACATGTGTGTGCTGAGTTGGATAACAGCCAGGCATGTTGATCAGCCGCACTGGACAAGTTCTGCTGTTGTGTCAAGCATCAGCATGCAGAGAACCCTGCCTTTGTAGGACATGCCACCACTGCTTTGCCCTTTGCTATTGGGACCAACTGAGTGTAAAGAATGAATATGTTGATGATACAGGGCCTTAATTGAGATGTTTTGAGAAGTCAGCTCAGGGGGCCTGAGGATGAATGCTTGTGCAAAGAGTCATCACAAGTATAGACGGGCTCTTATTGTTGCCTATACGAAATATGCACAATGTATGCAGAACGACATGATCAAAGAATGATTAATGGCTCTGATCATCGAATGGCTCTGATTGTCGACCGGCTCTGATCATGATTGATTTGGCCAAGGAATCCATGTGGTCTGTGACGGAAGTAACAAGCCATACAAGTGACAACTTGGCTGACAATGTGACTGGATTTTTCTCTTTACTGCTTATAAGGTATGAGGTAGTATGGCTAGATTAGCAGCACTATGCCATTGTAGTGATGCAACGAGTTCATTATGTGGTTGCAGCTCAAGGTTCAGGCTTGCATCAAATTAACAAACATGGTAATTCTGATGTTTGCTAGTGTTGTGTGCATTGAGGGCCAGAAGTATTTCACACACGTACATTGTTCAGCGTTGAGCGTGTTATCATGTCAACATCAGCCCTCGGTTGCCCAGAGTGTGTGTCTGGCTTGTTGCACTGAGAGGTGTTGTCATGCTAGATAATATTGGTGTATACATACGTTTATACTGGTAATATAGTAACACACTGTCGTTCCAAAGCAATCCTTCCGATACAAGACCATGACAAAATGTGCTCAGGACGTGTGCAAAAAAAGGCAGCATCTGCTCAAATAGCACATGAACATGCATGCTTGACACGCGACTAAACTGCTGAGGCGACATCATCAGCCAACAAGCTGCTGCCACAATATATGAAACATACCAATATAAAAAGCTGGCGTGACTCCTTCACAGCTTGACACAAGTGCCACAAAATTCTGAAATTATCAGCCTTGTAATGACACTAGACAATCTGACAAACAAAAGAGGATCTGAGGCATATTGGATGCCTGTTGACACTCCTTGCTCAAGTGCAGGTCAAGTTTGCTGACTTTTTCCAACACTGTCGTGCGAACAGGATGTCATGAGCCGCCCACTCCTGCTGAATGCACTGCCTTGTTTTCCATTGACGTTGGTGTTCATACAAGGTGTGCATTAGTTATTGCGGCAATGTGCCGTCCTTAGATGGATCAGCTGAAGGCTCTGCTGGGCCTGTCTTTGATAGTCGCCGTATCATGCGAGCAGGGTTGCCTGCCACTACAGTGTATGGCTCAACATCACGTGTGACAACACTGCCTGCCCCGACTGTGCTACCATCCCCTACAGTCACACCAGGCAGAATGATGGCACCCCCGCCAACCCACACGTCATTGCCTATTCTGATAGGTTTAGTCATCTCAGGTCCTTCAAGACCATTCCTCTCCTTGGGGTCTAAGGGATGGCTAGGGCAGTAGAGGTGTACATTGGGACCAAACAGCACACGGTCCCCTATGTCAATTCTGTTACCGTCTAACAGTGCGCACTGGAAGTTGCTGCAAACAGGCAAGCACCATAGTCAGTGGTCATTGATGTTGCTCACAATAGTCAACGACAGTGCGTGTGGTTCAATGTGGAATAGGCTCAGTGCTCACCAGTAGAAGTCCTTGCCAACAGAAATGTTGTAGCCCTACATACCACACTACTTGTGCACGAAATGAAAGCCTGGTAGCCGGACAATGCTAGACTGAGTTGTAAAAACTAGTATGCAGTTCTGCAGGTTTGAGTTGCAGAGAGTGCGGGCTCACATAATCACAGTAGAAGGGCGCCTCGAGATGCGGTGGGTGCTCTTTGTCAATTCTGCCGAACAACGCAGCGATAAGGCCAGATCTAAGCTCTTTGTCGCTAGACGTGCTCGCGTTGTAGCGCTCGATCAGACTGCGAGCTTTGTCCCGATCGTCTTGCAACTCTGTGCTCCAGGGCTTGTATGGTTGCCCCGATAGCATCACTTCTCTCTCCGACATGACGAATGGCCAAGACTGGTCACAAGTGGTCAAAAGCAGCCAGGAAAGGGGAAGTCTCTGATCTTTGTGCACAACTAAGCTATTTCACCGACCGTGTACTTCTCTCGGCGATCTATGCGTGTTTCTGCTCCTTGCACGTCGCCACCGTCAAGACAATGGCACAAACAAAGTCAGCAGCTGCAACAAGAGCTCTATCTTGCGCTTGCCATGTTGCATATGGATTACGCGTTGACTAACAATTTGACCTAACAAGCTAGCTGATGACAGCGTTTGCACACACACCTCAACGCGTGATAGCTGCAATGTTAGCGATGATGGGACTTGAACCTCCCTAGCGACTACTGTGCCCTATGCTTTGCACAATTTGACAATCTCGAAAAGCACACACAGGACCACGTGTGCAAACTCTCCAGTCTGCAGTCTGTCCATGACGACAAACGGGCATCACTCTTTTTGGCCCCTGCCAGCTCAAAAGCAAGCAGTGAGTTGTTGCCCACCTGTGTGACAGTGATGCAATGCTAGCCGATGGGCCTCAGCCAGGGAGCATAATTGTGCCCTTTTTACAGCAGTCATTCTGTTGCCCCATCGCTACAGTGTGAGGCCAGCTGGGAGCTGTGCTACTGCTTGTCTGATCTGCTTCATTGAGATGGTGCTGCTGTTGCAAAAACAGGACCTTCTGTTCTTTGCTGCTACTGTGTATTACCACTACTGTACTACTGCTATTGTGTGAAATGACACGGACATGCATTTAGTTGCAGACCTTCAGAGGGTCTGAGTCCAGCTACTGCGCATGACGAGGCTGCTCACCACCTTCATGAAATCTTCTTGCGAAGAACTTAGGAGACGGGCTACACTTGAGAAGTGATCATTGGTTTGCATCTATGCAAATAGATATGTAGACCCTGAGAATGACGCTGATGACAATTTAGAGGAAGTCCACAGGCCTGGTAGAGCCTGTGATTGCTGCCATCGGCCGCACCGTTGAGATGCAAGCCATGGATGGATGGCTGAGCAGCTGCTCAGCTAGGCCCCATCATCTATCGACGCTTTAGCATGCCTGGTCCTAACATGCGCATTGAGAAAGCCATTGCCAGTCAAAGGCAGTCTCAGTAGTAGCAGCTGGCCTTGAGAAGGAGTGGCATCACCCAATACATGGGAGTGAAGGCCCTGGTGTTAGTGAGCGTGGAGGGCAGTCAATGCGCTGAGCAGTTTGAGGTGCAGCTGTGGACGCATGCTGCAATACACATGCAGGAAGCATTACGTATAGCCCTATGGGTGCTGAGGCTCTTCAACACAAAACGAGGACAACCAGTGTTGCTGAGGCTCTTAGACACGAAATGAGGACAACCATGGTTGACACACCTACTGCATGTCTTAGAATCAGTGCGTGAACCTTTTGCAAATTGGTTGGTTGAGCTTGGCAAATGCAGCCTCGAGTTGGCTTGTGCACAGCTTGCTGCGTCTTCTGTTGATGCAGCTTAACATTCTCTGCTATGGTGGAAACCTGAGCATGCATGCAAGCCAAAGCATGCATGCCAAAGACAATTTATTGCTGCAGATACTAGATTTTGCGAACTGACAAGTGGATAGAGTGCAAGCAGCGGTGTACCAACTCGTACAGGGTCCCATACAAAGGCAGTCGTTTCATGACAGCCACTTGCATTGCTCTCCAGCTATGACAGAACAATTCTAGCCATGCGTAACATGTACATGTGATTTTAGATGGTGGTTGTAATGGAGCCAGCTCCGAAATCATGTGACAAGCAAGGAAAAAGGTAGTGCATATGAAAATTTTGAACCTTCGCTCTGGCACTCTGCTGGCATTACCCTTTAAAGAATGCTCCTAAGTACTACAGAGGCGTATGGGTTGGATACAAGCAGTGCATGCTGGTGGGGAGAGGGCTGCAAACATGGCAGGGTTGTCCACAACACTCACCCAAGCTACATAACTGAGTACCCTGCAACAACAGGCAGCTAGACGCCTCAAGAGAAATGGCGTTAGGCACTGTAACACAGTCAGTTCGCATTATTTGCCTAGCTTACTTCTCAAGCAGGGCTGACACAAATGCTGGAACGGGAAGCGCCCAGCTTTGTGCTATCTCATATGCTGTACTAACTTGGTCTTCCACAGAAGAACAAGATGATATCAATGACTGGAATTGTTCGGTCATTGCTCCATGTCGAACAAGTTTTTTGAGCTTCTTGATGGGTTCACGAAGTTCTTCTTCCAACTCTTCTGGAGGCTCTGATACGATACGCTTCCTTGTGAGCAGGCTGCCTTGCTTAGTAAGAAAGTCTGCCATTTCATGGTATGCCTGCAACATCACATGCGTGATCAACAAAGCATAGTTTCAACAGATTCTGGATAGCTAGATTTGGACCCAGCACTGTCTTCCTAAGGTTGCAAGGGATCCTAAAGTTGCAAAGGACAGACGGTCTCACCACTTTTTTGTGTGAGCATGCGTAGTCCAATCTAGTCTCCAATGCACCATACCCTATTTGCAGGTCTGAGTCTGAATGTGTTTTCAACTCACACATTGCACAGCGGTGAGCAACCAGCATAGAGATTAAATGAGCATGAAGTATATGGCTTCAATGCCAAGCATATGTGCACTGAAAGGAAACTCGAGTGATGGTCTTGATGATTGCAGAGAGCTTATCAAGGAGGTTGCATAAACCTCACGCACCTGTTTAGGCGTGCAGCCTTCATATACAAGCAGCATATCACCCCTTAGCCGCAACAAATGGTGCTGTTTGCCATCTGTTAGATCCAGATCCAGTGGAAGCTGGCTCATTGCATGCGCAGCTAGCAGGCAGCATACAGCCTGGCCTCGACCTTCATCGAATGAGTATTGCCTAGGTGAAGCCACGTCAGCCTGCACACGGGAGTCAAGATGCACATCAATGCACAATCAAGCCAAGAAATGAGCTCAGTTCCTCACCTGCAACATATCTGGGTTGTTCTTCTGAAAGGTAGCCTTATCTGCAGAGGACTGCTTATGCACAAATCCAATCCGTAGTACTTGTGCAGCTGATGCTGCCATAATAGCATAGGGTACAACGCCTCCATCCACACCACCACTGTACCGTTTGTTGCCTAGCTGCATTTCATACATTGGGGTGTCATGCAGATCAAGAACCGAGTACCCATTGCGGCCCATGTGCACGCCACATGATTGCAGCTGTTTCTGGTGATACTCAACAAAACTAGGCGTTCCTGCGTCCTCATTCACAAATTGGGAGAAGTCAAATGGATCTATATCACTCACACCTGCAGTGTCACAGACGTGCTCAACAGCATAGAATGCAAATGTTGTTGCAAGCAAAATCTGAGAGCCTTTCTCCTCACTATATGGTCTTTAACCTGCTGGTGTTTCAAAAGGAGCTTCTTCAAAGCCGTCTACCTCTACCAGACACATGTCGTTGAGTAGCTGAGTTGCCGCAGCGTCTGAGACTGACGAGAAGGCCATACTTTCTGCTTCTGCATTTGGTGCAGCAAGTTCTGCATCAAACATTGTGGAGTGAAGCGTCAAGCAGCTGATGAGATTGCAGGTATATGAGCATGCCAAAAGCGTATTCCATTTTGCACCTACCGGATCTTAGCAGCCGTATATCGGCAAGAAGTTCCTGAAAGGCCTTTGTCATTGGGTGCTCCTGCCCTGTGCCACGCGCAACTGCTTAGTCACAATGGTAGCAGTGGCCCCCAAATGTCACAAATAAGTTTAATCCTCAAGTCTACAAGAGGCACTATGGTGCATACACCCTTAGAGAATGTATACCCCAGGAGAGTTTGCATGCCAACATCCAAAATGCTGCACAGTGAGTGGCATGCTCGCATGAGTTCATGGGCATGTGGTGTCAGAGCACCAAACAAAATGCCAGTTTAGCTTAATAGCGGGTTTTCAGCAAGAAATTGCTACATCCTACCATCCATCTAAAACTATTGCTGAGACGGGATTCTAGCGGACACTGCTAGGTGTCCAGACTGAATTTCATGGTGATCGTCACGACGAAAGAACTGCCTGATGGGACGCCAACCAAGTTGCTGTCGGAAGACTTCACAGCAGGGCGGTCAGATACGGTTTTGTATACAAGCGTTGTATCGGCAACCGATTTGCCTGCACCCATGTAGCCCGGCACGCTTTGCGTCTCCGTGCAGCAGTCCGTGCAGTGTCACCGCTGGGAAGGGCAAGGTAGAGGCAGACACCTGTTCATGCGTGCGACATCGAGGTCCGCAGGGATGGTCGTGCGTATCATGCTGTTGAACCAGCAGGTGACGAAGCAGATCTTGACGTAAGTAAACCGAATCCCGAACGGAGTGCAGCGATCGGGCAATAGTGCAGTTGTCCTAGCTGCGCCCTGAGACCGGTGATTGCAAATCGCTTCAAAGACTGCATAAGTGTGTTTTTCGCCCGGTGGGAGTAGTCAGCGCGTGATGTATGCAAGTTCTTTCCCGGCTATGTCAGGGACCCCTAGTAAGTGAACTCCCTGTTGTGCTGCACGTCAGCCTCTGGGCATACTGGCTGCAGAGAAGCCTCGCTGCGGACACAAGCTGCAATTCTTGCTGCTGAATGCCAAGTCCGTATATGCTTGCAGGCAGCACTGGGTCTTCAGCGCTCAGAGCAGAATCGGAACACCCTTACTCTATGGTAAATTGCCTGATCAAGTCACAGCTCCTCTTGCATGTGATCATCACACACCTAGTTCATTTGTCGTAAGATCAAATACAGCTCTTGTGCTGCAGGGGGCATATGTTGTGTCGACTGCCCCTCAGATGAGTCCTGCTCACGTTGGCAACATCTGGCAGCAAAATGAGCCACAGGTGTGTCAAACCTTGTTTCAGCATCACCTGCTACAGCAATGAGTGCAAGACCTACACGTACTTCTCCCATCTTACACATGTGCTGTTCCAAGCAAATTCATTGCATGCGAGTCTGCGGAGCAACCATGTGTCCTGAATTAACGCTTGCAAGCATGGCCAGACAACATACATTAAGTTGCTGCACAGTACTGGGTAGGACACTACCCGACTAAGTGCATAATTAGGTCAGCATGCATGGCATCAAACCCTTCATTTGTTGTAGGTTCCTCTAGCAGAGGCAGCATCTGTCTCAGGCTCAGAGCACTCCAGCCATACAGCATACGCACCTTCATACAGACTCCTTCAGCACTTCACCTCAGCCCACAGTCAATACCCCACCGCGCAACAGACACCACATGATGCGTCTTTCGCTTTGCACCCAATTGCATATGACACCAGCCCAGACAACAGCTCCCAGGCAGATTCCACTGACCCACAGGCTTTGGCTTGGCAGCAGTACCACAACAATCAGCCAGCTCTGCAATATGCAAACCCCCCAGAAGCGTTTGATCAAGCCGATCGTCTCAGAGCAGAGCTGGCAAAGAAGAAGTCGCGCATTGCTGAGCTGCAGCATGAAGTGGATACTACTGACAGCCATCGTCGCCAAGTTCAGGCTCACAACCATGAACTGGAAGAGCAGCTCGCTCAGGCGCTTCACATGCTGCAGGTACGCTGAGCTGCCTTCAGCGTCATATTCAGCTGTCACAGCTCAGCATTGAGCAGTGTGAACACAGGCATCCAAAACGTCAACCTGAATCAGCCTGTGCCAATGTCTGCACCAGCCTGCTTGAGTCAGTACTTGGAGATGCATAACTTGAGTCAGGTCCATGCATCTTAAAATACTGACTCAGGCCGATTGGTGCAAAGATTGGCACATGCGGATTCAGATTGACATAGGAACTCAAATGCGCATCTGGAAACCTAGTCCCAAGCAGACACTAGGATATCATCATGGCCATACAGCTCGTCAAAGGAAGTGCACTGTGGGTGTACATCTATACACAAATCAGAAAAGTTGTAACCTGACAATATGTAATGTGTACTTGTTGAGATGCTGCAGGGGTATCCAGGAGGATACCATGCAGCTGACAACACCGCTCAGATGCAGCAGCTCACAATACAGAATGCAGGCAAGCAACAAGTGATGTGCGTCTGTCAGCCTTGTGTGCCTCACCGCCCCAAACTGTCATGCTAGTGAATGGGGTTTTTTGTGATTGTTTGCTTGCTTGAAGGCTGCTGCCTGCGCACTGATCTGCAGGAAGCGCAATTCAGATGCACTGAGGCAAGATGCTGTAAAATGAGCAACAATGGTGTGTGTTTGGATTCAGGGCTCAAAGCTCAGCTTGAGCAGCTTTCTCGGCAGTTGTACCAAAGCTCAGGCTCCGGCGCCGAGCGCAAGAATGCTGAGTTACAGCAGAAGGTGCATGACCTGCAAGAAACTGTCTCTCAGCTCACATCTCAACACTCAGCGCAGCCTGGAGCTCGTGAGGCAGAGCTAGAGCAAGACTACAAAGAGAAGCTGAGTGCCCTCAAGTCGCAGGAGAGTCAGCAACTGCTTGACCTGAAGGCTCAGCATGACGCCTTGATAGATCAGCTGAAGAAGCATGTACAAGAGCTTGAGGCTGGTGAAGAAGCTCTGAAGCATGAACAACAGAATGAGCTCAGCATGCGTGAGTCAAGCAAGGAGCAGCTCATAGCGGAGCTTAACAGCAAGCATACCAGTCTGGTAGATCAGCTAACCCAGCAAGCTGAAAAACTCGAAGCTGACTTGAGGGAAGCCCAGAGTGTCAGCAAGGATGCAGGTGGCAAGCATGCGACCGAGCTCAAAGCATTGCTAGAGCAGAAGCAGCAGCTCGAAGCTGATCTGCAGGAAGCTCAGGAAGGCAGCAAGATCACAGAGGGGAGGCTGTATGATGCTGAGGTTGGGCTGGTTGAAGCTGAGGAGAAGCTTGGTGAAACTGAGCAGAAGCTGAAGCAGTCTGAGCAGCGAGCCAGTAAGACTGCGAAAACCATCAGGGTCTGGTCTTCTTCTTCCTTGTCCTGATTGCACTGCCGTTCCCAAATTGCACAGCTTGCAGCAGACTCTGGCCTGATCACACAATTGTGATCTTACGGTGGTCTCAGCCCTGATTTCTTACCCTGTCAGCTTGCATAATGCACTAGCTTCATTTGGTACAGGAGATACACTAAGCTCAAATGAGTAACAACTTAAAGTTTTTGTTGCCTCTCACGCCATATTTGACATCTCAGATTGACACAATTTCTGACTTTTGTGGCGGCTCCAATTCTGCAATTGTCTGGTTTGCAGGCTCAAGAGAAGCAGCTCTCCCAGCTGGGCGACCAGAATGTGACCTTGAAGGAAGAGCTGGCAGATCTGAAAAGCAGGTCAGTCTTTTTTGTGGTCTGATGTTACCATTTTTCAACTTTGCCAAACATACAGCGCTGTCAGGAGTTGTGCTTGGGCGTTACTGGTATCAAGCAGCAGTAAGCAATGCTTTTGACTTGTTCAGAAGGCAATTCAAAGGACACACTGTTTGTTGTTGGACCTGCATACCTGGCAAATCCAATGTCGTGCAGTACCTCGTTATTGGGATTCAAGATGCAGATCGTCACTAGATGCACAGGACCTGAGAATCTCAGCTGAAAGCTGAGCTTTGCCAATGTATTTAGCCCTTTTTTCCATGTTGTCATATGGCGCTGTGACCCAAGACTGCAGCTGGGTTCTTGGCCTGCTTGGTCTGTGTTTCTTAGTAGATACATGTAAGCACAAACCTTCAGCAGCAGAAACATTCTGCTGCAGCCTATTGACTCATTCTGTTTATGCAGTGTGGAAGGCTTGACTGATGAAAACAGCCGCCTGATCCGAGAAAGCAAGCTTGCTCATGAGAGGTCAGCTTCTGTGACAATGCTGCACTTGCCCCTCCTGTCTGCACCATGCATACTTGCATAGTTGCAGGAGTGTGTTCATATAATGCATATAGTTCATAGTTCAAGTGGCTCTGCCGCTCTCCTAAGCCTATTTAACAGTGAATTCCGCCCCTAAATTAACCTAATTCGTCGTCAGCTGTGGATCTGCCCTGCTCAGGGCTGCTGTGCATTTCACCTTGAGGGGCTGTTGCACCCTTAGGTTTAAAGGTTTAGGGTTTTTAATCCTAAAGCCCAGCACCCTCAACCCAAATGCCTGCTCCTTGGCATGGACAGCGCATAAATTTGTCAGACTGCATGTTTTGGGTTAGGCACTGCCAAATGTGAGCAGCATTGCATGTTCTTCCCATGCAATGCTTCACGCATTTGTTGTGATAACAAGCAAAGCAAGGTGCAGGGCTGTCAGCCTGTTGAGCATCTTTGGGGTGGTGACGTTTGCACATGGCACAATGTCCTGTCATGCTGCTCGGTTGCTGCTGCAGTCACACTCTCCTGCAAACATGCAAAATATACAAGTTTCTTTGGTAAAAGCCCCTCATTGCCATTGTCAACCTGATGCTTCCCTGCAACATGCTACAAGAGTAGTTGGTCATGTAGAACTCATCACATTTCCACACTGCCCTACAATCATCACATACACGCTCTACAGACATCACATACACGCTGTACAGACATCACATACACGCTCTACAGACATTACACACATGCTCTACAGACATCACATACATGCTCTACAGACATCACATACATGCTCTGGACAGGCGGCTGACTGTAGGCCACAACTTATCCTATGCTGTTGCAGGTTTGCAAACATTCAGAAGGAGAAGCGTGAGTTGCAAGATCGCCTGGTTGATTACGCATTGCAAGCTATGGACACTAGCACTGATGATGCTTTTGCTGAGTCAGCCGGGGCTGGACTCCAGGGCAGTTCTGCTAGGAGTCCTGCAGGCGTCAACAAGCAGCTGCAGAAGAGCCAAGACGCAGAAGCAGTGATTGCAGAGGTGAAGCTCGTCACCATCCAGCGTCTGAATGTCAATGTCGATGTCTGTGTGAATGCGTGCGTGCATGCGCGCGTGTGTGAGTGTGAGCAGCGAGGCCAGCTGTAGTGCAGCATGACCTTTGCACTTCAAATTGCCTGTTGTAGGAAGATGGTTGCTACAAGGAAGATACAGCAAGTTACAGGATAGTGGCTTGATGCTGCAAGGCACCAAATTGAGTGCCAATGTAGCTTTTGGAGCGAGCCTCATCAACTCTGCTGGTGCAGCACCATCAACCTTGGTGGGGGTCGCATCTGCCACCCATCACTGGGGGTGCTGCACCAACGCAACTGATGTGCTCTCTGCTCTCTGAGGCTAACATTGCTCCCTGGATTGTTCCCTTGCAGCATCAAGCAAACATCCTGTGATTGCTATATCTTGCTTGAAACTACCTGTTTACCTCAGCCTGGTTTGTATGTTTGATTGTGTCAGTCCATCATCAGTCATTTGTCCCCTACATGCCATTGCAGTGGCATGAGAGCAGCACGTGACAAAAGTTGTTTTTGACACACAGTAGCACATTACGTAGCTAGTTTACTGGTCTTGACATTCATGATCAAGTCTCAAGCACCTGAACTTTGTTACTGTGTGTGCCCTGGGCAGCCTGGTATAGTACTTGGCTTCTCATTAAATTGACGCCGAAAGGCGTAGTCTTTTCTTTTTCTTACTGTGTGTGTGCATGCTCAGCTTGAGGAATGTCAGCGCACGCATGACATGGCGTCAGGTCCTGTCACCTTGGCTGCTGTGGCAAGGGAGAGAATGCAACAAGTCAGCTTCAGAATGCGCGATGTATCCTTGAGCACCTCAGACTCAATACCTTCAGGCACTGCCAACGATGTGGTGGTTCCCAAAGTGGACTTTCCAAGACCCAAGTCTTTCAAGCCTCGCACACACAACAGACGGCGAAGCTGTGATCTTGATAATTTTGCTGGGCCAGGAATTGCTGCAAGTCCTGCTGTCAGCCTTCCAATGTCAGAGGCAGATTTGCCATCACCGGCAACAGAACCTTGATGAGAAATTTGTGACAAAGAGGCATAGTTGCACTCGTGCGGGTGCGGGTGCGGGTGCGGTGCCGCACCCGGTGCGCGCACCGCCGCACCGGCTTTTTGCCGGGTGCGGCTGAAAAAGCGAAAAAGTGCTAAAGCTACAGAGTCCATTA
>JAABUK010005052.1_pt1 | contig 20938 bp, 12 predicted proteins | sample 5559141 | NCBI WGS metagenome assembly JAABUK01 (sample SAMN10711869, study PRJNA513367) | rock metagenome | isolation source: Antarctica rocks | place: Antarctica: Victoria Land, Pudding Butte nord | collected 2016-01-03
CGGGCTGAGACTTCCGAAAGCCCGTCGCTCATCCTCCGGGTTCGCCAACTGCGTAACTCCTAGTTCATTAAAGTACTTTGAGACAACTTAAAGTACTTTAGAGCTGCTGAAAACTCTTTTTGTTAGGGTCTTCAAAGTCCAGCACTTCAAAACAGCTTCCTACTCCTGCACGGTGAGCAGGTAGGGGTAATCGGCGGCGGTGAGACGCAGGGTGAGCGAATCCGCCGTTCGCCCTGCGACCACCAGGGGAACGGCCCTGTCCGCGATGGGGTCGTAGGCCGAAACGCGGGCCGCCATGCCCTTGAAGCCGCGCACGGTGACGGTGTATTGTTCCGGCGGCAGGGCGCGCAACACGTCGCGCGTCATGACGTAGTAAGGCACGACGAACTTGGTGGCGTTGACCTGAAACGGCAAAAACGCGAACACCTCGCGGTTATAAAGCGTGGGATGCTGCGGCGTGCCGTCGCCCTCGAATTGGAAATGGCCGTGTGTGTCGCTGATCTGCGTCACGGTCAGAGGCCGCGTTTGCGCGAGGGTCAGTTTCGCATCCATGCCGTTTTGCATCTTCTGGACGATGCGTCGCGTGACGTTCATGGCCGGCGAGGTGAAGGCGGCATCGTTGGTTGGGTAAGTCGTGTGGCTCCTGCTGTAATCGAGCAGGTTCTGGCGCACCATGCCGAATTCGAGGTCGCCCAGCTTCTGGTCGTTGGCGGCGGCGCCATAAAGATAAACGCGCTGCACACCCTTGTTCAAGTAAAAGCAAAGAAAGCGCGCGGCGTTTTTGGCCTTGAACGCCAGCGCCGCCTGCGGGTCGGTGATGCCCTGCTCGTTGGGCGTGATGTTGATTTCGGTGATCCATGCCCAGCATGGATTGTTGGGGCGCGCGTAGCGTCCGTGCTCGATTTCGCGCTCGCGCCCGATGTGGTAGTAGCGAGTGGTGATCGGCGCGGCGTTGCGGATCAGGGTTTCGGTTTGGATGGCGGTGCCGGAGTATTCGGGAAACAGCACCGAGTAGTTCGGCGCGTAATCGCTCTCTTCCGGCTGGAGCAGCGCGTTGACGAGATGGTTGCTCTGCCTCTGGGCCGGGTAAGTGCGGCGTGGGGGATAAGGATGCCAGCTCAGGCCTCCGGCTCGCGCCGGCTCATCGCCCGCGCCGGGCCACGGCGTCGTGTTAGAGAAGCCATCGATCAACGTCACGCCAGTGAAAGTGGACGGGCTGGACTCGAACTGCTGCGCCGTGGCGTCCATGATGGCGGGCAGGACGGCGTCCTCGTTGTAGCGGGCGAACGGCGGATCGTAGTAACGGTTGATGAAGAGAAAATCGGAGCCGAACGTCAATTCGTTCCAGCACTCCATGTCGAAGCCTTTGTCGGTGCTTGCGACGGTGCCGAGCGCTTGCGCCGCGAAGACGGCCACGGCCTGCACGTAGCGTTTCCAGCCGCCGATGGTTTCCTCGAAGTCGCCGGTGCCCGGCTCGCTGAACGGGCGATATTTGAGCGTCGCCATTCGCACCCGCGTTTGCGCTGCCACCGCTGCGGGCAGCGGTTTGGAAAGCGTTACTGTTTTCGTGCCACAGTCGACCGAAGTGACGAGGAATTGCGCGGCTTGCGAATCGTCGCCTGTGCCCGGAAGGTTATTAAACCCGCTGCGCCCGGAAACCAGGCCGGAGCAGTCATCGAGCTGCACAGTGCGCGCGCCCTGTGGGGCATCGGCAGTGACGGTGCGCTCGAAAATGCGCGTGGGGCCGGGCGCGCCGTGATTCGCGTTGAGCAGAATGAGCGGGCGTAACCCGTTGTCGCGCATGGCGCGCAACTGCAGGCGCAGGCGCGTGGCCGCGTCCGCATTGAGCCGGGTTTCATCCTTTGGATCGACGGTGTCCCAGCCGGTCTCGATGCGGGCATGGCGAAAGCCGTTGCGCCGCAGATGCGCCAGCACCACGTTCGGATTCTCCCCGTGATTGAGGTTCGCCACGATGCCGATGCCATTGACGAATTGCTGCGCCGGCATCGTTTCCATATAAGCGCGCCACGGCTGCACCCAGTCGGAACGCCGGCCAAACGGCACGCTCGTCAGGTAGCGAGGGTCGGTGTAATCGCCTCGCAGTGTTCCGCCGCCCGCCGGCGTCTGCGCCTGAACAGGCGGAGTGCTCGGTATCGAGCACGCTAAAAGAAGCGTTGCAGCTCCAATCCTGCCTACCATTTTCGTTCGCATCGTTTTCGTTCCCTGCGTAAGCGTTGGGTTCACTGAATTATAGCCCGCGTTCGATGTGTGGTCACGCGCTCTCCCGCTCAAACCCGCGCCGCGCGCAAGCAGCCCAACAACTTATGTGCAGCGAGGAACGAGCGAATTTATAGGCGGTCGAGTGTAGCGCCTTGTTGTGCCGGTATTGGAGCACTTCACTTGCTCTCCAGTGGTGACGATTGTCGGCGTGTGCTCGAACCGCCGTGGTAAAGCAGGTTTTGATACGTCACCTCGCGTGTAATGGTGTGTGGCGAGCGCGTCTCAACCGCGATTTTGCCGCCCCGCCACAGTCGGAAGATGGGGTTTCCGGGCACCAGCGGCACGCGAAACGAAGTCATGCCGGACGAGGCTTTGCTGCGGTAAACGTGTTTGCCGATCTCGACTTCAAGCTCGCCGGGCTGCTTGAGGAAGGCCAGCAATTCGATGTCGTTGCGCGGCTGTGCGCTGTCATGCGGCCACACGTCTCGCAGCTTAACGCTGTAGGGACAAGCCCCTGCATGGATGCGTGGGGTTCATGACAGATTGGCGCACCGAGTCAAGCCGCGCGCAGCAGCACAACACGCGTTTCAGCCGAGCGCGCCCGGCACCTCCACACGAAACTCCGCCACCCCTCAAGTACTTGCAGCCCACAATAATTCGAGCCGGCGATTGAATTGTGGCGCGCCGTCTTCTACTCCTGCTCCACGCGCACGCCATCGACATGGACCAGGCTGTCTGTGGCGCGCGCGGCGTGCTCGCCCAGCACACTGATGCGCAGCGTGTGGCGCCCCGCAGCCGCGAACTCCTTGCGGTAGATGCCGATGCCCCAGATGTCGTCGGCGGAGTAGGTGTCCACGATCTCAGGCGCGCCGCCGTCGATGCTGACCTGCGCCCGCCCGCAGTTGGCGCCCAGCTTGGTGAACCACAGCACGCGCTTGCCCTCGAAGGCGACTTCAACTGCGGCGCCCTTCTGGTTGCTCAGCGAGATCGTGCCCCGGTGCGCGGGCTGCAAGCTCGTGGCGCGCTGCCAGCCGCCGCTCCACACAAGGCCGCTCGCCGCGCCATCTTGAGTCGGCGCGTCGTCCCAGATGCGCGCGGCCTTGATGTTGAGGGCCGGAGTCGAGGCTGGAGCCGACGCGTTGCCCGCGCCATCGACGGCTCGCACCGCGTAGGTGGCCGCGAGGTCGGCGCCCGCCGAGTGGTCGAAGTAGAAGCGGCCCTTGGCGACCTTGTCGATGGCCTCGCCGTCGCGCAGCACCTGGTAATAGGAAATCCAGTTGTTGTCCCTACCCGGCTGCCAGCTCACTTCGACGCCGGGGAACTCCATGTTGTCGGCGCGCCGCTTGGTGACATTGCGCGGTGCGGTCGGTGCGAGCGTGTCGGCTTTGCTGCCCGGATGCAGCGGCAAATTCAGGTAGATCAATTCGCCCGGCGCCATTTTTTCAAGGCGGATGCCGTTGGCCATCAGCTCGGCTCCGCTGCGCTTCTGCGACCCGCCCGCTTCGTGGAACGACACCGTGTAAGCCGCACCGGGCAGTAGGCCCTTGGGCTTGATGGTGACGGCATTGGGCGCGCGCCGCTTGGGGATGATGATGCCGCGCAGGCCGTCGCGGCTCAGGCGCTGGAAATACATCGTCGGGTCGTCGCCCGTGATTTGCGGGCGGAAGACGTGCACCCAGCGGCCCACCACGCCCCGGCTCTGGAGGTAGTGGTAGATGTCGATCAGCTCGCGCAGGCCTTCGAGCTTTTGGGGCTGCCAGGTGTCGCCGGTCATGTCGAAGTTGAAGCACAGCAGGCCGCGCCAGGTCGCCTTGTCGAAGGCGTCCGGGTTCCAGATGTCGGGGATGTCGCTGGTCTTGTCCGGCGGCAGCATCAGCGAGGCGTAGTAATTTCGCAGCGGGCCGATGCTGCCGTCGCTGAAGGAAGTGGACGAGGCGTAGCGCGTGTAGTCGTAGCCGACGTAGTTGCCGCCGAAGTTGACCGCCTGGAATGCCGAGCGAGGATGCTTGTCCAGGAAGCCCTTCAAGACCTGGCGGAAGCCTTCGTCCTGAGCCAGCAGGGGCGTGTCGTCGCCGCTGCCCAGCCCGGTGAAGAGGCTGTCGTTGCGCCACTCGAAGTCGCCCCAGCGCGCCTGGAAATCATCCAGTTGCCCCCGGATAAACGACACGACTTCGGGACGCGACATATCCAGCACGCCGCTCCCCGACGCCCAGGGCACCACGGCCATGCCCTGGGCAGGCGCGCCCACGATCCAGTCGGGATGCTCGCGCGCCACACGCGACTGGAAATCCACCGTGTATAAAAACGCGTAGATGAGCTGCCCCATGCCTCGCTTGCGCAGGTAGTCGCCGGTCGAGCGGAAGTCCGGCCCGTTCCAATCTCCGGCGCGATCCCACCAGCCCCAGTCGCGGTGATACACATCGGCGCCGACGTAGCTCATCAGGTCCGCGACGCGGAACACCTTGCGGTAAGTACTTGCCCAGTCGGGATTGCCGCCGGTCCAGCCCACGCCGGGCTGCTGCCAGCCCGTGCCCTTGAACCAGTAGCCCAGCATACGGATGGCGGGGAACCAGCCGTCTCGCGTGTAATCCCACAGATACCGATACTGCCAGTCCAGGCACTCGTTGCCCGCGTTGTCCAGATCGTCGCGGAACAGCCCTACGAACGCCCTGGGCGTCGTCACGCTCTGGCGCGGGGCCAGCGTCTGCCTGTGCCCGGCGATGTTCATCTGGGCCACCACGCTTCCCCCTGCGCTGCGCGAGAATGAGGAAGTCCAGTGGCCGAAGTAGTCCCAGCCGATGAAGAGGCCATCGTGCGAAGCGCGATTGTAAAGCGCATACCAGGGCGCGTAGCTGGCGCTGCCGGGGCGAAAGCCGCGCGCGCTTCGGTTGCCGCTGTTGCTGACCGCACCAGAAATGCGCACGCCGCCCGCTCGGGAAGCGGTCCAGATGCGTGCCGCGTCCTGCCCCTCGTCGGGATGCTGATCGTCCACGCCGACGAAGGGCACGCCGTTTGGGTTGTCGGTCGCCTTGCGCCACTGCCTGGGGCCGGGGTAGAAGACCAGATCCACATACTTGCCGCCTTCCAGGTAGGCGTAGCGCCAGGAGCTGCCGTTCTGGGCGCCGCTGAATTCTTTGGAAGCGGTGTGCGTTTCGCCGTCCTCATAGGCGATGGTGGGATCGAAGCGGGTGGTGTCGTAGCTGATGTTGCCGTTCTTGTTGACCAGGAAGACCAGGCGGTCGCCCGGCTTGACATCGGCGCGCACATCGAAGGGCACGCTGACGGTTGCGTTGGCCACAGGCTGCCAGCCTTGCGCGGGCCAGATCTGCCTGTCGTTGAGCAGGATCTTGACGCCCACGCCATCGCCGGGGAAGCCTGGCGCACCGCCATCGCGTGAGGGAAACGGATCGTAAGAATCAAAGCGGCGCGGCTGGCGAACGCTCAAGGCTTCGGTCTTGAGCAGCCACGAGCCGGGCTGGTTCTCGCCGCCCGTCATCCAGTGGAAGTCCAGCGCGTCAGAGGCGCCCGGCTTGACGGCCAGGCTGAGGAAGCCGGGATCGCTGATCTGCAGCGGCGCGCTTCCCATGTTGGCGAAGGTGGCCCACTCGCGGATGATGCTCGACTGCGGGTAGACCACGTAGCTCTTGGTGACGCGCAGAGCGCCGCGCTGCAAGGTGAGGTCTAACTGCAGCTCGCCCTGCTTCCCCCTGCTGTCTGTGGCGCCGATGAGCTTCCACACTCCGCCAGCCGGCCCGTCCGCTGCGCCGCTTCCCATTCCCACTGAGAACTCCTGCGCCAACGCGCCGGGCGCGGCCATTTCGTGCCCGCTGCTTTTGTTCCTCAGACTCTTCAAGACGAGCCTGCCACCTTCCAGCGCGACAGTTTTCTCCACGCGGCTGGTGCCCATCGTCCAGCGATTGGGACGCGCTTTGATGTAAGCATCCTGAGCTTGCACGGTAGGGACAGCGCCCCCAGAAACAGCGGCCAGACCCACGCCGAAGCCTATCATCGCGGGCCGGGCCGGAAAGTGGAATGTCAGGCTTTTGCGAAATCGGTGCATTTCAATTTGCCTTTTTCTTCTGAAGAAACTGTTGGAGCGGCTGCTGGAATAACGGTGCTTGAGTTGAAGCGAGCGGGTGCAAGTACTTGCAGCAAGTACTTGCGGGCTCAGCGTGGCATCTTGAGGATCTGCGCCCTGAGCCAGGCGCGGTGCTCCTCGAAGCGGGCCGGGTTCCGGTCGTTGAGCGCGGCGTCCGCGATGCGGCGCTCCAGCTCGGTTCGTGTGGCGCGTGCCTGCTCCGAGCGAGCGGGCGTGTTGGCTTTGGCCAGCGCGCGTTCGAGCAGGCGCACCATCTGGAAGTCCTGGACGCCGCGCCCAAAGGCTTCCCAGTTGCGAGTCGGAATCGGGCCGAGCACGCCGGGATACACCACGGCGGCGTCAGGATCGTTCACACCGCCGGCGTCCGAATCGTTCCACGCATCGCCGTAGTAGGTGTTGTAAGCCCAGAAGCCGAAGCCATCGAGGCCAAAGTGCAGCGCCGTCCACGCCATCCGGCGATAGATGCCGCGGCAGGCGCTCTCGTCTTTGGAGTTGCCCGGCGTGCTGTAGAAGCCCGCTGCCTTGCCGGTTTGCTGCACGAACCTGAGATGCGTGCTGTCTTCGACCGTCAGGTGATGCTCGTAGGGCCACCAATCGGAGACGATGGGGTCCAGGGTCTGGAAGGTCTTCAGCGTGACCGGATGCCAGCCGCCGGTGAAGGCTCCGGGGTTGGCCATGAAGCGGATTTCGGGGTTGAGGCGGCGCACTTTCTGGGCGACGGAAAGGTAGACCGGCGCGATGAAGTCGTTGGGCTCGTCCCAGATTTCAACCGCCCAACGATCGTAAGGGATGTTGCCCTTGCGCGCGCGCTCGGTCAAGTTCGCCACTGCGCGCGCGATGTCCTGATCGTAGCCGCCCGCCTCGATTTTCTGGCGTTCTTCGGCCCTGTTGGGATCGATCCACCGCCCGCCCGTGCCCGTTGTCCAGAAGTCGCCCGAACCTACGATGATGCGTCGGAAGCCCATCGATAGCGCGCGCGGGTGCCAGCCCCACAGCGAGCGCACGCCGTGCGCGTGAAGATCGCGCAGGTAAGGCTCGTAGGACGCGTCCTCCGCTGTGGGCAGGCTGCTCCAGGTCAGCACGTTGGGGCTTGTCGATTCGGGCAGCGCGATGGGCTCGATTGTCAGCTCGAAGTTCAATCGCTGCACGCGCCTGGGCCGGGCACCTGGTTCGGGCGCCAGGTCCGTGGCCTGCATCTCTCCCCGGTAGCGGCCTGCGGGCGCGCCTCTGGTGTCAAACGAAAGCCACAGCGCGACGCTCTGGTAGGGCCGCAGATGCAGAATCGGGAAGTCCTTGATCGTGTCCCAGTTGAGCACTTGCTGAGGAACCGAGGCCACAGATGATAACTTCTGCTTGTCTTGAGGCAGCGCGTGCTCGGCTTGAATCGCCCGCAGTTGCGGCGCGCTGAACATCGGAGCGGCGACTTCGCCAAACAAGCGCGACTTCAGGTAGCCCACCGCCATCACCTGCGCGCTGACCGCTGCGCCATCGCGCTTGCTTTTCAAAGCGACCGACGAAGGCAATTGCAAATCGAGCGGCGTTTCGACGCCCGAAGTCACCACGGCGCAAGCGTAAGCGGTCTCGCCGCCCAGAGCCCGCAGCGTGATGGATGTGCCGGGCGCAGGCACGGTTTCCTCAGTGGGATTCTGGAGGATCGGCGCCCACGGATCTCGGCTCCACAGCGCGAACGGAGCCGCGCCGTGCTGTGCAAACCAGGCTTTGAGCGCCAGTGCGTCCGGCTGCTTGAACAATCGCGCTTGGATTTCGGCGGCTCCCAGAGGCGGCACGGCGCTCAGGGCAAGAGCGAACATCGTCCCCACGCTTCCCACGCGGCGCGCGCAAATGGCGGTGAGGTTCTTTCCCGCAAGAGTTGCACGCTTCGCTGTCATGGGCTGGGCAGTGAAATGAGCGGCATCAATCGTGGCCACAAGTACTTGCGGCCATGATTGCGGCGCGGCGTGGGAAGACGGCGCGCTATTTCTTCAGCCCGGCTTCGACCTTGTCGAGCAGGATGTAGTAGGGAGCCAGCTTGTCCTTGGTGATCAGGGGCGCGGGCAGCTTGGTCCACCAGGGGATCTTGCCGCCCTTGCTCGCTTTGTCGAGCGCCTGGGCCGCGCCGTAGGATTCGTCCCACAGCGGCTGGCCGATGACGGCGAACACCTGCCCGCTCTTGACCAGATCGAGGTTGACGCGGGTGTAGTCCATGCCGACGATGACGATCTTGCGCCCGGCTTCCTTCTGGGCGTTGGCCCAGGTGGTCGGGCCGCCTCCCGTCGTGGACAGGGCAGCGACGACATCGGGGTGCGCCTGCAGGATCGAGGTGGCCTTGGCGACCGCATTGGCCGCGTCCGACAGCCCTTCCTCCTCGGACTCCAGCACCTGGACGTTGGGGAACTTCTCCTTCATCGTCTTCTGGAAGGTCTGCGCGACCAGGTTCTCGGTGGTGTTGAAGCCGCCCTGCGTCACGGCCACCGTGCCCTTGCCGCCGATCTCCTTGCCGATGGCCGCTGCCGCTTCCCGAGCGTAAGCGGCGGGGTCGCAGCTAATGACGCCTGTGGCGCCCGGAACCGAGTTCTCGGGGACGGGAAAGTGCGGCAGCATGACGGGAATGCCCGACTTGCCGACCTTGGCGATGAACGAGTTGAAGGTCGGGTCGCCGGTCCAGATGGCCATGCCCGCGGCGTCGCCCTTGGCCATGGCCTGCTCGGCCAGGGCGATGGTGCCCGGCATATCCACGCTGTCAGTGCCCACGATCTCGTATTGGTAGCCCAGCTTGCGGCAGCCCTCGGCGAAGGCGATCTGCGTCATCTGGTGCACCGGATGCCCCTTGAGATACTGCACCCAGTAGAACTTCTTGCCCTTCGCTTTGGGCGCCTGCGCCCCCTGGCTCGTCCCCTGGCTCGTCGATGCGCCCGAACCCGTCTGCGTGCTCTGCGAGTTCTGGCTGCCGCAACCGCCCAGCAGGGCGACCAGCCCCAGCACGCCGGAAAGCCAATTCAAATGCCGCTGCATAATGTCTCCTTGATTCTGTAATCTCCAACTGAGGTGCGAATTACGAGGTGCCAAGCCTCACCCCAAGTACTTGACGCTTCACGAAAGGCGGGCTCTGCGGCGCAGCAGGTCAACGCCGACCGCGGCGATCATGATCACGCCCAGGGCCACGGTCTGCCAGTGGGTGTTGACCTGGCTGATGACCAGGCCGCTGCGCACGATCTGCATGATCGCCAGGCCGCACAGCGTCCCGATCATGCTCCCGCTGCCACCAAACAAGCTGACGCCGCCGATGACAACCGCCGCGATGACTTCCAATTCCCAGCCGGTCCCGGTTTCGGGCCGCCCCACGTTGAAGCGCGCCATGATCAGAAGCCCGCCCAGGGCCGCCAGCAGGCCAGTCAGCACGAAGCAGGCGATCTTCACGCCCGAGGTGTTGACTCCGGCCAGGCGAGCGGCCTCGGCGTTGCCTCCGGTGGCGTAGATCATGCGCCCCACGACCATGCGCCGCAGGAACACGTCGGCTGCCACCGCCAGCAGGATGAAGATCACGAAGCTCGAAGAAGTGCCCAGCGTGTTGGCCGCCCCGAAGGACTCGACCGAGGCCGGCAGAGGATAGAGCGGGTAGCCCTTGGAGATCAGGAAGCTCCCGCCGCGCGCGATGTAGAGCATTCCCAGCGTGGCGATGAAAGCCGGGATGCCCAGGCGCACTACGAGTAGGCCATTGATCAAGCCCGCCAGCGCGCCCGTCCCCAGGCCCGCCAGCAGAGAGGGCAGGACGGGCCAGCCCGCGTCCTTCATCAGGTGCGAGGCCACAATCGCGCACAGACCGGCGACCGAGCCAACCGAGAGGTCGATCTCGCCCGCGATCATCAGCATCGTCAGGCCCACCGCCACCACGCCCACGAACGACATCGCGCGCAGCATGGAGCCGATGTTCTCTGGGCTGAGCAGCACCGGGCTGCGCCAGTAGAAGAAGAGCGTCAGGCCGAGCAGAGGCAGCAAAATCCCCACTTCGGGAATCGCCAGAACACGACGCAGCAGCCCCACGCCGCCTGTGGGTGCGCCGTCCGAGGGCGTGTTGCTGCCGGGTGCTGCCTGGCCTGCGGGCGTGGCGGGCGTGGAAGTACTTGCAGGGCTTGCCTTATTCATTCAGGCCCATCTCCTTTAGCTTCTCATCGAAATTGGCGGGCAGCGCGGCCAGGGGAAGCTGAGCATCGCGCGCGCCGTAGCGCAGCAGGTTGCGCAGCAGGCGCTCGGCGGCGGGGTGGGCGCCCAGGTTCTCGCGGATGCGCAGCGTGTTCAGGATGAAGCGGCCCGCTCCCAGCTTGTAGACCGACACCATCAGGCCGGACGAGTAATCCTGCGAGGCTTTGATGGCTCCCGCCACCGCTTCGTCCGGCGCCGGCTGGCCCATCCACAGCGCATCGGGGATGATCTCGCGGTAGAACGTCGGGTCCATCAGCCCGCCCGCAGGCAGCCCGTCGAAGATGGGATGCGGCTTGGCCCACTCGTCCTTGAGATACAGCCAGCTCCAGATCGAGCCCAGCGTGCCCTTGCTGGCCAGAGGCAGCCAGCCCAGCGGCTGGTCGCCGCGCGCGAAGACTTCGGGCGCCAAGAATATCACCGTCGCCCCGCGCGCGATGCGCCGCGCCAGCTCGCTCCAGGCACGCGCCCCGCCGGGAGCCGCCGTGTTGGAAACCAGAATCACCTCGCGCCCCAAAACTGCGCCCGGCGTGAAAGCGCGGGTGCGGATGCCGTGCTGCGCCAGCCACGCCGACAGGGCGGCATCCTGGCCCCACAGCGTCACTTCGGTTGCAACAGCGGGCATCTGCGCTGGATCGTCCAGGTAGAACTCGGTCTCGCCGCCGGTTGCCGCCCCGCCGCGCTCGAAGGCCGCCAGGAAACGGTATTTGCCCGCTGGCCCGTCAACGGCCACGTCCCCGTCAAAGAGCGGCAGCGCGAAGGGCTGCTCCGGCTTCTGTCCGCGCGGGGCGATGGTGACTTGGACCGTGCGCTCGAAGACGCGCTTCTGGCCGGGGCCGACGACCTGGAGGCGGATGGGATAGGTGCCCGGCAGCAGAGCATCCTCGTTGGCCAGCACGGCTTGCAGGTGCACCTTGGAGCCGCGGTAGACCACGGAGGCATCGGCGAAGAGGCACAGTCGCAGCGGCGCCCAGGCTTCAAAGAGCGCATCGACGGTGCCGGGCTTGAGCTCGCGGAAGGTCGTGGTCAGGCCCTCGCCCGCGCTGACGTGATCGTTGGCGCCGGTCAGGTTGTGCCCGATGATCTTGGGGTTGGCGCGGATAGCGTTGAGGCCCAGGGTGCGCTGAGCGGCCATCTTGCGCAGGCTCTGGCTGAAGAAATCTTCCGGCCCGCTGAAGGCCTCTTCGAGATGCCACTGCTTCCAGTCGGCCAGGTAGCGATCCAGGCGGGCGCGGTAGAACTGGGCGTCCTCGACCTCGGTCTTGCCGATCTGCTCGTAGTGCCGCGTCGCGCGCCACAGATCGACCGCGCTGCCGATGCCGTATTCCGAAACCAAAAGCGGTTTCGAGCCGGTGTTGGCGGTCTGCACCAGATCGAGCGCGTAGCCGGGCCAGACGCTGGACTGATCGGTTGTCTGGGCGCCGCGCAGCGATTGGATAGTGCCCGTGGTGTGCGGCACGCGCGGGTAGGTGTGGACATCGCTCATCAGATCCTCCCACCGAGAGGAGCCGGGGTTGGAGACGCCGCCCAACTGCACCAGCGGCTCGGCTTTGCCCTGCGTGTAAAGCGCGAAGCTGGCCGCATCGGGCCTGGCGGCGGGCGCCAGGGTTCCGTAGCTCCACGGCCCGTCGGGGTTCTTGCTCTGCCCGAAATCCGCAGCCACATCGAAATTCCGACCCGCGCCCGCCGTGATGGTTGCCGCCAAAGCCGTGCTGTCACTGGCGTAGTTGCCGTTGCCCGATCCGACCGCGAAGTCGATGGTGTCGCCGCGCGCAACGGCTATCGTGCTTTGATGCTGCGCGCTGTTGGGGCTGCCGTTGATGTTGAGCAGAGCATCCAGAAGCGGCTTGCCGTTGTGCAGAATGTGGACATCGGTTGTGGCCGGCCCGGTTGTGGACAAGCCGCTGAAGGTCGCGGCCACATTGTAATCGCCCGCAGCGGGAGCCGTCCAGCGCGCCACGCTGTATTCACCGCCGGGGCCGGGATGCAGCGCCACTTGCCCCGGCGCCCAGGCGAAGCCAAAGGGCGAGTTGAGCGGCGTGGATCGCGCGTTGTGCGTCACCCACGGCTCGCGCCCGTTGGCGGAGTGCCACAGATCCAGGGCCGCGAAGACCGCGCCCGACGAGTCGCCCAGGTCCCAGCGCCCGCTGTTGAGGAACACCATGCGCGTGTCATCGAGCGCGCGGATCATCGGCAGCGAGGCCGCGGCGTGCTGGAAGTAAGGGCCGTTGCCCACCTCGTTGAGCAAGCCCCAGATCACGATGCTGGGATGGTTGCGGTCGCGCTGCACCAGCTCCGAGATCGAGCGGTCGAAGCGCTCGGAGGTCAGCGGCGAAGGCTCGATGGAGGAGGAAGCGAACGATTCCTCATACACCATCAAGCCGATCTCATCGCACAGGTCGAGTTGGTAACGCAGTGCGCCGCCCCAGATGAAGCGCACCGTGTTGAAGCCCATCACCTTCAGGTTGAGCAGGTCGCGGCGCGCCATGTCCGGGTCCGGCGGCAGGCGCAGCCCGACGGGGAAGTTGTTGCAGGTGTGCGTCGAGCGCAAGAAGATGCGACGCCCGTTGAGCCGGAAGTAGCCGTCCTCAAAGCGGAAGTCGCGGAACCCACAGCGCGTCGAACGCTCGTCCAGCGAGCCCAGGCGCGCGTCCGCCAGGCGCGCCGTCACGCGATAAAGATACGGATCGTTCAAGTCCCAGCGATGCGGATTGGCAACGGGCAGCGTGGCGTTGATGAGCGTGTCGCCGGGCGGCAGCTCGCGGTCGAGGACGACGGTGGCCAGCGTCTCGCCGCTCGAAGCGGGCGCGACCGAAAACTCCAGCCGCCGCAACGCTCGGCGCCCCGTGTTGCGCACCTTGACCTGAACCGAAATGCGGCCCGCCGCCAGCTCGGGACGGGCCACGAGGTCTTCCAGGCGCACCGAGGGCGCTGCAAGTACTTCCACCGAGTCGGTGATGCCGCCGACGTTGTACTCGGCGCCCGATCCGTAAGGCATCACGCGCGCCTGCCTGGGCGTCTGGTTCAGCACGACCCCATCAATCGGCTGGTGCGTGGGATTCAAGACACGCACCGCGAGGCGGTTGGGCGCGCCGACCCTGAGAGCCTGCGTCACATCGAGCACGAAGGGCGTTTCGCCGCCCTCGTGCCCGCCGACGAGCACGCCGTTGAGCCAGACCTCGGCCTTGTAATCCACGCCCCAGAAGCGCAGCAGGAAGCGCCCCTGCGCGTGCGGATTGGCCCCAATTTGGAAATCGCGCCAATACCAGGCCACGCCGTGATAGGCCGGGAAGGCGTCCTGGATGATCCACGGCACGCGCGTCGTTTTGGCATCGGCGCGCGGAGCCGTCCACCATTTTTCGGTGCGCCCAACATTCTGCGGATCGGTGGCGATTTGCCAGGCGCCATCCAGCGATGAGATCGCCGGAGCGGTCGCGCTTGCGGGTCGGCTGGAAGAGAAGATGGAATCGGCCCTGGCTTCCACGCCCGCCATCGGAAGCGCGCCGATGGATGCAGCGGATGCAAGCAGCGCGGCCTTCGCGAGCCAGACCAGCGGGGACGGCAGCAGAAGTGGCCGGCGGTTTATCATCATAGAAAGGCGGCAAGGAAACCCGCCACTTCCGTGGTGGGAGGAATGGCCGTTTTGCCTCCAAGTCGATTTTGAGGTTTGGCTTGCATGGCGTTCCTCACAAGGCTACGCTTTGCCTCGTGAAAGTCCGCTACCGCTTCCGCATCTGCCCGACGCCCCAGCAGGAGTGCCATCTGGTGCAAGTGTTTGGCTGCACCCGCTACGTCTATAACTGGGCGCTGCGCTTGCGCTCGGAGGCGTATCGGGACGGTGCGCCGATGAACTACAACTCCTCCTCGGCGGCTCTGACCCAGTTGAAGAAGCAAGAGGCAACAGCGTGGCTCAACAACGTATCTTGCGTGCCGACACAGCAGGCGTTGCGTCACTTGCAAAGCGCCTTCAAGAACTTCTTTGACAAACGCTCCAGCTACCCGTCCTTCAAGAAGAAGCGCGGCAAGCAAAGCGCAGAATACACGCGCAGCGCCTTCAAGTTCGATGCATCCACGCAAACGCTGACCGTTTCGGGTTTGGGAAAGCTCAAAGTCCGTTGGTCGAGGCCGTTCGGGAGTGCGCCCAGCATTACAAAGGCCACTTAGAACCTTTGCTACTATTACATGGCTTGCAAATAGGCCGAAGGTTGGCAGGAAGGTGAGCGCCGCCTTTGTCGAGGGGTTTAACATGGTCAATAGCTTCTGCTTCACACCCACAAACCCAACACTTGCCTTCATATAACAACCATCGTTGTTCGATAAGCAACGCCGTTGTGTAGTTCCAGCCCGTCGCATTTTTGAGCTTCGCGGCTCTTTTTTGGCAGTAAGCCCTGACCAATGCACGGTTTTTTCGCGCCCACGCTTTTGACGCGGCTTTCCGCCTCGTAACAGTCTTGGCGTAATAATCCCGTTGATATTGCTTTCGATGTTCCCTATTGTGGCTAACCCAAGCAGATTGCTTCTCTCTGTTTTGGGTCTTCTGGTGCTTTTGTTTATTGCGCCAATGTGCCATGTTGTATTGGCGAATGCAGGACTTGCAATGTATCTGCAAACCGTCTTTGTTGCTTTGTTTCTTGCTGAAACTTTCGAGAGGTTGATGAGTGTTACATTTCGGGCAGCGCTTATTTTCCATGCCTTTAGTATACGATAACCAAGGATTGTGCCGGACGCTACTTTGTCACGTTGTGCCTGGACGAAACCTTTGAGACGCTTCCCAAAACAGGAGACGGCATCGGCGTTGACCTGGGCATCAACCGCTTGGCCACGCTGTCCAACGGCGAACGAGTCTCCAATCCGCGCATCACCGCCAAGTACCAGAAGCAACTGGCGCACGAGCAGCGACTGTTGGCCAAGAAGCACAAGGGCAGTCGGCGACGCGAGAAGCAACGTCTCAAGGTCGCGCGCTTGCACGCCAAGATTGCCGCTAGCCGCCAAGACGTTTTGCACAAGTTCACCTCGAACCTGGTGCGGCGCTTCGACTTGATCTGCATCGAGGACTTGAACGTGCGTGGCATGATTGGCAACCATCGTCTGGCCAAAGCACTCAGCGATGCGAGCTTCGGCCAGGTGCGGGCGATGCTGGACTACAAGTGCGCGCGCTATGGCAAAACCCTGGTGGCGATAGACCGCTTCTTTCCCAGTTCCAAGACTTGCCATGTGTGCGGCTTGATTGTCGAGAAGCTGCCGCTGGACGTGCGCGAATGGACGTGCCCATCGTGCCGCACAACGCATGACCGCGATGGGAACGCGGCCCAGAACATCTATGCGGTCGGGCAGACCGTGAAGGCTCGTGGAGAATCGGGGAGACATAAGGTTGCTTCGGCAGCTTCGTGCACGATTCTGTGAAACGAGAATCCCGCCGCTTGAGCGGTCGGAGTGTCAATCTTACCCGGAGCGCCTGAATTGTATACAAATTCTTCTCCGCGCTTGTATCCAAAATCCAAGTGCCGGGCGTTATCTGGTGGCGGCTGCAAGTACTTGCAGCTTCGCCACGCCGAGTCTCAGGGATCGACGATTGGCAGCAGAGCTTGCGCGTCTCGCAGCTCCTGGGCGCTGTAACTTCCATCGGTGCGCCGGAAGCGCAGGAAGAAGCCCCAGGCCAGGCCGCCGCGACGGTTGAGGGCCACCGTCACCAGATGGCGGCCCGCTTTCAGGGCGATGGAAAAGCTCTGCTTGTCGTGGCGGCCCGGATTGTGGGCGCTTTCGATGACCCCGACGGCTTGCTCGCCAATCCACACCTTGCAAGGCCCGTCGGGGCCGAGCAGCAGGTCAGCGGTCATCACGGTGGGGACTTCGATCTCGCCGCGTGCATAGACCAGGCCGCCTCGCTGCCCGTCAAGCGCGAAGAAATTCACGAACTGGTTCTCGTCGGCGTGCAGCTCGCGCCACTGGAGCGGCTCCTGAGGCAAGGCGACCTGGGCAATGTGCGGCTCGTCGGACCGAGCTATGGCGGCTTGCCATCGCTGCTTGAACGGGCTCATCGTCTGCGGTTGATAGAGGCGAGCCAGCGATTGGTCGAAGTCGGCGGGCAGTTGGGCCAGGGGCAGGTCGGCGTCGCGGGTGGCGAAGCGCAGCAGGTTGCGCAGCAGGCGCTCGGCGGCTGGGTGAGCGCCCAGGCTCTCCAGGATGCGCATCGTGCTCAGGATGACGCGGCCCGCGCCCAGCTCGTGCACCGCGAGCATCAGGCCCGAAGCGTAGTCCTGCGAGGCCTTGATGGCTCCGGCCACGGCTTCCTGGGGCGCATCCTGGCCCGAATACAGCGCGTCGGGAATCAGCTCGCGGTAGAAGGCGTAGTCGAGCAGGCCGCCCGAAGGCAGGCCGTCGAAGATCGGGTGGCGCTTGGCCCACTCGTCCTTGAGATAGAGCCAGCCTCGTATCGAGGTCGGCTCGCCCTTGTTCTCCAGAGGCAGCCAGAACAGAGCGTCATCGCCGCGCGCGAAGACCTGGGGCGACAGGAATATCGCCGTCGCGCCGCGCGCGATGCGGCGGGTCAGGTCGCGCCACTCTTCGATGCCGCCCGCTCCGGCAGCGGCGCGCGACACCACAAGTACTTGCCGCGCGTCCGCTTCTTCCTCGCATTCTTCCTCGCTCGAAAACGGGCGGGCGCTGATGTTGTGCTCGGCCAGCCAGCGCGACAGGGCGTCGTCCTGGCCCCACAGCACGACTTCGCCAGGCACATCGGGCATGGCGTCCGCGTCCGTGACGAAGAAGCTGCCTTCGCCGCCCGTCGCGGCCCCGCCCTCCTCCAAAAAGGCCACGAAGCGATACTGGCCCGGCTCGCCGCCGATGGAGATGCGCTCGTCGAAGAAGGGGATGGCCAGGGGAGCTTCCTCCTGGCCACCTTCGCCCCCGCGCTCGGGAACGGTGACGGTCACGGTGCGCTCGAAGACGCGCTCCATGCCGGGGCCCACGACCTGAAGCTGCACACGGTAATCGCCCGCAGGGAGCGCGTCCTCGTTGGCGAGCACGGCTTCCAGGCGCAGCGAGCCGTGGCGGTAGATGTGGGGCGGCTCGGCGAAGAGGCACAGGCGCAGCGGCGCCAGGCCCTCGAAGAGCGCGTCGGTCGTGCCCGGCTTCAGCTCGCGGAACAGGGTGGTCAGGCCCTCGCCGCACATCACGTGGTCGATGGCTCCGGTCAGGCTGTAGCCGGCCAGGTTCGGGTTGGCGCGGATGGCGTTCAGCCCCAGCGTGCGCTGGCCCGCCATCTTGGCCAGGCTGCGCGCGAAGAATTCGGGAGGAGCCACGAAGATCTCGTCCAGCTTCCACTGCCGCCAGTCGCGCTCGAAGCGGCTGAGCTTGTCGCGGTAGAAGGCCGCGTCCTCGGCGTGCGTGGCGCCCAGGCGCTCGAAGTGCCGCGTCGCGCGCCACAGATCGACCGCGCTGCCAATGCCGTATTCCGAGAGGTAAACCCGCCTGGAATTGTGGCCCAGGCACCGCAAAATCTCGGTCGCGACCGGCAGCTGCGGCACGCGCGGGTAAGGATGCACATCGCCCATGTCCATCACGTAGCCGGGGATCGTCGCCCAGTCCGTGCCAAAGCCGCCATCCTCGCCCGGAGGCTGCGGCTCGTGCCCGTGGCTCAAGTTCGAGGCGGGCGCATCTTCCGCTTCGGTTTCCACTTCCGCCTGGGTTTCGGGCGCGTCTTGCATCGTCGGCTCCACGCCCAGCAAGGCAGCGGGGTCTTGGGCTTCGATGCCTTCGCCGTGCGCGATCTGGTCGCCGTGAGCGGCGGGCGAGGGCAGCGTAAGAGGAGTGAGAGGAGTTGTGCCGTCGGGCGTGGGGACGGCTTCGCCCTCGCGCCCCAGCATGACGTCCCACGACAGCGAGCCGGGGTTGGAGAAGGAGCCCAGCGAGAGGTCTTTGTCCCAGCGCCCGCTGTTGAGCATGGCCATGCGTGTGCCGTCCAGCGCGTGCAGCAGGGGCAGCGAGGCCGCGGCGTGGCGGAAGAGCGAGTTGTCGTGCACCTCGTTGAGCAGGCCCCAGATCACCACGCTGGGGTGGTTGCGGTCGCGCCGCACGATCTCGGAGATCGAGCGGTCGAATCGCTCGGCCATGCGCGGAGTCTCGGCGAAGGGGAAGGCGGCGTAGGACTCGTTGTAGACCAGCAGCCCGATCTCGTCGCACAGATCGAGCTGATACGGGACGGCGCCGCCCCAGATGAAGCGCACCAGGTTGAAGCCCATCACCTTGAGGTTGAGCAGGTCGCGACGCAGCAGGTCGGGATCGTGCGGCACCTGCAGGCCGACCGGCGTGTGGTTGAGCGTGTGCGTCCCGCGCAGGAACAGGCGCCTGCCGTTCAAGCGGAAGTAGCCCCTCTCAAAGCGGAAGTCGCGGAAGCCACAGCGCGTCGAGCACTCGTCGGCCCAGGCGCTGCCTCCGCCAACATCCTCGACCTCCAGGCGGCAGGAGACGCGATACAGGCTCGGCTCATTGAGCTGCCACAACTGCGGGCTGTCGATTTGTAGCTCGGCCTCGATCACACTGTCGCCGGGCGCGATGTCGCACCTCAAGTACTTGCGGCACAAAACCGAGCCATTGGGAGACAGCGCAACGCTAAGTTCAACTTCCGCCCGCGCGCTCTGCACCAGTTCGCTGCGTATGCTGGCCTGGACGCGCAGGATTCCGCTCGGCGCCTCGGCTCGCACCCACAGGTCTTGCACGCGAGCCGGAGGCGCCAGAACCAGGTGCACCGGCCCGGTGATGCCGCCGTGGTTGAAGGCGGCCCCCGCCACGAAGGGAATGCACTTGCAGCGATGCGGCGTCTCGCCCAGCGTCACGCCGTCGATGGGCTCGTGGCCGGGGTTGAGCACGCGCACCGCCAGGCGATTGGGGCCATTGGCGCCCAGGCGAATCGCGTCCGTCACGTCCAGCGTGAACGGCCCCTCGCCGCCCTCGTGACCGCCCACGGACGTTCCGTTGAGCCACACCTCGCAGCTGTAATCCACCGCCTCGAAGCGCAGCAGGGCGCGGCCCTGCCGCTGCGGATGATCGGGCGCGCTGAAATCGCGCCAATACCAGGCCACGCCGTGATACTCAGGAAACGCGTCCTGGATGATCCACGGCACCCGCGTCGCCCTGGCCTCTTGGCGCGGCCCGTTCCACCAGGCTTCCTCTCGCCCCACATTCTGCGGGTCCGTGGCAAGCTGCCACTGCCCGTCGCCGTTGAGCGACACAGCCGCGCCTGGCTGATCTTCGGTGAGCTTCAAGAAAAACCGCCCTTGGAATCCATTTTTGCCGCGCCAAGTATCCAAGATTGGACACAAAGCCGCTCAACCAACTCAAGAGCCACCGCAAGTACTTGCAGTGGCTCTTGAGTTGGCTGGGCGGCTTTGGGGCGTGGGTTAATCGGCGTCGATGGTGAAGTAGGAATAGGCTCCGCTGCTGGCGCTCTTCTTACCAATGAGAGCGTCCAGCTTTAGGAACTTGACGTGGCCATCCACATACAGGACGTTGGTGGTTTCGAGATGGCGCTCGGCGATGTCGCCGCAGGCGTTGCCGGCGAGCAGGCGTGGGGAGCCGGGCGTGATGGGCGGCTGGGAGGCCACGTCGGGCTAGCAGAAGTGCCAGTAGGTGCCGGCTCGGAACTGCTTGTCGGCGACCCAGACCGTCCCGGCCGGTTCCTGAAGCTGGGACAGCTTCTTGTAGCGTGGGCTGTGGTCGCTGGGGCCGGCATCGCCGGGAAACACGCTGTTGAAGTAGGCCGAGTTGATGCCGTAGCTGCCGACGTCCTGGCTGCTGCCACCAGCAGCTTTGTCGGTCGCGGCGTAGCCTTTCTGGGTGCTGTCGCTGGGGCAGATAAAGATCTGGGTGCTCTTCACGTAGGGCTGGATGACATTCATCCAGGGCGCGAACGTTCCGGCACTGGCACCGTTATATTCGCTGCTCACGGTTTTCTCGTCGTAGTCCTGGCTGTATTGCAGCATCCCCAGGCCGATCTGCTTCAGGTTGCTCTGGCAGCTCGCCCGGCGCGCGTTCTCCCGCGCCCGTGCGAACACCGGGAAGAGAATCGCGGCGAGGATGGCTATGATGGCTATGACCACGAGCAGCTCAATCAGGGTGAAGCCCCGGACTTGACGCGGAGCCTGGCCTTGAGTCTGGCGGGTGCGACGGGTGCGGCGCTCTGGATGAAGCATGGACTCTCCTTGGAGGCGGGACGTTGGCACTTGAGGCAGCAGTTCGATGCAGCCGCCTCAGAATGTATACAACCTTATACCCAACCTTTTCTGCAACCAAACATCACGGCTTCATCTTTTTGGGACGCTGCAAGTACTTGAGGGGTGTGCACAAATCCAGGAGCGCCTACAGGGACTTTTGGCGAGTGCGCTGTCCGCATCCGTGGAGGAGTATCAATACACCGATGCCGAC
>JAABUK010005053.1_pt1 | contig 20926 bp, 7 predicted proteins | sample 5559141 | NCBI WGS metagenome assembly JAABUK01 (sample SAMN10711869, study PRJNA513367) | rock metagenome | isolation source: Antarctica rocks | place: Antarctica: Victoria Land, Pudding Butte nord | collected 2016-01-03
CCTTTAAGAACTAAGGCTTTACTAGAACTAGTAAAGCCTAGTAGTCGATACTAGTTCTAGTATAAAAGTTAGTAATGTATCTTTTAATTAAAGAAATGAAGACTCTATCTTCTTATATCTTATAAAAGAGATAAATATAATTCTAAAAAGATAACTTACTAGACTAGCTTCTTAAAACCTAAGTTTTAAGCTCTAAATCTCCTTAGAAGGTTTTAGAAGCCTACGAGTATAGGTAAGCCTAGTAACGTAGGTAAAGTACCTAGCCTATAAATCTAGTACTTTATCTTCGTAATTAGGGTCGTTTTCGTCCCCTATCTCCCCTATATCTTCGGGTTAAAAGTGGTATGGCTTTAAGAGAAAACGCCTAGAGATTCCAATAGTAATATATCGATATTCGCTTGGATTAATACTTAGCCTGAGCCCGGCTAGTGTCTCCCTTCGAAAAATAGTTTAAAATCGATCTAATTAAATTTTTAAAGCCTTGGAACGCGTTCTCCTAGCTAGGTTTTTAAAGAGATATTTAATAAGGGGTTTTTAAAAGACGTTAAATAAAATCCTAGCTAGGAAGGGAACTACTAGCCATAGATAATAGACTAGTAATTTACCGATTTCTCGAGGTAGAAATCGATGAATAATCTTGATAGAACCCTGAATAGTATACCCCTTATAGTAGTAGGTAATAAAATAAATAAGGCCACTTTCTATAAAGATATTTCGTAACCTAGTAGTCGTAGAATTTAAATACCGGATTAAGGCTAGCTCTAGGGCCCTTAGCGATTAACCTCCGATAATATAAGCTAGTATAAGAAGTTTCTCGAGAAAAAGCTGAATATTTGAAATCCAGTCTAATAGTTTCTGTGAGTTCCAGGTAAGCTAAGTTCCAGGGATTAAAAAGTGACTAGCTAAATCGGGACTAGTAGCTATTTAATTAAATAACTACTTTTCCGGACTATCTAGCCCGAGCTAAGTACGTGGATCAAGGAGAAAGTTTAAAAAAGGGGTTGAATCTAGAGGATTATCAAAGATACGCTTCTAGGGAATATTAGGAATATTCTGAATAGGGCTATCTCGCGTAGATACCCTATTTTCGAAAAGAATATCCCCGAAAAGGGTAGCTCGAGTAGACGAAGTAAGACTGTAGATAAATACTCGAAAATCAGAGATAGAGAAAGAAAGACTCTTATAGAGTATCGTATTACTATTTTAATCGAGTTAGCTACTCGTAATAGTACTCTAGTCTATCTTTAATCCGTAGGCTTGAAGGTCTAGTAGAAAGTGAATTAGCGAATGTGTACCTTGAATAAGAAATCGATTAATAAGATTTCTTAATCGAGGTAAGGCACCATCTCTAAGATCGATACCGGAGAATAGTTTTTCTGAGCTAGTAGAAGACGTACTAGATTCTAAATCCGATCTGGAATTGATTTACTGTTCAATTATCTCCTTGAATGCGTAGCGAAGAACGAAAAATCGACTTATCTTTAAAATAGAAGATAAAATCGAGGGATAGGATTCAGGCCCCTGAAATCTATTTTCTTTAAGCCCTAATAGGGCTAGGGTATATACTAGGGGAAGGTTATATTCTTTCCCTAAGGTAGATTAGTTGAGGAGAGAAATCGAAAAATCGAGGTAAGCTTTTTCGACTCTAGTTAATCGAGCTATCTTTCTAGACTTTCGAGAGGTAATTCGAGTATTAATATAAACGTCATCTTCGTCTTCGGAGCTAGTCCCTTCCTGGCTAGCGTTAGAGTCAGATTAGTTGCTAGAAGTCGAAATATCTAGCTTTTCTAGATCTTTTAACTTTAGCTGAGAAGCTACTTAAATAAATCGACTAAAGAGGCTAGCCTAGATTAAAGTAAAGGTATACTTCGGGTATTTATCCGAACTCGGATCGTCTTGAGTTCGAATGAAAAAGCTGAGTATTTGCTTCTAAGGCTAATAGTAAGTCGGAATCCGTCTAACGTCCTAGTAGGCCTAGAAGGGTTTAGCGCGAGATTAGCCCTTTTCCGTCTGAACTATCTTAAAGCGTCTGAAGTAGCCTATAATTGATAGGGCTTACTAGGATTTTTAGGCGAGATAATCGAAAACTAGCTAGACGTTTTTTAATAGAGGAGTATTAGGTTCCCCTATTAAATTAAGAAGCTTAGGCCTATTTAGGCTACTTAGATAAGTGATCTATCTAGTTCTTTCTAGCTAGGGGCTAGGGTCGTTAAATTAATTAGCCTAGATTTTTTAAATCTCCTTATTTCGAAAAACGAGAATTTTCGAGTCAAGTTATTCCTAGTCTTAATCCTAGATGCTAGGATCTAAAAATAGATCTTAGATATATTCTTTATATAGGAAAAATAGGTAGAAGTAATAAGGGGTAGATACCTTAATTATAAATTAAAAACGAACGCGAACGCTCTATCTCTTTAACTTCTTCTTCCTCGATAATCGAGCTAGACCTTCTAGGCCTAGCCCTAGGGGCGGGAAAAGGTTTTTCCGGGTCTATTAAAAATTAGTTATGGCTGGGGGTAGAACGGAAGAATCGCTGGCACGCGATTCCTGATTTCTAGGGGGTTTCTATCGACGCGTTCTTCGAAACCCGACCTTTCCCCTTAGGATTCATCTAATCGTGCGATTTCTTAAGGTATTTTTATATACCCGATATATCTCTAGCGATATAGGGGCAGTCTTGGCACGCTAGCCCGTCTTAATAAAGGGCTAGATCAGAAAAGAAGTAAGGAAAAGAATCTGGAATTAAGACCTCCTTTCGTTCAGCAATATCCTAGACTAAATAAGGATATTTAGTTATCTCCGAAAAGATATTTTTATATTCTTCGGGTAGAAGTTAATATGGGTTTTAACGGAAGTAATAGTTAATTCTAGAAGGTAGAACGCTAGTCTTATAACCCTTATAGGTTAAGAAGCCGGTATCTCCTAGTACGCTAATAAACTCCATAGTATTTAATAGAGAAAGGTTGATTTACTATCTAGTTTTTAAGCCTAGATTGAAAGGTTAATATTTCGTTAAATAATAAAGAGAAGAAGAAGAAGAAGGATAAAGAGACGTTCTAATAATTACCCTAGGCGCTAAGAGCGGCAAGATTAAGGCTTAATACGGCCCGTCGTTAATCCCGTATCTTAATATAATATACGGAATATTAGCGCGGATCCTTACGCGTATTACTTTATATACTTACTTAACGCTATATCTTAATAAGGTTAATAGATAATATAATTTAGTAAGATCTCTATAATATACTTTTAATACTAGGCTTTCTATATATATAAGAAAATTAAGGTTTATGGTATATCTTCTAGTATAAATAATTAAATTTATACGTATCTTCTTCGTATATATAGAGTAGCTACGGACTCCTTTAGATAAAGCTACGTAGTTGATTACGTAGCTGAAATACGGAATATATAAAGGTAGTAATAGTAATTAATTAAGAACTAATTACTAAGGAGGGAAGGTATTAAATTATGTAAATGCGAGTTTTAGTACTCGTACTTTAGTATACTAACTAATTACACCTTAATAGCGAAGTACGCCGTTATAGTATACTACTATTAAAAAGAGAGTTTTTAGTAAGTACTATTACTTTCAGTTCTACATATATATATATAGGTCTAAAAATAGATGTCTAAGTATAAATATAGTTATATAATAGTAGAGTTACTTAGTAATAGAAGGATGTTCTCGCGTACTTATTCTACTACTACGAACTTCCGTATTATTCCCTAGAGTATATAGATAACTTAGAGTACTACTAAACTTATTATATTAAAGAGCTATACTAGAAGTACCTTAGGACGAGTTATTAGGCTAAGATAGCTACTTTACCTCGAGAGGTATAGTAGTAAGTATATGTGAGAACTTATCTCGTTAATAACTTCGGCGATACTAGGCCGATTTAAGTAATTTTTAAATGATTAGAAAGGCCTTAATCTCAGCTTTAAAACGTGGTCCTATTTATAAGATAACGTGAAGGTTTACTTTAAGGGCAAAGGTTCGCGTTTTAGCGCCGGAAAGGCCTTTAAGGTTTTGAATATCAAGGATCCCCGATCTTAGAAAATTGATAACTTTACCGTACTAGGCCCGATCAGGAAGCTAGTAAGCGCATTTTAGAGCGCTAAACGCGCGCTTTTCAACGATATCAAATTTCTGAAAATCGGACTAGGTTTATAGCACATCCGATTTAACTTTATAATTCTAAATCAGACTTGACTAAAACTTAGTACGCCGCAAACCAGATGCGGGCGTATCCGATTTGTCTCTACAAGATAGAATTCGTCTTCCTCGCTAGTCCCCATTTGGCTAGCTTCGTTCGAAGAAGAGTCTTGATTTTTAGAAGACTCCTTAAGAGTTTCTAGAAAATCTTCTAGATTTTCAACTTCAGAGGCTATCCGGACTAGCCTATATAGGCTAGACTGTTGTCTAGACGTAAACAAATATCTCGGATATCGATTAGAACTCGTAGTGTCTTGAGTTCGAATAAAAAGAGCGAGAATTTGCTTAAAAGGCCTTAAAAAAGTCGGAATCCGGCTCGGGTCTTGATAAGCCCGAAAGGGTTTAGCTCGAGATTGATCTTTTTCGGTCCGGACGATAAGAAAACGTCCGAAATACCCTATATTCGATAGGGTTTCTTGTGATTTCCGAGCCAAATTATCGAACGAAGCCCAGATAACTTTTAATAAAGACGTCTCCGGATCGCCTACTAGGCCGACTAGCTCGATTCGGTCTAGTCCGTCTAGATAGGAAGCCTATCGTCTCCTTTCTAGCCAGGGACTAGGGTCGTCATATGGATTCTTTTGGATTTTTCGTATTTCTTTCGTCCGATACTCGAGAATTTTCGAGTCCAGACGAGACTATTCGGACTCCCAGTTAGAAGGCTCTATATATACTATTAGTATTACAAGGTTATCGATAAATAATATATATATACCTTGAGAAGCTCTCGAAAAAGCTATAGAGCTTTCCGGGCGATTTTCGTCTCCTTCGCTATTCTCCGAGATCCTAGCTGGACTAGCCGTTCTAGGCCTAGTCTCTCGATCCGTAAAGGGTCTTTTAGGGTTAACCCTAAAGTAGGAATGGCCCGGAGGAGATCGGAAGAATTGTTGACACGGAATATCCGATTTCCACGGAACGTCTTTCTTAGTACTTTTCGGAATCCGGCATTTTTTCCGAGGGTTTTCCCAATCGTGTATCTCTCTATAGTGCTTTCGGACTCTATCTTCCGATCTAACTATATACGGACAGTCCTGGCACGCTAGACCGTCCGTATATAAAGCGAGGTCCGGAAAGAAATAAGGAAAAGAGCTCGGAATAGTCGAATCTTTAACCCCTTTAGGGTCTAAGATAAGACTAGCGTATTTTCCTATCTCGGAAAGAATTTCTTCTCGGAGTTCGGACGAAAGCCCGTGAACACGACGAAAATGAGAAGAGATACTCGAAGGTAAAATCGAGTATTTACATTCTTTACAAGCTAGAAAGCCCGTATCACCAATAATTAAGACGTATTCCATCGTATAAGAAAGAGAAATATCGATTTCCTATATAGTTTTTATTTATATATAGAAGGAATCAACAATTAGGAGAATATTTAAGAAAGAAGAAGATAATAAGACAAGAAGACGTTAATATCACGATTAGAATAGACGACCCGGCGTCTAAAAAGCTTACTTTCAAGCTTATAACTTATCTACGTAGACGACGTCTTAGTATTTAGCTAGTATAAGAGCTAATATGAATAATATAACTATTACTTTTTTATATATAGTATTAAATAAAAAGAAATAGTAGGATAGATAGCGCGAAGTTTATAGTTTCTAAATATATAAAGTTTTCTATTTAAAGATTATTACTTATATATTTATATCGGAAAAACTTTAAAATCCTTAAGGACTTAGAGATTTTTGGAAGATATTATTCTTTTCTTTAATATCTTTAGTATTACTAACCCGTTTAAGCTAAAATAAAGCTTAATCTAAACCTTATTTTATATATTATAGTTCATAAATACATTATTAAGCGAGATCTATAAGGCTCTTAGCTCTATAGTACTTAAGTAGTAAGATAGAAGTAAATCCTAAGAAAACTTTTCGCTTAGTAATCCGATTTAGATAATTTTTAGCGCGTTTTAAAGAGCTAAGCGAGCTCTATAGAAAGGTATATTTTTTATATAATTATATCGTATATATGCTATAGTTTATTAGGAAGAAAGATTAAGCTCGTACTAGTCGGGAGTACCCGTCAGGGTCCGAACATCAAGATTTTCCAAAGTTTATAGAAATTCTAGCGTATCGAGACTAAGCGCGATTTGAACGGTCTAAGGCTTGTTTTATAGAGCTCGTCTTTAGCGATTTAACGATGTTTTTTTATCTAAATCGAATAAGATTTGACCCATAAATCATTTAGAATTAAAAATTTAAATGATTTCAGACTAAATCCTTAGTAGCAAACAAATGATTTGTGGGCACAAATCATTTGTCGCTATAAGATAGAAGAGATATAAATAATGAATATAAAAATAAAGTTTCTAGTACTAAATAATTAATAATCCTAAATTTAATATTAATTCTTATATAAATTAAGATCTAGCTAAGCGAACTAAATGAAGTAATCTATGGAATATCTTACTATATCTTATATTATATTATCGTAAATATTTAATATACATAGACTTTCATATATATAGTAATAGGATAATAGTTAAACTTTTATAATTTAAGATTTATCTTAGATATTAATTAGTATCTAGAATAACTTAGGGATATTTATAATATTTAACTAATATAATATTTATTCTCGATGTATCTAACTATGCTAGGTATTTATCTACAGATATTACTGTAATTTTATTTTCATAATAATTTTATAATCGAGTTATTTATCTATTATCTCAATAACTCTACGACTGTTTAATCGATGAAGCTAATTTATAGTTTATTTTCTTTCTTAGACATTACTCTTTAATTTAAAGATATATTATGTAATAGAATATATAATAGTATTAGTATTCATGGTACTTAAGAAGAGAATATTACTGGAAACCGTAATAACTCTCGTGTCACGGCCTATGGTGGCGTGACAGGATATTCACTAGGACGTGAATAACTGGGACTGCTCACCCGACTCGCATTGCTCATGGACGTCGAGCAGGATCGAGCATGGCGAGGCCGCTCACCTGTCTCGCACGGCTCGCAAGTGATGAGCAGGGACGAGCAGGGTGAACGGTATCTCTTGGCACGATTTCATATGTCTATATAATAGCGATGCTTTCCCTTCCAGATAGGAGCTTCGTGCTCAACTCATGTTATCAACTTAGCTATCTCCTAGACACTGAACACAATACACATTGTACCAGACCAGCCTAGCACGAAGCCTGCCTATCTCGTCCTTGACACTCCTCTCTAAGAGATCAATCCCAGACCCTAGTCGACTCTAGACGACAGGGTCGTAACATCTCGCTATTCTCGTCCGTTTAACGTCAAAATCAGCGTGGTTTATAGCCTACAGTCGATAATATATAAACATATATTTATATAATTATCAAAACATATATATATCGTAGGGAATAGAGAGAAAAGAATAAGCTTATACTAGCGGGCGATCACCCGTAAGGGTCCGAATATCAAGGTTTTTCCAAACTTCTAAAAATTATAGAGTATCGAGACTATACCCGTTTAGGAATTTTAAGGCCTCGTTTTAAAGCGCTCGTTTAGTAATATCTAATAATATTATTTGAAGAGAATCGGCTGAAAGATACGGGTGTAGCTATTTGATTAAAAAATTTAAATGGAATATAACTAAAAATTTAGTAGCAAACAAATAGAATATAGCTACATTCCATTTGTCTCTAGATAATAGAAATCCAAGATCGTTAGACGTCTAGCTATTTTTACTAATTATGAAATCCTAGTTAGTAGGCGCGTTAACAGGAATCTAGCCTAAGTTAAGATATTTACCTTTGAAAACAATTAGAGGCCTTAAAGATTCGCTAGCCGCGTTATATACTTAATATCTGTTACCTACTTTAATTTACTAGCTATAGCCTTGTTTTTGTATTTATAATTAACATGGACTAAAACTCTTATAGTCTAACTTTCCTTAACCCTAAATCCTAACTCGTCTATATTCTAGATATTAGTATATTTATAGACATGCTCTTTAATCTTATCCGCTATAACCTTGAACTATAGCTTAATCTTCTCGTGTATAGCTCTATTAAATCGTATATATTCTAGTTAACAGGCATAGATCCCTTAAATAATAGGATAATAATTTAAGAAGTAGTAAAGCTATTCGTAGCTAATAGAAATTGAATTCTTAAATCAAGGGGCTATTAAAGATATAAACTAAACGCGTTAATCGCGTAGTAATTAAGCGAGCTCTATTAATAACGTAGGCGTTATAGGATTTCCTACGATAGTATAAAGCGTAACTTATCGTATCAAAGTCTTTTGTTCTATAGTAGGAATAATCTATTAGATTTCATAGGCTTGCGTACGCGATTTACCTCCGGCTATACGATAAGCTAATGTTATACAATTAACTTTGAAGTAGCGGGTAGTACTAAGAATAGAAGAAAACTTATAGGGATTATAGGCTAAAAGTACCTTTTAAATCTAATCTTTGAATTAATTAACTTTGATTTTACTCTTATAGCCTATTAGTCTTAGAGGATAAAGTTAAAGTTAAATCAAAAAGTTTAGTTATACGCCACACGAGTCTACTAGTAGCTACTAACTAGGTGTATTATTAGAACAATAGGTTTCTAGCTAATCCAACTAAATATGAACGAGTCGTACTACGTTATAAGCCTCCAAGCCAAACAATAATGTCTTCTCCCTAAGCCATCGATAGTAGTAGTAGGCCTTCTGTTCTAGCTTGTTAGTTAGATCGGAACCTCCTAGTAGTATCACTATCTACGCCCTATACGGCTCATCTAACTAAAGAGCGGTCTAACTAGAATAGTAGATAAGCCACGGCTGCATGCAACCCCTTTGGCCTTAGCGGCTGCAGATGAAACCTGGCTGGCTACAGCTGAAACAGGTACTGTAGGCAGCGAACTTGATTGAACGCCTTAATCGATGGAGAGAAGAGACGTGTTAAGGGTCCTTCTGCATGCAGTCGCTGTGTTAGCCTTCAACGAGTTGCCGCCGCCGAAAAGAACATAGGATACAAGCGCGACCCTATGTCGTAACTCGTCTTTCATATACCTCACGGCCTTCCTCATCTTCCATGGCCTGACTGCATGCAAGCCAACTAGTAATATCGTAGACCGCTAGATCCGAGTCTTAACGATTGATCTTACCCCTAGCTTCTTCATCGGAGTCATTAGGCAACGATTTAAGAGATGAACTCGCGTAAGAGCTATCTAACTCGTCAAGAGAAGACCCTATACTCTACACCTCGGAATGAGTGTCAAAGTCCAAAGGTCCCACTGCAAGCAGTCTCCTTCTCTCAGGATTAGTTACGGTTCGGGGGGTACCAAGGTTCTCGGCGAGCGGACGAGAGGAGCGGCAAGCACTACAGAGTATCCGCGTTTGACTTCCCTGCTCAGGCTGACTGCATGCAGTCCCAGGTGGTCTATCAAGATACGCAGTGAGATGTTGACGTAGGCATTAACGAGATCGTAGAAAATAACCCATCTGGATGCGGTCCTCGGTCAGGAAATCGCTGTGGTAAGTATTCTCCCACGAGACTTGCCAGCCCTCTACGAGCAGTACCAGGCAGACTGCTAGTAGTCCATCACGACCAGCTCGCCCAGTTTCTTGTCCATAGTTCAATAAACCATCAGGTGGGCCAGCGTGTAGAACCCGGCGAACCGAGGGACAATCGACACCAGCGCTGAGAGCTGCCGTCGCGATCATGAAAGGCGACCGCTGCCCGAGACTCCATGCAGTCAAGACCTCCTCTCCTTCGGAGTAATCCAGCTCACCATGGTAGAAGTGGCAATTCAATACCGCAGCAATGCGCCCGCCCCAATCGCGACTTCGAACGTAACAGATACCGCGAGCAGTCGTATCCTCACTGTCTTGCCACTCCAAAGTATCTCGCTGACAGACAGCGGTCACTGCATGGAATAGTGTATCCTGCCGAGACTGCTTCTTCGTCGGCGGCCCAAGGAACTGCACGCAGTACTCCAGGTTCGGCCGATCACTGGATACACGTCGACAGTCTAGGCGTGTGAAAAGTAGGATCCGTCTGATTTCGGCTTCCGCAGAAGGAGGGAGGGTGGCAGTCATGTAGACGAAAGGACAGGCAACCCTCCTCAGGATACCGATCGCCCCGATACCTTCGCGGTAGTGTGAAGCCGTCAGTAGCAGGTGGGCTTCATCGAGGATCAAGCGATCGACACGACCGACTGCATGCAGATCTCGTACGAAGGCGAGAAAGGACGAGGTGACGGCAGTCTCGATATCAACCAGGAGGAGGGCAGGGACTACATGCAGTTGATGAGGGGTAGACGCCGGATCATCGCAGTCGCAAGCGATCCCCTACTCCATGCAACGGCGACGGAGGTCTTGTCTCAAGGCTATCAACGGCACAATCACAATGGTAACGTGTGCCCCTAGTAATTGAGATGGAACCACGTACAGAAGACTCTTTCCACTTCCCGTAGGCATAACGATCAGGGTTTCTGGCCGACTGCGTGCAACCAGAGTAAGCGCATCTCGCTGGGCCTGACTACGTGCCTGTGCATGCGGCCCAAGTAAGGTTTTCAGGCCTTCCAAGATCATGGGCCATTTCCAGAGTTGACGTCGAATCAAGAGCGACGAGCCTCGCTTGACTCGTTTCCGCGACTGCTAGGGACCTGACGAGATGGTATTAGAGTCACGTTGGGTAGTACGGATGTAACTGCTAGCAGTCGAGAGGAGTGGAAGCCTTCCGACCACCTGCTTATGCCACTCTTGACTGACGGTACCGTAAGCTGCAAGCAGACTATCCGTGAGGCCTACACGTGAATTCAAGTCGTTACCGTAGGTTATGGTGTTGGTTCCTGACGTATAGGAGGCCTGCAGGTGGTGAATGGTCGGGAGAGGATTGGATGAACTGCCGAGATTGTCACCTTCATCCATATCCGGATCTAGCTCCGAGGCTAAGCCGTCAGCTGCATGCAGTCCATTCTTCTCCTAGTTCTCCGAGACTCCATATGTTCGACATCCGATACCGAGTAGGATTCGACGATCTAGACAGATGGCGATATGCCGCCACTAGCGAGTATTGATTAGGAACCCTAGTAGTAGCGTACTCTAACGTTTGATACTATTCCCTAACCGGTCGGCCGTCCATACTTCGTCCCCGTCGCAAAATAGGAATCCCTAACCCAGAGGTTGTTGCATGCAGTCATGGAGGTATCGAAGAAACGGAGGGAGGTAGATGAGGTATCAAGCTAGGAGTTCACTAACTGCAGGGAGTAGAGACTAAGCGACAGGCTAAGTCCCGATGCGCCATTCGGATTTATGGTAGCCCGTAACCATGACGATATATCCGTCATGGATGGGGAGGTTGCGTGTAGTCTCCTAGTTATACCAAGAGATACTAACAAGCTCTTTACGGCGTGGTGGAAGACCCGAACCCTAATAAATCAGGGTCGCCATCTGCCGGAGGAACTGCTAGTTAGTCAAGAGGTAGTCGTTAACTACGGATTGCCTAACTAGAAAGGGACTGGATCCACCGTTACTTGATAGCGTACTGCTAGCAGTCTTCTTGAAGAACCAAGAGGCTAGATTCGGATCAGCCTCGACTCGATGGAAGAGCTAGTCCCTGACTGCATGCAGCTGATTACGGGGATCGTCTAGGAACGAGTGACCCGGTACCATGTCGCTAGCAGTATCCGTCAGGTGTTGGACGGGATACCGAGGTACTTCGCTTCAAATAGGAGCTCTTCCTCGAGTATCTGAGTCGCCGACGCCAACGTCGATTCGAGGGCATCCCGCCAAGCATCCAGTCTCAAATCCACCTTTGGATGGCTTACCTGCATGCGGTTAGTCGTTCGCCTCCAAGATATATATTGAAGTCGCGCGACATACTTGCGTGCAGTCCGCATTCAGCGTAGTGACTGGATGACGGACGGTATCGTTCCGAGCTTTCCAGGTGAGAAGGCGCCAGAAGCTAAGCTCGGCGATAGTAGTCGAAGTGGTATTGACAAGGAACTCGTCACACTCCTGACGGACGAGGTCTTGCATACGGACATCACCCTGGGAAGACTGCCTATCGCTTTCGATACTATAGCCGAGAAGCCATAACTGCATGCAGTGGATCATACTACTAAGGAACCTACTAAAGTCATGAGCCCCTACCCATGCCCCATCGGAGCTTAGCGTCTTCAAGGCGGCAAAGGCGACCACTCCAGTCTGAAAAGGACTGTGATCGTGGGTCACTCGCACGAGACTAGTGGAAAGATCCCGAACCTGTTCGCATATATCCATTGCATGCAGTTGAAGGCTGGAATCACGTAGGTAGTCTGCTAGATCGAGGGCGTCGGTGTTAACTGCGACCAAGGCGTGTACCACTCGATCCATGTTCTGGACTAGCCGCCCGAGCGATTCATTATGCAAGAGAAGCTGATCTTGGAGGATAGAACCGTCTTCGTCATCCTGAAGTCGGCGTAGGAAGATTAAGAGACCACTCCACCACCGCTAATATCGATCCCATGTCCCTACTTCTCGGACTGCATGGAAAGGTTTCGACTGCGTGCGGGCGGGTTCGAAAGAGTTCAGGATGCGTGCAGTCACGCGGTTGATGGAAGAAGGGGCTCCAGGGGTTACGCGACGGCCGAACCCAGTCAATATCACGTGAGTCGCTTGCTCGATTCACCCTTCTACTATAGTGTCATTATCATCTAGACCTATGGTTAGCCTGGTATATATATGGAATCATAGAACGTGATAGGAGGCGTCGAACGCGAGAGATTAAGAAGAGTAGGGGCCTTACTACATGCGGTCGTCGATACTAGACTTTGTAGATCAACCTTCTCATAGTCTAGGCCAGCGATGAAATGACTAATCCTAGTAGAAAGGATCCAGGGAGGGGTCTGATTCAACGCCTGCTCGCTACCCTTAGGGACTTAGTCAAACGTCGAAGCCTAGCTGGCTTGACTGCTAGCGTATCAGGCAGACATAAAGCCGCGAAGTTGTTCCGAACCCTGAGCGACTACATGCAGCGAAGGCGAAGGAGATACTTCCCGCTCGCACTAGCCATTTAGCACTAGGGGAGACTCTAGTCAGATGAGAGTAGGGCGGTAATACGGCCTTAGGAGGAGGGACTACATGTAAACCTCTCGGATAATACCTGGTGTAGGCTTGATTCGCTTCCGTTTACCGACTTCATGTACACGTGCTTGATGCTTCTTAACAGCCGGTCGATACTAACTAAGCGCATCTTCGTCGTCATTACATGCAGTCAAGGTACACTGGAAACCGGGAAAGATGATTAGCTTAGGGATAGGACTCCCATCCGGGGGAAATTGGACTTGAGAAGGATCATGGATGATGAGCTGTCTAAGCTCTTCTAAGACTGTATGCAGAGGTTCTCCTTTAGCTCCATGCAGTCGTCGCAAATGACGCTCCAGCCCTAGGCTAGGGAGACAGTACCCATGTTCACGACAAACCATGATATAATAGCTTGAGAGGTAAGTAAGGTTGAAGGCTTCCATCTCTATACTGCATGTAGTCTCCACTGCATGTAGTCTATGGTAATCGAGTCATTTACATGCGGTCAAGCCTAGGTACGGTAGGGACTCTTGCTAAGACCACGGATTTTAGACCTGCGTGTAGTGTTTAACACATATAGTCCGTAATACCATATCAAAAACCTCGATCAAAACGGCGTTCGAATACGCTAACTAAGCTCTATAACTTCATCCGCGAAAAGCTTTAATTATAACCGCTAGTTAACTACGTGCAAACTTGTAGGTTTGATAGGTAAAAATCAATGAGTTTAGAAGGTAAAACTAGTTAGTTAGTACTAATCTAACTAATTAATCTATATAGATTATTAGGTTTATATATAGACCTGTATATTCCTACTATTAGGCGTTTAATATTAATCCTAGTTAATATTAATAGTTAAATTAGTACCTTTAATAAATTAGAAGGAATAAGACCTACTTCCCTCTATCTACTAAATAATTAATAATCCTAAATTTAGTATTCATTTTTATATAAATTAAGATCTAGCGAATCGAACTAAATAAACTAAACTATATAATATTTTATTATATTTTATATTATTATAAAATATTTAATATATATAGACTTTTATAATTTAAGATTTAACTTAGATATTAATTAATATATAGAATAACTCAGGGATATCTATAATATTTAACTAATATAATATTTATTATTAATATATCTAACTATACTAGATATTTATCTAGAGATATTACTGAAATTGAACTTAAGAAGGATTATAGATAATAAGCTATCTAAGCTCTTCTAAGACTATATAAAAAGGTTCTCCTTCAGCTCTATACAGTCGTCATAAATAACGCTTCAACCCTAGGCTAGAGAGATAGTATCTATGTTTATAATAAATCATGATATAATAGCTTAAGAGGTAAATAAGGTTAAAGGCTTCTATCTCTATACTATATATAGTCTTCACTACATGTAGTCTATAGTAATCGATGTTAACTACGTGTAAACTTATAGGTTTGATAAGTAAAAATTAATAGGTTTAGAAGATAAAACAAGTTAGTTAATACTAATCTAACTAGTTAATCTATATAGATTATTAGGTTTATATATAGACCTATATATTCCTAGTATTAGGCGTTTAATATTAATCCTAGTTAATATTAATAGTTAAATTAGTACCTTTAATAGATTAGAAGGAATAAGATTTACTCCCCTCTATCTATTAAATAATTAATAATCCTAAATTTAGTATTAATTTTCATATAAATTAAGATCTAGCTAATCAAATTAAATGAACTAAACTATATAATATTTTTTATTATTTTTTATTATTATAAAATATTTAATATATATAGACTTTTATATATATATTAATAGAAGAATAGTTAAACTTTTATAATTTAAGATTTAACTTAAATATTAATTAATATATAGAATAACTTAGGAATATTCACAATATTTAACTAATATAATATTTATTATTAATATATCTAACTATACTAGATATTCATCTAGAGATATTTATCTAGAGATATTCATCTAGAGATATTATTATAAATTTATTTTAGTAATAATTTTATAATTGAATTATTCATTGATTATCTTAATAACTTTACAAGTCTTCATTTAATTAAGTTACTTTATAGTTTATTTTCTCTCTTAGATATTACTCTTTAATTTAGAGATATAATATCTAATAGAATATATAATAGTACTAGTATCTATAGTACTTAAGAAGAGAATATTATTAGAAACCTTAATAACTTTTACTATTTTCATTTGTTTAGCGTTAAAAATCGCGTAGTTTATAGCTAATAGTTAATAATATATAAAGATATTTTCATATAATTATCAAAACATATATATATCGTAAGGAATAGAGAGAAAAGAATAAGCTTATACTAGAGGGCGATGACTTATACTCTATATCCTAGCTAAACGCCGGCTCCGGCTTAACGACGAATTTATTAAATATCGATTTTTAAATACTATTATAGCTACTACCTCCTACGAAGCTCGTATAGGCCTCGTACTAGCTAATCTAGCTAAACAAGATAAGCCTAATTTTATAGATACCGCTAGGAAGTATAGGATTAACGATATAACGCTTAGAAGGCGCTTCTAAGGTATACAAGTATCCTAGTATATAGCTGCTTCAGAGTATCACTAATACCTTACCTATATTTAAGAAGAGACCCTGATAGGCTTAATTAACAGCTTAACTAATCGTGGTATCTCTCCTACCAGCCGGATAGTTAGGAAACTCGCGGAAGTGATAATATAAAAGCCTGCTAGGAAGAACTAGACTAGCGAATTTGTTAAACGCTATTAAACACGACTCACAAGCCTATATCTTCGAAATCTGAATAGCTAGCGAGTTAAAGCTAAGTATATACCTATATTTAAGTAATTCTATAATATAGTAACGCCTGTTTTACGTACTAGTTGATTAAGAGCCTTACTAATACTAAATTCTACTAGTTAAGATCCGGGGTCAAGAAATATAGTATTACTAGTGAAAACACCTACAATTAGGATGAGAAAGGCTTTATCATTGATTAGGCAGCTCGTATACAGCGTATCATGACTAGTGAGGCGCTTGAAGCCGGTCGCATCATATTTGCAAGCCAAGATAGGAGTAGGGAGTTCATTAGCCTACTTGCTTGCATTAGTACTACTGGAGTAGTACTACCACCTGCATTGATTTATAAAGGCGACTCTACTACCTGTTTTTAGTCTACATGGTAGCAAGCCTTTACCGAGAAGAATATCGCTTCTGGCTTCTAGAAAACAGGTATCTCGCCTATTAATCCCGAGCCAATGCTTGCAAAGCTTACTAGGCCTACTCCAGTCATGCCTAATACACCTACCGACCCTAAAACACCAATGACCTGCCGTGTAATACGTCGCATCAGGCGTGTATACCGGACCTACTTCCATAGTAGCAAATAAGGTTTTGCGCGCTACTGAGAAATTATTATCCTAGTATGCAATTGACTAACATATCATAAATGGATTAACGTAAGCGCTTCAGGATGAAAAGAAAAGAAGGCAAAGAGGTAAACGGCTTAATCTACTTGATAAGAATAACTCTAGGGCCTAGTTCTTTAGCCCTAGACGAATCCAAGCTACTCGCGAATAGCAAACCCAAAAAGCTATCAATAAGGCAATTAAATAACAAGAAATCGCTAATACAAAGGCCTTAGCAGTTACTAAAAAGGCCTAGAAGGAAGCTGATAAGCTACAAAGATCTATTGCTTCTATACGACGTTGCTAATTAGCTGTAGAAGTAAAAGTACAAAAGGCTATCAATAGACAAGCTTAACAAGAGCTGAAACAAGTAGCTTCCATAATAGGTACGAGTAAATCTCGCTTATACAAGTAATCTAGATCGACTCCCAAAGGTGCTAAGCTAATTAGAAAGCAGATAGATAGTATTAACACTAAGAAATCTACTACGTAGCAAAAGGAGGTAGTTTTAGCTACTTCGCGTAATAGGTATATTCATCGACTACTACGCTTTAACAATTAACATTCTGAAGAGTATAAATTATATATTAATCTTCTATAAACTATATATTTAATTTATAAAGCTATAGTCTATGTATTAGTAATATAATTAATCAAAATATATTTAGTTAATAATTTAGTTAGATTCATTATTAAGCTAGAGTTAGCGTTTAGCTAGGATATAAAGTAAGAATCTAAATATTAATAGTTTTCTAAACTTCTAAAAATTGTAGAGTATTAAGACTATACCTGTTTAGGAATATTATAGCCTCGTTTTAAAGCGCTTGTTTAGTACTATCTAATAATCTTCTTTTAAGAAAATTAGCTAAAAGATACAGGTATAGCTATTTGATTAAAAAATTTAAATAGAATATAACTAAAAATTTAGTAGTAAACAAATAGGATATAGCTACATTTTATTTATCTCTAGATAATATACTTTTCTAAGATTAGAAGACTAATATTAAAACTAACTTAAAAGGATATCCTATTTAGTTAGAGGCTTACTAGAAAGCCTTTAAGCTTCTAAAAGAGTAGATTACTTAAGCTCCTATTCTACGCTATTTCGATAGGTTAAAGAAGGCTGTTCTAGAGACTAACCTATTAGATTACGTTAACGGCGGTATCCTATCCTAGTATAATAACGAAGGAAACCTCTATCCTATAGCTTTCTATAGCAAGAATCTACTACCTACGGAATATAACTACGAGATCTATAACAAGGAGCTTTCTACTATCATTCGCTACTTTAAATACTAGTATCTAGACCTTAAGGTAGTAGAGATCCCTATTAAAGTCTTTACTAATTATAATAATCTAGAATACTTTATAACTAGTAAAGAGCTTATACGTTAACAAGCTCGTTAGGCGGAAAAGCTATCTAAATATAATTTCAAAATCATGTATTAGTTAGGTACGAGGAATACTAAAGTAGATACTTTAACTCGAAGAGCTAGTAATACCCTTACTTTAGTAAAGGATAATAGACTCCGTTATTAATATTAGATTATCTTTACCCCTAACTAACTAGGAATTAATAGTCTTAATCTAAATAAGGAAGCTCCTATCTTTAAGCGTGTAAAAGCCGCTAATAAAGCTAATGAAGAGTATAAGTACTTTCGCTAAGCTATTAAGAAGGGTAAGCGCTATCTTAATCGAATATAACTTAATTAATACTCTATCGCAGACGGAGCTCTCTATTACTAGAAGAGGCTTTAGGTACTAGATAATCCTAACATCCTTATATAGTTAATACGAGAGGTTTATCATTAACTATCTAGTAGATATCCTAGTATTCATCGTACTATTAACCTCTTACGAAGGTACTATTACTAGCCTTATATACATTAAGTAGTAGAGTAATATATCCGTAATTACTATAGCTACTATCGATTGAAAGCCCCTTAAGACAAATATAACAGTTAATTAGTTCCTGCCACCGTACTAGTATAGAGATAGATAGATATATCTATAAACTTTATTACAGGCCTACCTAACTTAGAAGGAAATAACGCTATTTGTATAATAGTTAATAAGTTATCCTAAGAGCGTTATTACGAAGCCTATATAGCTACTAATAAAGGTACCTTAGCGGAGGCTACTACTAAGATCTTAATATAAGGCGTATTCTACTACTATAGCCTCCCTAGTTCTATTACTTCAGATAGAGGTCCTTAATTTATCGCTGCGGTCTAGAAAGCCTTCTACAGACGTCTAGGTATTACCTGTAAGCTATTAACAGCTTTCTACCCCGAAATAGATAGATGATTAGAGCGTACTAATTAAGACGTTAAACGCTAGCTCTAAACTTACTATAACTATATATAGGATAACTAGATTAAATAGCTATCTATAACTAAATTCGCGGATACTAGAATAAGATCCTTCTATTCTAATAAGGACTTTTATCCTTGAATATCCTTTAGCCTTAATACCGCTAAATATACTATAGCTTATAAAAGGCTAGGTACTATTAAAGCTAAAGATATAGCTAGTATAATATAATAAGTCTTAGAGTTAATATAAAAGAATTCTACTAAGGCTTATAAGATTATAACTAGATAAGCTAATAAGTATAGAAAAGAGGTAGAATATTAAATTAATAATAAAGTCTTCTTATTAAGTCGTAGTATTACTACTAATTATCTATCTAAAAAGCTTGAAGATAAGATACTAAGCCTATTTCTAATTATTAGTAAAGTAGGAGCCTTATATAAGCTATAAGTTCTAAAGTTTATATAAGTTTATAATATCTTTTATCTTAATCTATTATATAAAGATCCTAGTAATCCTTTATTAGAATAGGTTTAAGAACCTCCTAGGCCTATTACTATATTAGAAGACGAAGAATAGAAGTTAGATAATATTAAAAACTTCTATTAATATTATAAAAGGCTTTAATACTACTATAAATAGACTAATTAAAAGTAATATAATATAAACTAGTATAATACTAATAGTAATAAATTTAAGAATATTAAGAAGCTCCTTAATAACTATTATTCTTACTATATTATAGCTCCTAGCTTTACTAGTAATATAAGTCTTCTAGTATATTAGATTACTTATTATTTAAAAGCTCTTAACTAAATATTAATACTAATTAAATTAAGATTATATTTTAGGTTTACTTCTAATTAGGAAAGCTATAGAATATATAAGAGAATATAAGATCTTATAAAGCTAAAAATAGCGGAGTCTTTAAATAATCTTTATAGTAATATAGATATTACTAGTTATAATAAGAGGGATATTATTATAATTATATAAGTAAACTTTAAATTAGATTAGATAATACTAGATTTAATTAGGCTAGCTCTCTAATTATTATATATCCTTTCTATATTATAATCTATATATTTACTCCTTATACTATTAGTTCTAGTTAAATACTACTTATATAATTAGCTTTATATAAGCCTTTAATACTTATTAATTATCTATAATTATATTATATCTTAATAACCTTTATAAGCTATTAGGCTATAAAATTATATATTATAAGTATTAAAATATAATAAAGCTTCAGTTACTTTTAAGTAAGACTTAAATTCTAATACCTTTATATTATATATTTTAAGATAAAGAAAATATTATAGTTTATAATATATTAAAGTATATTATTAAAGGACCTTTATAACTAATATTTAAGTTTAATTAATAAAGATTTAATAAGTAATTAAATATCTACTATCTATACTCCTTATAACTAAGATATATATTAGAGATAATATAGACTAGCCTTAGAATAGGTTTATAAACTAAATCTAGGAATTAGATAGTTTTAAATATAGCGAGATATTCTAAAAAAAGAAGTATTAGAATAGGATATATTTATTATTATCTCGCTAGTAATAGTATATTATTTAAATAGTTATTAGTTCCTAGTTTATTATTACTTTCTACCTGTTCTTCCTTTACTAAAAGATTATTATATATATAAATCTAGAAGCGCATGCTATAATATTAGTTAGTTAGGATAATATTCTACTAGTACTTCTATCTATATTATAATAATATACTCTAGAAGCTTAATTACCTTACTAACCTATCTATTTATATACCCCTGCGAGCGCGTACTATAATACTAGTTAAGAGGGATGATCTTCCGCTAGTACTTCTATCCCTACTACTATGACGTACTCTAGAAGCTTGACTGCCTTATTAACCTGTCCATTTGCTTCATATGCCCCTGCGAGCGCGTGCTACGATGCCAGTTAAAAGGGATGATCTTCCGCCAGTACTTCTGTCCCTACTGCAACGACGTGCTCTATAATCA
>JAABUK010005054.1_pt1 | contig 20925 bp, 20 predicted proteins | sample 5559141 | NCBI WGS metagenome assembly JAABUK01 (sample SAMN10711869, study PRJNA513367) | rock metagenome | isolation source: Antarctica rocks | place: Antarctica: Victoria Land, Pudding Butte nord | collected 2016-01-03
CAAGCTCCCATAGCTCACACGTCGCCTGGAGAACCCCAAAGGCATTCATGTGACGACATTTCGTCTTGGTGATCTTTCGACGGAGGTCATGCTGCACCGTTACGCCTTGACCTGCACTGATGCACCTCACCGTCACAAAGTGTCTCACAACGATACGCCGCGCGTCCTTACTGTTCTTCTTCCGCCTAGCAATATTCTCTTGACGAATTTGCACCTTGATGGAACTCTGTGGTCGAGTAATGACAAGGTACAATGTGATGTGTGTGCAACTTCCAATGCATGTGTACAAGCTCACATTCAATACAAGAGGTCTGCAACTTCTTGCCAGAGTTTTTCAGACATAGGTCTGACAGGCCTGGACATTTGTGCACATACGATGACTTGCCTGACAGCTAATGCTCATATCAAAGGTGTTGTACGTAGGTATGCCATCTCAAAAGTTGTCTACGTGTGCTACTGTAATTGATGTTGTGTGCTGTCATCATTCTAATCTTGCAGGCCTGTCTGCATATACACACATCAAATGAAAACAAATCAACAGCAAAAGACATCAAAGAGCTCTGTATATACATATATGCTGTTGTGCATGCTTGTGAGACACCTTTGCTCGTGTGACGTTGGTCAACCTCCATACGTGATCTATTGCCAGATTGCAATGGCCTACATATAGTGTTACATGTCCTTCAATTTCTGTCTAGCAGCTGCCAACCTTGACAACCAATATGGGTCATCTGTTCTGCCACTCAAGTCTTTCACAAAGCCGTCAAAATCTTCCAGCATGAACTTGACGATTCCACGCAGCTTCAGCACTTCCATTTGTCCAGGCAAAACTAGATCTGCAAGATCAAGATCACGCAGACAATCGACAAAGCTTCCCATTGCGAACCTGGCATTTGCAGAAGCTATCAGATCAGGCACTGTTTCAGGCGCATGCAGGACCACTTTCCAGTAGTCCTGCTTACTGCTGGCATCATCACCCACAACCTCTTTCAGCCTTGCTCTGTTGACTAGCTGTTCCATGCTCAGCGGCTGCAGCTGTTGCAGCAGATTGTAGTCTTGAATGCTGCCAGCATAGTCTGCAATGTGGTGTTTAGCTGCTGCACACTCTATCAGCACAACAGGGTCTGTTGGATGCAGGGTGTGTGCTGTGCTGAAGTCGTCAATGGCTGCTTCCCATTTGCCAAGTAGCATGTAAGCTTTGGCTCTGTAGTGGAAGCTGCTTGCTGTGTTGAGTCCCTGGTCAATGGCAGATGTCAAATCATCGATTCCTTTTGCTGCTTGCTGTGGGTCTTGCGAGGCTACATGGCAGCAGCCTCTTTGTTGCAGAATGCGCAAGTCAGCTGGGTTATCCTGATGCAGAAAGTCAAGAAAGTTGATGATGTCTGTCATCATTGAGTCGGCCACAAAACACTTGTCCAGCTGCATGGTCTCTGTTATGTCATGCATTGCAGAGACAGCGCTCAGTCTGTCTCCTTGGTTGAAGTTTTCCACGGCGTAGACCAGCTTTGCCAATGTGCCGTTTGGTTGTAGGCTCAAGGCGCTTAATGCATCCTTGATTGCTCCCTCACTGTCATTAAGCAGCTTTGCTTTGGCTAGTGCAGACAATGCAAGGAAATGCTCAGCTTCAGTGGGATGTGTAGCCATTCCAATATCAGCGATGGTGGTAGCAATTGTGCCATGGCCTCTTTCCAGCGCGTCAAGTATGCTACGTATCTTGCTTTCAAATGACTGTAGTGCAGTGGAGCGCGTGCTGATGATGTCCTGAATGCTGCTGCTGCTGCTCTGTATGTAGGACGTAGCGCTTCAGGTTTGAGGTAGACAGATAGACCAGCTGACTGTTGACAGTCCTGCAGTCAGTTTGACAAAGCTATCAAACAAGTGACGAGTGTAAACTGTTGCTCTAGAAGTTGCAGCTGCTAACAAATGGGTATTATCAGCTGCACATCTCACCTCTAGACTGTTGCCATCGTTCTGTTGGCTGTGGCAGCAGCGAATACAAGGGGAGGTGTGTTGGTGCCCTACAACAATGCCGGAGACATGAAAAGCAACTTGAGGCCACAGAGTTGGGCGTCATTGTTGCTGCTCACCTTGAGATTGTGCAGTATGCCCACGCAGAACGTTTGTTGCCGGTCCCAACCTCTGCAGATTAAAGACCTGCGATAAAGGAAAGTTGGAGGGGCTGTGCCTAAGCAAATGCGGCACAGGCACAAACTAGTCATATGCGAAGTTGCCCAGATGAAGTGTGAGTATACCTTAGCAATGAGGAGCCGCTTGCTTCTTGAGCAGCAGAGCAGTGTGTTCCTGGAGGACATGCGTGACGGATGATCGAGGACCTGGTGCTATGCAAGCAGCTTTGAACAAGGTGGTTTTGGCAAAAGAGGACGCTTCACAGGAATCGCCTCGTGTGAGCCGATAAGCGGTTCTTGGACTGATCACAGACCCGATCTCGTGCCAGTGGCAACTGGAGGCCAAGCACAATCCTGTTTGCAAGTCGAGCTCGAGATCCCATTGAACGTAATGGCATTGGCTCACTAACACCAAGCGGCGTCGTAGCAGAGCAAGGTGACAGCTAACCGCACTGCGGTCACCAATGTTTTGGCCACGTGCGCACTGACGTGCGAATTGTGTGACTTGCCATGTAGCGCAACGACCTAAATACATGTATCTAAAGTACTCAATCAAGGTGACATTTAGGTTCTCAAAGTGCGATGAACCACTTTGAAAGCGTATGTTCGCAGCACTTCGCAATTTGCAATAGCGCGCTTGGCGTCGGCTTCCGCGTGTATTAAGCCAGGCCTACCTTTCCTTGAGCATTCTGCACTTGCTGAGCAGAGTGTGATCATCGCGCTGAAGTACAAATGTGCTGTGACTACACTTGATCAAGGCCCTTGACCATGTGAAGGATGACAGCTGCCGCGACAGTGGTCAGGCTAGGTCACATAAGGCGAGGCTCACAAGCTCCACAGAGGCCTTGAACACAACAGCAGGCCCGCCGGCAACGCTCACGATCGCTCGAACGTGGCAGCTCTGAGGATTTATCTGACAGCCCTCACATGCCAGCGGCAGCAGCCCACAGTCGCCAGTTCAGCCACCTGGAAGCAATCAGGCTGCACAGGACGGCTATGCCAGCCCAACAGCACTTGCTTCTGTGCTTACAGGCAGCTCCAAGGACTCTGCGTGCTACCTGAAGAGCTTGCAGATGCAGCAGCGCTGCACAGTGACAGGGGTGCACTGTGTGTTGCAGTTGCCATTGCTGATGAAGATTTTGCTGGACTCATGCATGTATGTGACTATGCGCATTAGGCTGGCTTGCTGCATGTTGTACCTGCAGGGGAGGCCTGGCATTGTGGACTAATGTTGTTGTTGCTGTAGACACAGTTTGAGCATGTTTTGTGTGTACCGCTTTCATTCTGCAGGCCATCTGTTGATCAAGCCCAACAGCACTGCGTCTTTCTGTGCTCTTGCAGCAAGATGCAACATCAGATCACTGCTGTCAACGGCTTGGGCACATCTTCAAGGCCTTGCAGGTAAGTGCTTACAGTTATTGCATTGCATTTGCAGTCAACTCCACAGCGGAGCTGCCTTATATTACAAGCTTGCTTTGGCGGTTGAGAGTTTGAGCAGCAGCGTGGTTTATGCTGGCATGCCAGAGCAGTAAAAGGCATTGTACTGAGTGATCAGAGCCATATGCAGTCTCTGAAACCTGAGGATGCGTCTGACTACATCAATGATGTAGAGCTGCAGCATGACTAAGTTTGCCACATCACTGCAGGATCAGTGATCAGTGAGGGCTGCTCATGCAAGCGTGCAAACCAAACAGCTTTGATTACATTGTGATGCTGAGCAAAGTGCATTCTAAAATGCTGTATATCTGTGGCAATTCGTTTGTCTCTGTGCAGGCTGTCATGCAGGCTTTCATAGCAGCAATTGACATTGTGTATAGGCCGCTGTGCACATGTCCAATCTGTGCAGAATATGTTTATACCATCATCATACATGGCAAGGCCATAGGAGTGCATAGGAACCAGGCTCATCAATGCTGCATAGCAGACGGTGCTGCAACTTTCAATGTTGAATGGTGAGTGTCCTCTCAAAAGCTTTGTCAGCTGCTCTTACCCTTCAAGGCCAAGCTGTTTTCTGTTTACTGCAGCTTACATGCACAAGTTGTTGCTTCACAATAACCTGAGGCTTGACGCCTGCTTGAGGAGCTGGCTACTGGCAACCCTACTTGAGCCTTTGTCTGTGGTACACATGGAGCAGCGTGGAGATGCTGTGTCATAAACATTACCATACCCTCTTACAGGCTCTGGCCAAGATCTGCGATATATCTGGGCTCATCTATGCTGCACATCAGCTGACTGCATTGCTAGGTCAAACCATTTTGTTAGCAGTGTCTGAGCCTCCCTGTTGATGTTTGAGAGCTGGACTGCGTGAAATACTGCAGATCCCAGACCATCCTGTCAGCCAGGGATTCGCTGATGAGCATTGCTTCATGCCAGCGCATCCACTGTGTAGATCTCTGCCTGATTTTGCTGCTGACAGAAGCAAAGGCACAGATGGAAGACTTGCAACAAGGTTTACTAGACACATTGAGCTCTCACCCAGCGTATTCACGCTGAGATGTGCCCATTGACGGTGCATTGAGTTCAGCTTGGCAGATCAAGAAGGGCCCAGCATTGCACTTCAGCTGATATATAACAAGTTCAAAACAAGCAGGTTGTTGAGCGTTGCCTGTTTTTGTTCTTGTATTCACACAGACCACAATGCAGGGCATCTTCAGCACTGCAATGCACAGCCAAGAGCAATGCTTGTTTGCTGTAAAGAGTATTCTGCTGCCTCATATGCTTGCTGCAAGGAATCAGGCACAGCTCAGCTTTAGCACATGCAGTGTGAGTCAGAAATCACAGCATGCAGAGCATCTGAACGGATGCATGTACACACAGGTCACAAAGCAGGGTGTCTCCAGCACCGCATAAGTAATGCATGTGTGCTATGCAAAGCATGGTGTTGTCTCATATTATGCTTGCTGCAAGGATTCAGGCACAGCACATGCAGTGTGACTCAGAAATCACAGCATGCAGAGCATATGAAAGGCAGCATAGACACATGCCACACAGCAGCTTCTGCAGCATTGCAATAGAGCAACGCTTGTTTGCTGTGCAAAGCATTCTGCCGTCTGGTATGGTTGCTGCAAGGATTCAGGCACAGCACATGCAGTGTGACCAAGACAGCCCAGCATGCACAGCATATGAATGGCAGCATAGACACATGCCACAAGGCAGACACACGAAACAGCAAAATGCACAGTGCATGCACACGAGAGTGTTGGAACAGTCATCAGCAACTTATCATACAATTAAGACCTGTCACGTCTGCAGCGCACAAAGATGCTCTTCTGTATATAATTACTCACACAACCTGTGCAGACTGCAACCTGACGTCAGTGAAACAGAAGTAAGTATCAATGAGCAAGTACACAGCGCATACACACGAGCTTCATGCATATGTCATCTGTTCATGACCGCTGCAGTCTGGACTGATGATGCTGACATGCACACGAGGGGTCTGCACAGCCTTTCATGAATTCATTGATCAATCGACATGATTAGTGCAGCTGACCTCTGCATTTACTACTGATGGCATGCATGCATATGTCAACTGTTGATAATCACTGCAGTACATGCATACGAAAGACTGCACAGCCTTGCATGCATTCCTTGATCAATCGACATGATCAGCGCAGCTGACCCCTGCATTTAATACTGATGGCATGCATGCATATGTCATCTGTTCATGACCACCGCAGTACATGCACACGAGGGGACTGCACAGCCTTTCATGAATCATTCGACATGATTAGCGCAGCTGACCTCTGGATTTAATACTGATGGCATGCATGCACATGTCATCTGTTGATAACCTCTACAGTACATGCATACAAAAGACTGCACAGCCTTTCATGAATCATTCGACATGATTAGCGCAGCTGACCTCTGGATTTAATACTGATGGTATGCATGCACATGTCATCTGTTGATAATCTCTACAGTACATGCATACGAAAGACTGCACAGCCTTGCATGCATTCATTTCTCAATAATCGACATGATCAGCACAGCTGACCTCTGAATTCAGTATTGATATCGCGATGCCATGCATGTACATATACCAGCAGACCTTAGCACATCCATTAATATTATACAAGTCACAACTGCGCCCCCTTGCATGGTATGACGGTAAGCTCAGCTGTGACGTGCATGATGTCACAGACCATCAGAAGCCAGCCCCTCAAATCAAGCAGGCTTGGCACCTGCTGGTGCAGCCTTGGCTGAGGGTGAACAAAGACTGCTGTGCCTTTGTAGAATAGAAAGTCATATGTATCACTGGCACCTGCAATGCAGCACTGCTGTGAGATGCACATAGAAGCAAAAATAAATGCTTTCAAATTGTACAGGTCTGGCAGCAGCAGCATTTCTTTAAGCCCTTTGGCACCTCATGCATCTGCACAGCCTCTGTACTTGGCCTGGTTCCTTTGTAAGGCAAGCTGCTACTGAGGCAGCTGCTACTGAGACAGCAAAGGGCACCCCCATTGCTCTCATCATGTCTTTCAGCTGCGGTCAAACATCTCACACACACATGAATCATCCACTGGCTGCCATACAGCACAGCCCTTTGTATACCATGCAATGCAGGTGTCGACACTGTCAATGGTATATTGGCCCATTGACACTGTCCATAGTCTGTTGGCATGCTTTCAAGTCAATATGCAGGTTTGTGATGCACAAGCTGACATACCAATTGGTGAATGCCCTGTATTTGCTTCACGACCTGTTTGCGCTAATGCTCAGGCTTCACTGGAACTGCTATACCCATGCCGGCCACCTGAGCGATAAAGAGGAGTCTTTGTTCAAGCATGCAATAAAGATAGTCAAAGATGCTTCACAACAAGGTGAGCAACGTGAAATGTAGGCATCAGCTTCATCCAATGGATCATGATGTTCAGCTTTCTCATCACTCTCAGACTCTGGTCTGTCACAGGTGAAGCTGGTGAGGTCTGTGCACAGCAGCCTGTATCAGGCACCCTCAGACTCTGGCCTGTCACAGATGAAGCTGGTGAGATCTGTGCATAGCAGTCCGTGTCAGGCACCTTGTCAATGGGCTTCACGCAGAGCTTCTCAAAAATGAGAAGTGCAGGTTGTGTGGCGACAGCAGCCCAACGGGGCTGCACAGATCGTACCATCGGTCATAAAGCTAACCGGTAGTCTGAATAATCGGCGAAGCCTCCTTTGCCGAATTGTTGCTGGACAAGGCTGTTGTTCCATTGCATTGCATGTGGCTGAGTTGGGTTGGCGACAATCAAGTCTACGTGCGCGTTTCATAGGTGGCATGTTTTATCCATGGCAGCTCCGTGCGCCGCTCATGACTGAAGTTGGACCACGCCAAGATGATTTCGCGGTGGCAGAGATCAAGTACGATGTGTGTGACGACATACCGAGATTAAGAAATCGTTGCTCCGCTTACATACCTTAAACGAGGTTGCTCAGAGCTGCTCACTTTCAAAGTGAGAAAGCCCACTGTGAAAGCACATTATTACACCATTTTACTACTTTAAAACCCTACTTATAATTCATAGTCATACCTCGACTTGCTTTGTCTCGTGGAAGTTTCGTCTGCCTCAAAGTCAAACCCACGTTGAGCGTCTTCCATCGCAAAGCAACTGGTGATCGTTCAGCTGACTGTGGTGTACACACAAGACCAAGAGTCCTTGCGCCGTGAATAGTTAGTTTGACTGGCGCAGTCGCGGAAGCTTGCTGATCTGTCTCGACGCTTGGTCTTCGGTGTCCGCGTGCGCTGCATGACCACGGCTGCCGAGCCCTTCTCTGTTGGATGCTGCGACCTACAGTGGACTTCTGACGGCAAGGCCCGATCCGAAGTTCATTTACAAGCTGATCAGGTGCGGCCTGTTGAAGTCGCCCATCTTGGTTGCGCAAAATTGACTGAGTTTCCTCTGTCTGTCTGCATGCCTCTGTCTGTCTGCATGCCAAAATCGTGACCCATCTCACATCGTTGCTGTTTGCAGCACCTAGCAGGACGCTTGTGGTACCCTTCGCCAGTAGAAACCCAGTCACGGTGGTTTGCCGGGTACAGAAAGTGTTCCTGGTTGCCGTCTTACAACTATGCATACGGTAACATTGCTACCTGTTTTTGCAATGTCTATACAGTAACCATGACATGCAATCCTTTTTCACATGCACGGGCGTTTTGCTGATTTGCTGATTGCCTTCATGACAGTGACTATACACAGCAGCCTCATATCTCCTTAGAAGGCTCAGCATTCACAGCTGCAACTCATCTGTCTTTGCTGCTGCTCAGGATTCACCAATTTCCTCTTCCTCAAGAACAGGGGATATCTAAAGTACACCAAGCCGGCGTTTACTTCAGCAGTGTATGCCATTGGCAAAAGCCAAGGTGTCCCTGCCTATCTGGTCAGTGCCCTTCTCTACGTTAGACAGACAATCTGTCCTTAGCTGCAGCGCAAGCCTTGTTTTCACAGTTCTGACTTTCATTCACAGGCTGTTGCTGGCATGCTCAGCTGCATAGATGCTGTGTCTATACACGCAGTTCAAACTCGAGAATCCTACGCTTGGTGCTTGCTTGCTTGCACCTGGACAAAACAAAGACACACACAGCCATGTGTTTCTGTATTCTCCTGCAGACAGCTGTGCTGCCCAATCCTGCAAACAGCAATACATGCTAGGCAAAGTCATCTTAGTCAATATACGCCAGGCAAAGTCATCTGAGTCATCCAAAACCCATGTATGTTGCAGCACGCTCCTGTTGCTGAGTGTGGAGCTGAGTACCCGCTGGTCATCTTCTCTCATGGGATTGGTGGCAACCGGATTGCCTACAGCGCCATCGTATGCAGCCTTGTGCGTCAGGTACATCAAAGCTTTCGAATTGCCCTTATGGTGTCCCCTGGGATTTTGTTTATGAAATTGCTGCCCTTTCTGGCGTGTTGCCTATCCATGCTTCCTATCAGTACAAGTCTCTGTGTAACAGGAGCATGCCTTGTGCCCCAGGTACATCAAAGCTTTCAGTTGCCCCCTTGACCATCTTTTGTTTGTTTTCCCCTAAAGTCTTGTTTGTGATGTTTGCTGCCCCTTCCAGCATGGCGCCTATCCATTTTCCCTGCTAATACAAGTCCGTGTGCGACCGTAGCATGCCTGCGGTGTATTGAGCTTGTCTGATGCTGCCATAGCTGCATGGCATTTGCAGCTCCACAGAATACACACTGTTGCTGTCATGTGCGGTACAAAGTGTACTGTTCTTGCTTCACAAACTGCAATATGGTGTGCTGTTGCAGGGATATGTTGTCTTCTCTGTGGAGCATGCAGATGGCACTGCCAGTGCAGCACAGCTGGCATATGGTGCTGGCTGGCTGTACTATAAAGGCTGGGGCTCTGAAGAAGAAAGGATGGCTCAGACCAGGTTAGTTGGTCCAATGGTCATGGTTGGCCCCAAGACCTTAAAATCTAATGAATGAATGAATGAAATGAATGAATGAATGTTGGCATCCTCAGTGTAAAGCAGCACTGACCTTAGTCATCAGTAACCTGCTTGTACCTGACCTGCCATCACGTTTCATCATGCATGAGAGCATATGCATGTGCATCTACTTGGACAGCGTTGAGTGTAGTATGTGATGGCGCATCAGAGGCCTTGGCAAAAGGTCTCCAGAATGGTCCGCAACAATGCTTGATTGGCTTTTCTCCTGTGGTTGAGCTATTTGTTCTGTCAGATGTTTGGCTTGAACATTTTGAAAGTGTCAAAGGAGAACTTATGCCAATGTACTGCTCACTGGCTTGTCAACACACAGGCTCAAGTGCTGCTGCGCATGCCACGCACAACATCATCCCATTTGCCACCCTTCTGTACTCACAGCTCCTAGGACAGATTTCAGTATGCTCCTTAGATTCCCAGTTAAGGAGCCATCTACAACCTCCTTCCTCTCTAGACACTAAGCAAAGGACTTCTGTGTTGTTGTCCAGAGAGGAAGGAGATTGTATGACTGTGACAGGACTGCCTTCTTGGCAGCTCAAACACCGACCGTTGACTTTGCACACAACACTGCGCATCATGCAGAGCATCATGCAAAGCTTGTGACTGCAGGTTCCGCATAGGTGAGGTATTGACAGCATACAAGCTGCTGAGCACTATGAGCCAAGGTGAGCCAGTGCAAGGGCTCAAGCTCAGTGGAGGGCTGAACCCAAATTCTTTGCTGAAAGGTGAAGCATCAAGTCTCAGTCTGTATCACTAGCAGTGGCTTACAGACTGGCGTTGCTTCATTCCTGTGCACATTGTGTCACTGCACATCTTGGTGTGGTTACATGCGCCATTTGCTGTAGCAACCACAAGCTCAACTGTGCTTTAGAGAAAGCCGACTAATGAGTCAATCACCCATTACACATTTGTTTTATAATGCAACAGTGGACACAAGCATGTATTGCAGATGAGTAGACTACAATGGGAAGTGTACACGACAGAGGGGGTGCCTTTAAGAATCAGGGTAACTATGATTTAGGCTGCAAGATCCCAGCGTGAGCTGCTGATGGGCTCTGCTAACAGTTGCACAGCAGTTTTGATTTTGACCTGTGTTTTCTATGCGTAGGGAAGCTGGATGTGGAGGCTGTAGCCCTAGCAGGGCACTCGTACGGAGGGGCTACCGTGACAGCCCTATGTTCCCAAGAGCCTGCATTCAAATGCACAGTTGCTCTGGATCCTTGGTGGTTAGTCCTCATCTCCCTGCTACCTGTCTTGTAGATTTTTGTCACTTCACAGTACTTGACCGTGCTCTGCACAGTACACGCATGCAACAAACAGCAAGCTAGTGAACACAGCAAGCTATCTAACATAACAAGCTCTTGAACACAATAACACTGCTGGACATCTGCTGTTCATGACTGCCCATGACACGAGGGTGGCTGGTGTCGACGCTGTGACTCCTTGCCGAATGGTAATGTGTATGCAGATTCTGATTTAATATTGCATCGTTGTGTTCTAGCAGGTGTCGTTGTATTCAAAAATCTCCCCAATGTAGAAACTGTCCACAGGCATTTCTGAGTTTAGATGTCAAGTGTAAGGATGATTAAATTTACGATCTGACTTGTCTCAAACATCAAAAACGAGATTTTCATTCTTTATGAACCGATTCTTGATCAAAATGAATGTCATGGGATTGAAAAGAGCATATGGTATATACAGCTGACCGCATCTTGCTGTCAAGGATGCAAAGAGGGGCTGGTCATTTGCAGGGGAGCACTGTTGGCTGATCAAGCAGCACTTGAGCAGCTTCTAAATTGAAACAGACGGATGCAAAGAAGGGCTGTTGATCTGCAGGGGAGCACTGCTGGCTGATCAAGCAACACTTGGGCAGCTTCTACATTGAAATAGACGGATGCAAAGAAGGGCTGTTGATCTGCAGGGGAGCACTGCTGGCTGATCAAGCAAGACTTGGGCAGCTTCTACATTGAAATAGACGGATGCAAAGAAGGGCTGTTGATCTGCAGGGGAGCACTGCTGGCTGATCAAGCAAGACTTGGGCAGCTTCTACATTGAAATAGACGGATGCAAAGAAGGGCTGGTGACATGCAGGGGAGCGCTGTTGGCTGATCAAGCAGCACTGGAGCAGTGGAAGACCAGCAGCCCATTGCTGATCATGGGCAGCCACAGGTGGAACATCCCTAAGTCCAGCGGCCAGATAGCCTGCGGCGGAGAGCGCCAAGCAAAGCTCCTGCAAGCTGTGCGCTACAGGTACCAACAGCTTTCACAGTATACAAGGGTGTTTGGGATTTTATTGCACTGTACTACTATATAGTACTCACAAAAGCACGGCTTGCTAGATGTAGCAAACCATGATTTCTTGTTTGTTCAGCCAATCAAAACTATTTCTTCGTCCACTGTGTGCCCAAACATGGGCCCTACAAGTTGCTTGAGAAGTCATGCATCTATCGTTCAGCCACATTCAACACTGTCTTGCCTCAGAGGTCAGTTATGCACTGCCCTGAGTAGCTTGCTGCTCAAGCCTGAGAGGCCTCTCTGCTAGAGAGATCAAGCATCTGAGTTACAATTTCAGTCCACCTGGTTGACACATTGTGCTTGGCTTTCCAACTTGCCCAAATGTAAAGAGTCAGCTGGACCAAACACATGCTTGCTGGTTGGACGCCCTGCAAGACATATTCGCCAATGTGTGCTGATTCTATCATTGTCTGTGTTCTATATTGCTGCATGTATTTCTGCAAAGCATGCAGAGCATGCAGCCATGTTTGAATATGTGGTGCAGTGCTGCTGGTCTTAGTCTCTCGTGTGAGATGCTGCTGTGCTGAGTCTGCGTGTTGACGTCATTGGTCAGCTTTCATGTCTGTCTGGATGTTTGACAATGTGGATGATACTCTACTCGTTATACTTTACTCAGGCCTGATATTGGATTTAGAAAGACTGATTGTCTTCTGCATGACTGCTGGCTTGCAAGTGGTGCAGCAGCAGCAGCAGCAGCAGGTGAGTGCCATCCTCCCGGATCAGGAAACACACCCTCCACCATTTTGCCTTTCAACATCATTTACTCCCTATCATTTTGGCTCAATGTGCCCAATGTGATACAGGGAGGAAGGGCCCAACGGCAGTCAGGGGGGTGGGGCTGTCCTGCTAGTCATCAAGGGCACCGCCCATCATACCTTCACAGATGTGGTGCCCTACTTTCATGCCAGGTTTGGCTGGCTCACTCGAATGGTAAGTACCAGTCAGTGGCTCAAACTACTATCAACATGCATTCAGGAAACATGCATGGAGCAAGTTCACAGTTCAGCTTCTACTGCAACTTCCCTTTCGCTCAATAGCCAATCAGACTGACCTACCGTGTTGATTGAGACCATCTTAAACTTGTTGCTGCAAGGATTGGCTGTCAAGTAGCAGCTGCTGAGTTTGCTTTCTGTTCTTTGTAGACATGACACAGTCACATCACACAGTCTTGGGATTCTTCCTGCCTTGTAGCTGTATATACCACCACCAAGAGCACCAAACAGATGTTGCTGACACCACATGCATGGACAGAATGCACTGTCAGGTTTCAGGTCATACGTGTTACTGTGCTGCAGCTGGGTTTCACAGACGACATAGACCCAGCCCTTTCTTTGAAGCTCATCTCCCAGTCAATGCTGGCCTTCCTCAATAGGCACCTCCCTCTAACTGAGGCCCAAAGGAGGCTCTTCCAAAACCCTCAGATCTTATCTCAGTCCACACCATCAGGCAATTTTACTGACCTGGCAACAGCATCGCATGAGATGTCTGACGCATCCAACCAGAACAGAAAGCAGAGTTTGGCTGGTGATCACATGGTTGGACAGACACATGGGATGCAGGCTGGTGATGTTGTCAATGGTGGTACTGCCAATGGAATGAGTGACAGCAAGTCTTTATCTGGCAGAACCTGTGAGTTCAGAGTTCAGGCTGAAGAACGTGCAGTGTATGAGGAAATTTGCAAGGATCACATTGCCATACTGGAGCTGTCTTTGTGAATTAAATGGGTTAGTACTACAGTGCTTGTTGGCAGCACATTCTGTTGCAGGCAAACCTTCAGACTGTCATTTCATGTCTTACAATGTTTCATTGACATGCATTCATATTCATATGACATGCATATCATTGTGCTGTTGGTGAGTTACTAGTCACGCACATCCACTAGGTACTGTGACAGTGAACTCTGGTACCACCAGTGCCTAGACGTGCACCAACCCCCTATGTGCGGGTGCCGTTGACCTCGTTGCTCATGTGCTTCAATGCCTGCCATGCACATCAATGTCTCGCGCAACACTCTTCCTGGCCATGAACAACGTTTAGAAAAGAATTACCAGATGACAGAAACCAAAATTGTCTGCTGATTTTTCCTGCTCACGGCCTGCTCGTGCCTTGCCTTCTAGGCAGTGGCTGCTAGCAGACCTGGTACCAGAGCCGGTCTTCACCATCACGCCTGTTGTTCGCGCTCTTGCACTTCAAAAGATGAAATGTTGTGATGGCTTTAGCACTTGGGGTTAGCAAAGCAGCCATGTAGGTACGTGCCATCTGTACAACCCATTAGTCAGTTTCCCACGTGCTTGTCAGAATCCCACGGCGACAGGCGAGCAGACATGCACGTGCATGCAAAACAAGCAGTGCCGTCCGAAGAAAATCTGATGTCAGTCTCGGAAGTTCGACACATTGAGGGCCGATTCCTCTGAGACGAGACTTGGTAGCTGCTTTTGACAAGGTCGCGAATTCTTCGATTCATTGCACTGACGAGCTGCAGTACTGACTCAAAAGTTTGGTCTGCATCGCACACGGAACGCCAAGGTCACGTAGCTACCTCATTGTGTGGATGTGTTTGTGATGAGAAAGGTCAGGAGTGCACCGCAATTAGCGGCAATGGAAGCGCATGCCACTGCGTTGCCGGCATGCACAGCGGGGTCTCCACGATATATGCCCTACGGCATAAGCTCCCATGCACTTGCCCGACAGGCACCACGGAAGGTTCGTCCTTGTTCGATTCTCCTTCTTTGAACTACCGTAAGCTCGCAAGCCTGCTCATGCAGCTCACATTTTTCCCTTGTGCAGAAAGCACTTGCTGGAAGCAGTCCCATGCAAAGCAGCTCTGCTATGCGACGTTCCTCCACAGTGCACCGTCTGCAAGCCCTCCTGCTAGATGCTCCTCCTGCCCCTCCTCCAACTGATACATCATCACTTCTCGTCTCCGAAGCAATTGAGCAAGCTGACGAGCTGATCGAAGAGTTCGTCTGGGCGCGAGGTCTGATCCCTGCCGGAGAGTGCTTTGAGCAGTTTGGTTGGACAGAGGCAGCCCCACCTCTCAAGGACATCAGGCAGCCTGTCACTGAAGACCAGCGTAGAGCACTGGCCTCCTGCCTTGCAACCCCCTTCATGTATGACAATGAACACCTGTCCAAGCAAGCCCAGGAGGTCGTAAGCAACAGAAGCCAGGAGGACACCCGCCGGCTCACCAACAGGTAGCAGACGCTGCTGTGCATTATACCTGCCCTTGCCTCGATCCATGCTCTAGCAACCATTCTCACCTGGTGCTTCTCTGCTGACAGTGCTGAATCATGTTGAATCACATTCATGCCATTCAGGTACATTGTGGAGGTGAATGGAGAACCAGATGAGCAAGCTGAGAAGGACCTGTCCAGCTATGCAGGTCAACAGGCCATGGCCAGATCACGCAGGTATGATGGCATGTCTTGCTTGCAGCTGCATTACACTCTCAACCCTGCGTAGCTCTCAGTTGTGCATACAGTGTCTTAGCTTCCTATGGCTGCCTGAAGGCCAAAGCTTGAGTGGTTGCCTGCTCATGAGAGATGCTTGCCCTGAAAGGAGTGCCTGCAGTGCATGTTGGAGATGCAACGTGTTCAAAGCTCTCATGTTTTCTGATCACAAAGATGCAAGTACAATTTCCATCTGTGCACAACAGATGCCTGTATGTTTCCTTTGAGTTTGTGGACTGATATGCTGAGGTTTGTCTGCAGGAGGCGCCGCAACCAAGTTCCTTTTGCAAACCAGATTTTGAGCAGTGCCCCCCCTCTCACTGGCCGAAGCACATCCCCCAACACTGAGCGCTTCATGTCTCGTACTCTGTCAAGCCTTGAGGATGACAGCAACAAGTGAGTGCTTTGGCATGCCTGATATGATACTTGCATTCGCCTCTTGTATAAGCAGTCCTGCTTCAGCATGATACAAACTTGGCAAGGATTGACACCATTGCAAGTCTCAAGCTGTACCTTTTGAGGCAATCAGATCTGCTGTATAGTTCTTGCCTGTCTGAGCCCTGCACAGCTGCAATCAACAGTGTATACATTGCAAAGGCGTACTAGTCTGCCTGCCTGCCTGCCTGCCTGCCTGCCTGTCTGTCTGCCTATTTGTGTGCCTGCAGTTTGTCATACCAAGTGTCACAAGTCTGTCCAGTGGTAATTGAGGCTTTCAATGCTGTTGCACTCAGATCATGCGCTCATCTTTCGTTTCCTGAGTCCAGGCTGCATCTTCACGAGTCAGTCTTGGCTGAGAAGAAGAGTGTGGCTCATGTTGACAGCAGCATTGACCCTGCCAGCATGAGCATGGAGTCGCCAGATCAGGCTCTGTTCAGCATGGATAATCCAGCACCGGTGGATCATCCCAAGCTTGCCCCTGGTGGCGTTATGTCAATAGCTAGGGATGACAATGCCTTGTCAGCAGCACAGCAGGAGGGTCCAGTCAGAGATGACTGGACTCCTTTGCGCAAAGCCATCTTTGATGCTGGTGAAACTGGCAAACACATGAACGCAATGAATGACAGGACCAACGAATGTACCACAGATGGGAATGATGTGAAGACACTGAAGGAGGCGAAAGCAATCAAATCAGCAAATGCTGCAGAACCTGATGAGAATGATCACAATGGGCATTTTCAGCCACAGATTGAGGCAAAAGGGCCCTCCAGAAACAATGTAGTGCCCTTCTTCAGGCCCAAAGTGCCTCGTTCTCAGGCTTAGGTTCTGAAAAATGTATCTGGTGGTTCATAGACTAGTTCAGGGCTGTTTGGTTGTATGATTGGATGATAGCATGTGTTTGGCCTCAGCCATGTTTCAGCCCAAAATAGGATATATCAGGTAGTCAGGTTAGGAATCATGCCCAGAATATAGGCTCCTGTAGAACTGGAATCCCTTTGAACTCAATGTTCTATTTGGTCTCAGCATCTCTTTGTACTGTGTTGTTTTCTTTCAGCAGGTATAGCTTCCCCCCCCCTTTGCATCTTAGCAGCGTGTGTTGTTTCCAAATATTCTTTGCATGTCAAACAGTGCGCAGTAGTGGCGTTGTCATGTCTCTAGCTTCTTGCTTGAGGCTTGAGATTGTTTAATCAAGTTTGCTAGGTCTTACACAATGAACCATGAGTAGGTAGCTTATCTTGGTGCCAATCATTGGCTATAGGAGTTGTGTATTGCAAGTGCAGAGCATGTGCTACTGCATTTGCACATGTCATGTGGTAAACAGAATGTGTCCAGGCAGTTTCAGCAGTCTGGTATGCCTCACAAGCGCTCACAATTGTATAAGACCTTCTATGTAACAGAATCATGGGAGTGGTGTTCTGAGCAATGATAACTCAGCTGTAGTACCATGCACTAACATCACGCACTGTCTCGGCTCTGGACTAGTCCACCAGTGCTGAGTAAACCACTTGCAGTGCGATGAGATGCGCACGTCGAACATTCAAGAAGATCTGGAAGGACCAATAAAGTGCAACCATGATGCAAGGTCACAGCGTTGCTTGCTTAAATTATTCTACAGCAGGGTAAAGACAGCAAAGTGCATGCATGTGCTCATGCACAACGATGATATGCTCGCTACTGCAATGTTGCAATAACAATATTTAAACTGACCAGATATCATCACAAGAAGCACTGGCAGCTACTGCCGCCGTGAAACTGCACCATGTTTCCCATAGTCCAGAAAATGGTCTATAGCAGTTGTTTGAAAGTCTAGCCTGACATGTGGGCGTAACGTGACCAGGCTGTGTATAAGGGCGACATAGTATTCTACACTGGCTACAGTCTCTGGTATGACAAAATGGAGCATGATGTCTGTCAGATGTTGCAAAAGCAAAAGACTGGCAGTGCCAGGTCCTACTTCCAGTTTGCTATGGGACAGGGACAAATTCTTCAGGGACTTAAAACTGCACCAAAAATCCAGATCAAGCTCCAACCGAGGAGGAAAGTATTGTCTATCAGGTCCTATGACCACTAGTCTAGTCAAGCGTGACAAGCAGGCTACTGATTTGACCAACCATGAATGAACCAAGAAGGATTTGATGCTGAGATCCTGCAGTGTCGACAATGTTTTGAGCTCAGTCGCCCAATCTATGGATATGTGCTCTTCTCCAACATTGTCCACAAAAGATGCTAGGCTCAATCTCTCCAGCTTGGTCAGAAGAGACAGCCCAACAGGAAGGCTGAAATGTCTTGGGTCGGACACGTAACTGTGGTGATCTATCTCCCTGCCGCTGCACCCGTCCAATTTCAATACATGCAACCCTTGACAAATAGATATGTCAAAGTTTTGGAGAGTGGTCTGCTTGACATCAAGCTGTTGCAGTGTTCTCACAAACTTGCAGCTTCCTGTACAGTCTAACACTCCAGCAACATTTATGAACTTCAATTGAGATGTGATGGAAGTCAGGGCACCCAAAACCACGTCAACCGTAGGACTGACGCAATTTGCTTCGAAAATCTGCAAGCAATCCTTGCTCTGCTGCAACCAAGCGACCAAGCTGGGGAGGGAGCTCTTGGGGAAAGCTAGAGGCAGAGACAGTCGCTTCAGGAAGAGTGGCTGAGCTGCGAAGACTTCATTGAACTGCTTGCACACCAATCTGAGCTGATGAAGTTGTCGCTGGTTCTGCTGATCGTCTTCTATGTCGTACCAACTCCTATAGCCAATCCGTGCTGTCTCAACGTGAGCGAACACCTCCGTCCAAAGTTCTGATGTGAGTAAACATTGCTGTTTGTTACTGTCCATTTTGGCCTACTGCTACAGGTTGGTGGACCGCTGTGCCAGCTTAGTCGTCGTTTCTGGGGAGTTTTGGGGGAGTTTGACAAACAACGCTCAGCACGCTCAGCACGCACTTTTACATGTACTTTACACTTAAGAGTAAGCTTGCCTAACTGCATTTACAATCTACAAGCAGCAGGGGGCTGTTGCGATCATGAACTATCCTACAACATACGTGTCGCTAGATACACCGTTCTCAACCCTTGACAACGAGAGTGTCATTCAACAGCAAAGCAGGACAGATCAGCCTGCAGGTAAACAAGACTTGATCAAGTCTGGAGCGCTCCAATCTAGCCAGGCTGAGTGCATGACAGTGAACACCTGTCCAAGCAAACCCAGAGGTTGTGAGCAACAGAAGCCAGGAGGACACCCGCAGGCTCACCAACAGGTAGCAGACCATGCTGTGCACCATACCTGCCCTTGCCTCGATCCATGCTCTAGCAACCATCCTTACCTGGTGCATCTCTGCGGCCCTTGTAAAATACTGCTGTACCAATGCACGGCTGTACCATCTTGAACCACACTCATGCCATTCAGCACATAGTGGGGGTGAACGGACAACCAGACGAGCAAGCTGAAACGGACCTATCCAGCTATGCAGGTCAACAGGCCATGGCCCGATCACGCAGATATGCTGCATCAATTTTGCCTGCAGCTGCAGCACCATTACACTCCTCTGAGCCTTGAGGCGTAGCTCTCAGTTGTGCATACAGTGCCTGATTTGCCCATGGTTACCTGAGTCCAAAGCTTGAATGGCTGCCTCCTCATGAGAGGTGCACTTATGATTGTCCTGAAAGGAATGCCTGCAGTGCATGCTGGTGACGCAACGTGCGCACAGGTCTCCTGTTCTCAGATCACAGACATTCAAGGAGCCTGACCCATGTACAATTTCCATCTGTGCACAACAGATGCCAGTATGTTTTTCCGCTTCCTTTGAGTTTGTGGACTGATATGCTGAGATTTGTCTGCAGGAGGCGCCGCAGCAATCAAGCCCCTTTTGCAGACCAGATTTTGAGCAGTGCCCCCCCTCTCACCGGCCGAAGCACATTCCCCAACACTGAGCGCTTCCTGTCTCGTACTCTGTCAAGTCTCGAGGATGACAGCAATGAGTGAGTGCTTCCGCATGGCTGACATGTTGCATCAATGTGCCTGCTTGAAAGCTTTGCCAAAGCTTGCTGAGTCTGTATCATGCTGAAGCAGTGCTGCTTTAGCATTGTACAGACTCAGCAAGGATTGACACCACTGCAAGTTTCAAGCTGTACCTTTTGAGGCGATTGGCTCTGCTGTACAAGTCTTGCCTGTTTGAGCCCTGCCCAGCTGCAATCCACAGTGTATGCATTGCCAAGGCGTCTTGTGTGTACTTGTCTGTCTGCCTGCCTGTCTGTCTGCCTGTCTGTGCCTATTTGTGCGCCTGCAGTTTGTCATACCAAGTGTGACAAGCATACTTCCGTCTGTCCAATGGCAGTTGAGACTCCCTGTCAATGCTGTCACACCCAGAGCAGACACTCATCGTTTGTTTCTTGAGTCCAGGCTGCATCTTCACGAGTCGGTCTTGGCTGAGAAGAAGAGTGTGGCTCATGTTGACAGCAGCGTTGACCCTGCCAGCATGAGCATGGAGTCGCCAGATGAGGCTCTGTTCAGCATGGATCATCCAGCACCCATGGATCATCCCAGGCTTGCCCCTGGTGGCGTTATGTCAATAGCTAGGGATGACAATGCCTTGTCAGCAGCACAGCTGGAGGGGCCAGTCAGTGATGATTGGACTCCTGTGCGCAAGGCCATCTTTGATGCTGGTGAAACTGGCAAACACATGAAAGCAATGAATGACAGGACAAACGAATGTACCACAGATGGAAATGATGTGAAGACACAGAAGGAGGTGAAAGCAATCAAGTCAGCAAATGCTGCAGAAGCAGATGAGAATGATCACAATGAGGATATTCAGCCACAGATTGAGGCAAAAGCGCCCTCCAGAAATAAGGTAGTGCCCTTCTTCAGGCCCAAGGTGCCTCGTTCTCAGGCTTAGGTTCTGAAAATCTCATCCGGTGGTTCACAGACTAGTTCAGGGCTGCTTGTTTGGTTGTATGATTGGATGATAGCATGTGTTTGGCTTCACAGCTCTGTCAGTCCTCAGTAGTTGGCCTCAGAGCTGTTCAGCCCAAAATAGGATAGATCAGGTAGTCAGGTCAGGACCCACGCCAAAGATATAGGCTCCTGTAGAACTGGAATCCCATTGAACTCAATATTCTATTTGGTCTCAGCATCTCTTTGTATTGTGTTGTTTTCTATCAGCAGGTATTGCTAAACCCC
>JAABUK010005055.1_pt1 | contig 20921 bp, 28 predicted proteins | sample 5559141 | NCBI WGS metagenome assembly JAABUK01 (sample SAMN10711869, study PRJNA513367) | rock metagenome | isolation source: Antarctica rocks | place: Antarctica: Victoria Land, Pudding Butte nord | collected 2016-01-03
GTCTACTGCCTTGTTTGCCCTCAAAGACATGAATGAGAAACAGCATACTGCCTGCACCCAGCGCCACACAGCCAGCCAGCATGCTGCTCTGCCTCAAGTGGTAGCCCCAGCTGTTCTGACGTTCCCGCTCCTCTGCCTCCTCCACTCGCCGCTGTTCGCGCTGACTGTCCATCATAGCATGCAGGTTGCTGTAACGCTGCCTGCAATTGCAAAGAGGCAACCTGGGTGATCTTGAAGCTTGTGGCACCAAATAGTGGATATCAGTCAACAGCAGAAGGCTAGCTGTACTGTCAGAGGTCCGCAAAGTGCATGTTGACAGCATGTCAAAATGGTCTGCAAGACACTTTCTGTAACGCAAGATGCGTCAAATGGACACTTGTCACACAACCATGCAAACATCATTGTGGGGTGTGACCATGCCAACAGGCAACACAAGCACTTTTAATCCATGTTGGGGGGGTATGACAGTCTGAGAGACGTACTGTAGTTCACGTATCTGTCGCTGGTGCTCAGCAGCTACCCTTTGCTCTGCAATGACGCGCTCCATCATCTTGGAGACAAAGCCAGCCACAAAGACCTGCAGCTACCAAGTGCCCATGTCAGTGAGACAGATGACAGCTGTGCAGAATATCCATACTACATTCTTTGTATGGATATACTGATCAAGACGCCAAAGCCCAATGTTGTTGTACATCAGCCTGGAATTGCAGCGCTGCCAGCACATGTTTGGAACAGTTCTGACATTCAATTGTGCATCATTCAACGCAGGCTTTGGTTGAAGGACAAGCCATAGTCTTGAGGCAAATCATGCGACACACAATAAAAACCTTGCAGCACTGCTCACTTGAGCTTGCTTGTCAGCCTGCTCCTCCGCAAGCTTCTGTTCCAGGCTTTGGATTTGCTTTTGCAGCGCTTCATTTTCTTGCGTGAGCCCAAATAACTGGGCAGACATCTGCTGCCGCTGCTGCGTCGTCTCCCTTGCAACCTCCTGTGCAGCGATGCGCTGCTCATTCTCCATTGCATACCGTGTCTCCCTGCAGAGCACTCCAGCATAGAGACGTGACCACAAAGACTAAGTCAATTTTTGGTGGATGTATTTATGAGGACATGAGGATGCTTGCGATAGACATCTGCGAGCATCTAGCCTTGAAGGTCTGTGACCTAGCGTGTACCAGTTGCAGAGATGAATTGCACACTCATGCACATGCACTTTACAGATATCTTTGCAACAAGGACAGAGCAAAGGGTTGAACATGAGCATTGACAAGTTGACAGCAGCTCACCAATCAAAATGGCGGCCAAGGTTCCCAGACACGTTTGCTCCGCTGTGGTGGTTGCCCTGTGCTCCTGCAGCAGCAAGATCTCACAATCAAGCGTTTAGCAAGCAAGTGACGAAAGAGCAGGCACAGCAGCAGCAGCAGTAGAAGTAAAATTGCCGGATATGCCCACCTTCTTCCGTGGGATCTGCTTGGGAAGCCCTGCTGCTGCCAGGAGCTGCAGACACATCAGATACACGTTATCGAGGGGGCGGGAAACCGCGCACATCAGAAGCCTAAGTCACACGACATACCCTCGCTTTCAGCGTCATAATACTGCGAGACCTCGCTTTTGGTGTCAGGGGAAGCGTTCTCAAAGAAATCGTCTGGCCCGGAGTCTGAGGCGTGCCCATCGGCGGTAGTGTCCACGGCGTCTGATGCCTGCCTAGATAGCATGCTTCGCACGTTGCTCATATCAGATACGCTGTCGCTAATAAACCGCAAGGGCCAAGAAGCTTGCATCACAGGCCAGACTGCTGTGCAAAATACGGTATAGGCAGCCCACGCGGCAACAAAACTTCCTTTCGCCTCAAATCCTCGCTAAATAGCAGTGATTGTTCCTAGAATTTGCGCCGTTGCAGACACCTTCAGCTGCAGCCTACTCTCTAGTTGAAGCTGGCCGCAGCAATCAGATAAACCTTTCACCGTCAAGAACTAACGACTTAGATGCGCACCATATATGCCCTTGATTGAAGGTTCGCACAAAGCAATCTGAGCCGCGAACTTTCTGACGTTTGCCACTCCGCCAGTCAACTATGGGCAGCCAAACCCAGGCTCTGACTTGGACCATATTAGTAATATGACCGTAATCAACATTGTAACAACATAAAGACGGTCAGGAGACGGTGTAACAGGCCTGACCTTGACCTTGCCTTTTGAGCGGCTCAATTTGCCGTTATGTCTCAATTGATTTGATCGATCGCGGTGATATGCTTGACAGCAGTGCTTTCTTCCATCAACCAGCTGATGCCAGCGACAGCGCTACAACGCATCCGTGATCAAGCCTCATCAGGAGAGACAGTCAAGACGGTGCCCTTCTGCTCTTAGCATGAGCCAATGGCAGCAACACTGTCTTCAGGTTGTCTACATTCGACCTGAGTTCGAGTGATAGGCCTCCAAGCAGCAAGTGGAAATGCCTCAGTCAGAGTCTTGGCAGCGTGGGCTACAGCACTTATGTGATCAAGGCGTGCTAGCAGGCTATGCCCTAATGACGAGGCAAGGACACTTTGAGTCCGCACAAGGCATCCTCCGTGATGCCTTCTGCAGCCATACAACTGAGCAGCTGTCCTCAGACGCCCAGCAGCTCGATCATGTTTTTGATTCTGGGCAGCAGGCGGAGACTTTCACTTTACTGAATCAAAAGATCATTGTATTCAAGCAGACAGCCTGCGATGTGTATGGTATCAGTAGAAGAAAGCACATGGGGCTCTGTCTGAACAATCTGCCGTTTGGGTTGTTGATCAGCGTCTATCAGAAACCATATTTGCCTCAGACAGTGATCCCCAAGCTTGAAAATATATGTGCTTTCTTGCGGCGGTAGTCATTGCGCGATACTACTACCTGTATACAATTTTGACGTTTTGCACAGCGCAAGCTGCCATAAGACCAAGGCATAGACACACTAATCGTGCCAACATGACTTCAAAGAGTCCAGTGATTGATTGCTGTGCTTTGAAGTAGATACCATCATCACACTTGGGCACCCAGAGACAGTACTGTGCTCAAATTGGTGGTAGGATAATTGACTGAGACCATGAACATCTTGGTCAATTGAAGTGCAACCTGGAATGACATGCAAGATGTTACCAGTGCCTCAAAGGCTAGCATTCTGCACAACACTTGCACAGTGCAACTGCAATTATGCCCAGGTAGTTGTAGCTTGCATCTCATCTAATACGCCAAGCTGAGAATACTGTAACAGGTGACATCTGAAAATACACCAGGATACAATGCACCATTGCGTCATGACAGTATAGTTGTATCCCTAGGCATTACATGTACAGTTGGGGCCAAGGAGCATCATGCGATACATGTGATGAGATGTACTGCTGCCGCAACAGGGTTTGATGCAACAACAACAGCTGCCACAGTCACTCACACGTGCACTAAACACAAAAAACGCCATGCAACAACACTAGCTGCCAAAGTCACTCACACATCTGCTAAACCAAAGACCAAAAAAATACGCTTCCCACACACAGGGAACATATGGGAAATGGGGTCTTTGGTCTTGTCATCCTTGTTACAGACTCTGAGGTTGCAACACGCGTGACGAGTCTGGCGAACAAAACAAAGCCATTTGTCCTCTGAGTTGTCAGCTGCGCTTGACGAACATGATCGGCTGCTTACTTGCCAAAAACTGCTTGACGAGCAGCATACATACATTGCCTGAAAGCTGAGGTGGCCATCATCAACACAAACTTGACCCCCTGAGTGCCTCCAGGAAAGTACGAGGCCACATAGTACAGCAACGCTACAAGCTGCAGCAGCAAAGCATGCACTCAAAGCTGAAGCTGATCCAAATGTGTGCAGCAAAGCCATTTGCAGTTCACATCATAGTATTTGTGCTAATGTTCATGAACCATGTCTAGTCAGGTCAGACGCTTAGCTTGCATTAGGTGGTGCTTTTTATGCAACAAGGACTAGAATGGCAGCAGCAAAATGACATTGAACACGTGATAGAAGCATGGAGTAAGACACTACAAGACACAGAGGCATACCTGCAATGCACAGCAAACCAGAGACATCACATAACTGTGCATGATCAGCGCGGAGTACAGAGTCCCAAACATTGTAGCCAAGTAACCTGCACAATCAAGCAAAGGACAGTCAGTGTGCTGCAGCCTGCATGCAGACATCAGATCCCTTCACATACCTGCTGTGAAGGGAAGCCTCTGAGCTGAAAGCATATGACTGGCCTGTTGCTTAAGACCACGCAACGCTGCAAAGCCTGCCATGACTAGGATGGAGCCAACAGTAAAAGACAGAGCAAACTTTGAGGGAGCAACTACAATGAGGGGAAGGAAGACAGAGAAGGCAATGATCATGAAAACCAGACCAGAGCCAATAAAGGCAAAGAAGTATGCAAACTGCTGCGTGTTTGGCATGCGATACCTGCAGATTACCCAGGAGTGTTAGAGCTGACTTCTTGGCAGCTTGCTGGCATGCCTGGAACTCAATGTCAGTGACATCAGCTGAGACGCAAGGGCTAGTGATTCTTACGTTTCAACATGAGTTGTGACTTGAGTGTGCAGCCCCTTAGCTCCCGTTGTAGCCCGTGTGATGTGACCAGTCAAGAACCCTCCCACAGATGTGCCTCCTTCCTCCATTCTGGTTATGACTTTGTCTGAGGCTGACGGACCAGCTTGTTCAACTTCATACTTCTGCCACTCTGCTAAGACAGAAGCTGGTGCCTCGTTGTCGGGTACTGGGCCAAACCAGCCTTTGACGACCTCCATGCGGATGGAGACCGCCGATTCACCCTAAAAAGCCAACTCTGCAGCGGGATCGTCGCTGGTGAAGTGCCTGCTTCAGGCCACAGCGATCAGCCTCTGTGATGCTGCAACCTGACAAAAGATGGTGTCGTTAGCACCGAAAGTTGAATGCGACCGGATGCGAGGGCGGCACTTGCGACATTTGATACACCAGGAGAAGTGCTTACGGCTCAGACAACGCGCGCTACAAAAATTGTACAGTCAACAGTGTCTTCACATATGGTCCTCTTCTTCATGCATGCCCAGCTTCCATGATTATGAGCAACACATAGCTGACCTGAACTGTCTAACAGAGAGAGAGGGTGGGGGCAATCTACACGCATGCTGCCTTCAATAATACAATAAAATCGAGAATTTTTGCCTAGATCTTTTGCCAAAACAAATTGAACATCGTACACCCACACAATTCCAAACATCTAGCAGTCTCACTTGCAGCTGCAAAGGCAATTAACAGAGCAGTCCATACGCCGTCGCCAGGTGTGTTCAGTCCCTCCCAAATTGGAGGCACTGTGTGACTCATCACCTTGTCACTGTGTCAGGGTTTGAGCCGGTCTGCACCCTTTGCTGCCTGTCATGCAGACACTTTAATGCTTTGCTGACCTCATGTATACTTCAGCCACGACAGGCTCAGTGACAGCGCTGTGTTTTTAGCAGATGTTCGCATGCAGTATGCTCGGCATGCACCTGCACCCTGTTACACAGCAACTAGTCATCATCATCTTCACCGAGATCCACTGGACTGAAAGACTGGATGCCAACCACTGCGCTATAGTGCATCAGCTGTGCATTCAACTGCATGATATCTTTAGCATACTTCTGCTCCTGTAACACTATGACCCTGGCTTGTTGAGCAATCTGCAGACATCCACAAGGGTCAGTGCTCTACAAATGGCATTTGTAAAGACCCAATTTCCAGATGCCACTCCCTGCCAACTACTCAAGGCCTGGGCACTCCATGACACTGCAGCTGCCACCATGCAAGGCAGGCAACAAGTGTCAAGTCGCTCGCTTGGTTCAGCCCACATGTGTACCTGAGCGTTTGCTGCAGCAAGCTTTTGTGTGGTTTCCAAAGCTCTAGCTTTCCAGTCTGCAGCCTCCCAGCCCTGCTTCTCCATCTTAGCAAGGTTGTTGCGCTGCTGTTCTGTCATTTGGTCATGGGCAGCCTCCAGCTGTTCCTACACATGGCGCCCACATGTGTCAGCTGTGTCTCCTTTTTGGCGGCATGGCTCAGCAGTTGCAGTAGAAAAAAGGCGCAATGTGTTTGCAACCCAAGATAGTAGACAGTGAGGCAATGGCCTTGATATGCAGATGTTCAAGATTGCTGCAAGTTGCCAACATGTGCAGATGTGCAAACAAGAGGGGGTTACAGAGTTGACTGCATTCACACCTGCTGAGAATTTGCCAAGCTGCTTTGAGTTTGGAGGTCCAGCCTGAGAGCATCCATCTGATTACTAAGCCTCAGCACCTCTCTTTGCAGCTGTGCAGCATTGCTGACAGCTGTGGCTGATGCCTGCTCTGCTTGATATGCTTTTTGGTTTGCTGACATCAACTGCAGACACGCAAAAGAGTATTGAGCAAACTTGCATGTGCGTATCTTACCAGTCTAAAATACAAGGTGTTGATCTAGCACTCTCTTAGACAGCAGCCACCAGACAGCTGTCATGAGTTGGAATGCTCAAAAGTCCATGTGGCGATGCATATGTTGAACACAGGTAATGTTTCAGTAACGAGCCAGCAATATGCAGGGAGAGGACTTGTATCATGAGTCTTTGCACATTGTGCAATTTTGCAGCTGCAAATGCTGTGATGTTAATTCTGATGCCATACCGACATGTTACTGGACAAACAATGTTACGAGCACAAAAGGCAGATGCAGCTTCTGGTGAAGAAAGTGGTCAAACTAGCAGTCTGGAACTTCACCTCTGACACAAGCTCTGCGTGATCTACAAGACGGTGGTTGTTCTCTTCTACAAGTACGTGGTTGAATGCCAGAAGCTGTGCATGCTGATGCCGCAGTTTCTGGAACTCTGCTGACTGATCCCCAGGGTTGCTATTGTCTTGTATTGAAAGACTGGGATCCAACAGGGTCTGCAGCACATGCAACATGGTCATGCTCCTCGAGTTCCAAGAAAGGCTTTGTGATACTTTGACAGGTGTGATGCATGTTACATACAGAGAACATGCATGCTTAGCAGGCTGGCATTGACAGCTTGTCCAAGCGTCCAGAAACAGGCCGCGTGCTATTGGAAAAAAGTTACATGCCTTCAGTGGGGACTTGTTGTGCGTTGGGAGAACTGATGCAGGACTGATCTGAGGGCTGTGCTCTAGACTGCCATCATCTGACAAGCTACAAGAGTGGGCAATATGCTGGTTTATACTCATGAGCTGTGAGTGCTTCTGAGGGGTGATATTCAGAGGATCTTCGTCATACAAACCTGCGATTGACATGCAATGTGGAGCAACTTGAAGGCACTACTTTTTGTGACATACCAAATGGGCAACACTTAACTTGTATGCACTATATACATACATGTAACCACTCTTCAAGAACATGTTTGTGAACAATACGTACCTTCGTCGGGGAATGCGCTGTAGTCGAAACAATACACATGCGTGTTGTCGTGATCCAGATCAGAGCTGCCTGACCCTGAGGGACTTGCCGGCTGAGGAGCGTGTGCGTCCTTGACCATATCTCCTAGCGCGTGTTGTCAACTATGCAGTGGGCGTCTAAGAAGTTCCGGCGATACTAGAAGGTTTGAGATAGAGCAGACAATACGCCGACACGCCCTTCTGATAGAACAACGACCACCGAGGTGACAACGACTGATCACAAAGTGCTATGCATGTGAAAGGCACCTGGCGCTTTCAACACAGAGTTCAATGCGGCAAACTGCTAGGCGAAATGATTTCTTCAACGACGCAGAAATATCTTCAGACAGGAGCGCTGTAAAAGACTGCCTCTCTGATCTTGAAGTCCTTGCATTTGTTGATGAGTACACAGCCCTAAGCCAGAAGGGCTGATCCTACTAGCCCTGAACACTGACTCTGCATTGTTGGTGAAAGCAGGTCTCGAGTGCCACAACATGCCACGCATGATGTCCGATGCCAAACACGCTGTCCTCATACACAATGTCCTAAATGATTGCGCCTTGATGAATGCTGACTGCACGCTGCAGCACTGCAATTAGTCCACTGAGCTGCTTTGATCTGAGTGGATGCATGCACCATTCACTTTGATGTCGTGGCCTGTTTGAGCTGATACCGCAGTGATACCCAAGCGCAATTTTTGCAAACCGGACCCCGCAAAAGGTTAGACACGCCTTTTACTCAAAGTGTGCAAGAGTTGATACTTACACATCTGACCTGTTTGTGAAGCGGTTCATACAAGCTGGCAGCTGCGGCAGACATGCCTCTGAACATGGCCGTCGAGCTTTGGGAAACGCAATGTTAATGACTGGGCCTTGCATCTGCTTGTGGCCATCAAGGGATCTGCTTGTGGCCATATTTAGCGAGCGTTACGTGCCAGGTGCTTGGTCAGCTTCCTTAACAGGAGGTAACAGCAAGAGCCACTGGGCGATGTACAGAGTGGCATTTGTCGTTGCACATCGAGGCGCTCTGTTGCATAACAATTTTCACGATCCGTTGCCTAAAGCTCGCGCTGCAAGTTTGAGATAGCGACACTCGTGATCTACTTGCAACATGCACGGCGCTTTCAGCAATACGCGGCGTCCATCTGTACTGCTCGACAGGTAACGTTATCCACGAGAAGATACAAGTTGAGTGCACCTGTCGTACCAAAGGCACAGCTAACATAGCCTTTCTGACATGAACCACTTCTGATCCTTACTGCAGGAGCTCAGAAGCTGGAACCGCAGCTCACACCTCACACCGCCTACACAGTGGTGACCGCAACGTCAGAAGACGTCATTGTACTGCAGCACAGGGAGGCGGTCGCAGACACAGCTCCCAAAGCAGACCTACACCCAAATGGCGCAGAGCACTGAACACCCCACAGGCTACCTCAACCATGGCAGATCCCAAGACATCGACACAAGTGCAGGACAGCGAGCCAGCAGCCTTTGATTGGCGCAACCAGTGGTACCCAGTGCACTTTGCCAGGGACCTCCCAGAAGGTCAACCTCAGCGTGTTTACATATTTGACGAGCCAATTGTGGTGCTGAAGAGACCTGGGGATCAAGGGGTTGTAGCCCTCAGAGACAGGTGCCCCCACCGTGCTGCTGCACTGTCAGAAGGGCGCATGACTCCAGATGGTCAGCTGCAATGCGCTTACCACGGCTGGTCTTTCGATGGTCAGTCTGGCATTTGTACCAACATACCCCAGGTGACCCACCTGACGCCTGCTCTGCAACACAAGCCTGTGGTTGCGCCAGACCATCAGTTGTGTGGCCAAGGCCCATGCACAAGCATTCATGATGCAATTGCATAAGAGCATGCATTAGGATGTATCATTTGGATTGCCTCACTGGCTGTCATGAACGCTGCCAAGGGCTCAGAGTTGGCAATTCCAACACAGGATTTGATCAGCTCTTTTGGCAAGACAGGTCTCTGGTTGTGCTTGCAGATATCAGCTGGTCAGAAGCTGACAGGGCGCACCTGTGCAACAGCCCTGTCAGCTTGTGAGAGGCAGGGCATGATTTGGGTATACCCCAATCCTGGTGCTGCACCCTCTCAAGACTCCATTCCAGGTGAGCGTTTGCACCTGATAGCACCTGCCAGCAGCAGCTTGCCAGCAGAAGATAACAAAAGAACAGAAAGCTCTTTGCTGTAGGCAATTTTGACAGGAGCCTAGATGCAATGGCAACTTGCACTGCATTGCCAGTGCAACAACTGCATTTGTATGCATCTAATTGCTGCTGCTGACAGGCAAAGCATAGTCTGGCTTTTCCAACAAGTCCCCCAACAGTTGGCATTGTGGTGGTGTTTTGTTATACATACTCAGAAACATGTGCAACATACTGCAGCTAAGCAGACTGCGCGCAACAAGCACTGCATTCTCAAGCTTCTGCCTCTGTTTGTCATCATGACTTGCCTCAAGGAGTGATTAACCTCAGCTGCTGTCGTGTCTGCAGTACTACCAGAGTTGGATGAGGAAAATTGGACCAGTGATGACTTTGTGAGAGACATGCCTGTGGACTACACGCTGCTGGTAGAGAACCTGCTGGACCCAGGTTGGCTGCTCTGCAAGCTCCCTTATGCTGCTCACAGCATATTGTGTAATACCATCTGGATATGTTCCATATATTATATGTTCACGTATTTTGGTGCATGCTTGCCTTGTTGGAGTGATATTGGAAAATGCTGCGTATTGCGTATTATGTATGTGTACAATGTATGGGGTAACATCGTACTGTGTGGCTGCCATTTTACCCATGCTGGTCTGCACTGCAGAAGATGCAACATTGTTGTTGGGCAATTGTGGGCACATCACCTGCTTGGACTGCTGGCATTGGTGCATCTGTCATTGTCAGCAAAGAGGGTAGCTACAGGGTCCAGTCTACCTTTGACACTGAGTTGAGTAACAAGTTAATTGTGCACACGTGTGTTAGAGTGGGAGCTTTTGTGCTGATGTACTCCTCTGAAGCAGCCATGATGCTGAAATTGCAAGCTACAGCATTACATGCCATTAAAAATGCACCGACCTGTCAGCCACCCACAGCTGATGGCTATGCATTTGAAAGTCAATTGCTGAAATCATGCCTGGATTACAAAGCTATGCGGCATATCACGCAGATCATGGCTTGTACGCCCATCAGACACCCACCTTTGACAGCTACACTGCTTCCCAAGACTTCCCCATGCACATCACCGAGCACAGCACCAGCAACAGCTACAAGCTAGTAGGAGAGGTTGCCGGGATCCTCAAGATGACTGGCAAAGATGATAGCGCCAAGACAAAGCCCCTGCCTGGGGAGCAGGTGTCCTCTGCTTCAGACATCACAGCACGCATTGTCTTTCAGAGTCCAACCATGGTCAGATGGAGCAGGCATGACAAGCAAGGCAGCACCAATTTCATCAGCGCCTTCTACTTGTTGCCGGCAGGCTTTGGCAAGACCAGGTTCATGTCCAGGTATGCTGCAAGCTTTGTGGACATTCTCTTGAGCGCTGGTGCTACATCTGAGTGTTGCCTTCGGCACGAAGTTGCAATAAGCACAAGCGCAATGTAGCAGTTAGTTTCAGCAGCGTGGAGTGTTTCACCTGTAAGTAGTCCAAATGTAAGTAGTTCAGAGGGACCCATTGAGAGCTGCTGTGTTCTAAAGCGATGAAGCCCTTTACCCATTGCGTCTTACAATCAAGCACTGCAGCCCTGTCACTGTTGTCCGCAATCACAACTGAAATCATGGTTGTCAGCAAGCATCAGCAAACTGCATCACAAGAGTCTCCTGTTGCAGCTCAGCTGAGTGTAGATCATTTTCTCACACACTGCATCCATGCGTGTGTAAACCCTGCAGGTACGTACGAAGCATAGCCCCCAAGGTGCACCCGCCCAGGTGGCTTGTCAGCATTGCCCTCAATCGCTTTGTGGACCAGGACACTTACCTCCTTGCCACACAGCAGTCAGTCACCCTGTCAAACGAGCTACGAGATATCGCTGACAAGCAGCAGCCAGCACAGCTACAGCAGCCACAGACCTCAGATGCACAGGCATCAGACAGACAGCGTGCTGATGGGGAAGCTGCTCAAGCAGGTGCTCCAATGGCTCGCAGAAGCTGGTACTGTCATAGGTCTCCAACAGACAATATTCTGGTGGCTAGTGGTAAATGGATGGACAAAGCTGTCCCCTGGATGCCCAACAGATATCAAGGCTTGCTGTCCTCCAGCTTACAAGGTGCGCATCTTGCCTTCTGGCAGGGTCTTGTTGCAACACCAACTGTGGTCAGCCAGATAATGGCACTGGTTGCTTCTGTCAGTTATCTTTGCTGCCCTGGGTGTGCAGGACGTTTTCCAAATTGGTGTATTTGTGGGCGGTATGCTGCATCAGACTATTGGTTCTCAATAGCTCATGGCCTCTGCTTGTGGGCTTTGCTGAACAACAGTTTTGCAATGCAGCCCCTGCAGGGACGCTTGCTGTGCAGAAGCGCTGTTGCATTTGCAAAACCAGATGCAGGGCTGATGTCACAGAGCATGTAACGATCGAAACAGAGACCCTGCAACACGGCTAACTGTATTGCATTTGATCTGACAATCTGGTGATTCTGCCGACTTAATGCAGGCTCAGCTCCTCTGGTCGCGCCAGGCAAGCGAGAAGATGTCCTGGACAGATTTTCTTGCCACACAGCTATTTGTCCAGATAGCATGGGCTTTTACACAAAGGTCACAGCATTGGCAAAAGTTGCGCAAGTCAGCACTGCTGCAGCAGCTGTTGTTGGCCTCTGGTATAGTCTGGAGGCTTCAGTAGGGCAGGCACCCGCCACACCAAAAGCTGTGGCTGCTATTGCAGCATCTCTGATCCTATCTGCTGGGACGAGTCAGGTCTTCCAGTGGCTTCTTGGGCAGTTCCAGTATGTGTACCAGCCAAAAGATCTGCAGAAGGATCTGGCAAAGCTGACAGACTTGACTGCACATCTGCAGGAAGAGCCCACTGTTGACTACCGGCCATAGGATTCCGTTGCTAGGCTGTTTGCCATGCTTGTTTCTGCTTGAGTGGTCATGAATCATGCACTTCTCATGATCTTGTCCACCAGTTGCGTTCTGTGTACAGGTACATACATGCCTTTGAATATGTTTCTTATTTGTATAATAATATCCTTGTCCTGCTTGCTGTGTGGAATTCATGCTGTCTGCATGATTGATAACAATGGAGAAACCGGGCCGGCATGAGCGAGGCCAGCATAGCCTGTCTGGCTCCTTTGTTCCTGAAGACGATCTGTAGCTCTACTGTCTGTGTTTGTATGTAATGGCAACGTGATGTTTGACTAGGCTTCAGCTTGGACCAGCAGCTTGATTTGTGACATCAGCTTTGTAATGTATTGTTGCTCAAGCTTGGGAGCATCTGGCTTACAAAAGCTGGAATTGTCATACATCATCAACAGTCCATCATAGATCATCAACAGATCGCCAGCAACATCCTGGTGGCGAGATATGGAAAGGGCTGGACAAAGCTGTGGTGTGAATGCTTGACACATACCAAGGCTTGTCGCCAAGTGCGCCCTTCTGCTAGATGGTGTTACTTCTGTGGTGGACATATGCGCTTTTGCTGTCAGGTTTCAAATAGCAACATGGAGTTTGTTGGCAGCAAGTAACACTAAGCCGGCCTGTTGATATACATAGCTTGCGGACCCTGCTCAACAAGTGTGCAACTCACCGCTTGCACAAAGTGATCAACTTCTGCTGGTGTAGTGCAGGGTCAGACCCTTTGTTGATGTCATGCAGGCAAGACAGATGTCCTAGACGGGTTTTCTTGCCGTACAGCCCGGCTGAATCCCGTTTATCCTGAACACCTACTGCACCTACAAAGGTTGCACAGGCCAGCACTGCTGCAGCAGCACCTGTGGTATAGCCTGTAAGCTTCAGCAGGGCAGGCACCTACCATGCTTATTTTGTATGCATACGGACAGAGTCGCCTGCACACCTGCCGGACGAGTCTTTCAGCACTGGCACTGTATACGTATCCCCAGATCAGTGTAGCATCCCCAGTCATGACGTGATCACGAGCGTTTAGCAGCTTTTGTGTGCTGCTGCTGCTCGCCTTTTCGTTTGGTGTCGACCTTTGCTGGTGCTGTCGAGCACAAGTTCGTCGACGAAAAAGGTTGGAGGTCCCTATTCCGGCTGACAACGGAGCTTTTCAATATGCGAAATTTCCTGATTGTCGCGCTGCTTGCTCTGACCTGTACTCAGCTTTGTCAAGGTATCGAGCGGAACCAACTGCGCGTGCCTGCATAAACCAAAGCTGCGTGCATATCCGTATCATGCCCCGTTTATCTGTACAGGTGCGACAACCAAGGCTGTCCAGGCTTCATCACGCAAGATCTTAGATATATGCGGCACGGCTGACTGGGGACAATGCGGGGGTTTGAGCTGCCCTGGTCCCTGGCAGTGTGCTGACGCAGCTGTGGGATGCTGCCCGAGCGGATATTCTTGCTCGCGTCAAAGCGCCTACTACTGGCAGTGCATTCCTGGCGTTTCGACCTCGAGCTCACCCGTTGCCACCTCAGCGCCCACTCCTTCACCTACGCCTTCACCTACACCATCGCCCACACCGGCACCCACATCAGCTGCTACCACTGTTGCGACAACATCACCTCCTTGTGAGTGATGGAAGTCTATCCCTCCCTCCCGATGCTTCCTCTTTGTCCCTGCATGCACAATCACTCCTTGTTGACCTGAGAATTGTCATCGAAACCGACTTGTATGCCATTGCCTGCAGCGACTCAACTGTTGAACAACTGCAATGGTCTGGTGCTAAGCGAATATGCTCAGTGTGGAGGAGAAAGCAACTGTCCCAGTGGAGTGACCTGTTCAGACAACCAGTGGTGAGAGATGCAAATCAGAACCTGCTGTCTTGCTTTGCTTTGAGTTGTGTATTACCCATGACACAGACCACAAGCCAGCAATCTCTGTGACAACAGCCCCATCATAGTTTGCCAGTCTGACAGCCTGATCTTGCATGTTGCAGGCCCATTGGGTGCTGCCCAACTGGTGACTCATGCACCAGATCAAGTGCATCGTAAGTTCCCTTTTCTCTATACTGCATTCTGTCTTGATTTGCAAGCCAGGTGGCATGCCGTGGATGATACACTTGCAGCTTGTCGTGCATGCAAAGTGCTGTACTTGTGCAGCAGATATGTTTGTGCTATATAGCAGCATGTAGCTTCTGAAGTCTTGTTGTGCATGACTGGTGTTTCACCTTCATTCCATCTGGCATGGGACAGGTGACGTGGTTGTCACATGCTGTAATGCGTCCACTGCATGACTACTTGCCTGTTTGTGCAAGTCAGGGCCTGCATTGTTTCCCTTGATGACCCTTTTGCTCTGCATCGCAAGCTCAATTTGTTGCCTAACTATTTTGTAGACGACCAGAAGCTGCAACAAGAGACAATATCTATCAGAGTCACCAGCACTTACATGCAGAAGCTTACTGACACACATACATTATACAGGTACTGGCAGTGTCTTCCAGGAACCCCCTCCCCCCCACCCCCTGAGGTGGCTGCAGGGACATACCTATCTGGCAAAACTGCCCTCTTCCCAGACAGTGAAGGGGGCCTGACTGGCTTCACCCCTCTGGACCCTGTGCTTCCCAGCCAGAACTGGACTGTAACAGGAACAGGTGTGATCATCTGGCCTGTATCTGGGTTTACCCCTCCTTGTGCTTATTGTGTGTCTGTTCAACCCAACTTCTCCCTTGGGACCCTGTGCAGATCATACAATTGCTCACTTTGATCACTTAGACTTGCTGACTAGACAAGTTCACATCTGGCCACTTGACTAGCGTCCAAATGGACTGTTAGCAAAGACAGAGTGTTTGATTGGCAGATGAACAGCTTGCATGGCAGGTCAGATGCGGACTGGATCAGAGCTGAGCAACTGTACTGCTGCATGGACAGCATGGGCACTCTCATCTGAACAATGCTGGCTGCACCAACAGCATTGAATTATGTACTGTGTATCACATTGGCCACATTACCTTGGCAGCATGGGTAGTGCGCTCTGAAGCCTTTTTGCTACTGTGACAGCTCGACACTCTTTTTGAGTGACATGCGTTCAAGTGCTGGTACTGTTTTGATGCAGTGTTCAGTGTCTGAGAAGTCCCGTGCTAGTCTCAAGGACAGGAAATTCAGCTTGTCAAGCACATGCCTTTCACCTCTGCAACCCTAGGGAAGCACATGCCTTTCACCTCTGCATCCCTAGGGAAGCACATGCTTTTCACCTCTGCAACCCTAGGGAAGCACATGCCTTTCACCTCTGCAACCCTAGGGAAGCACATGCCTTTCACCTCTGCATCATTAGGGAAGCACATGCCTTTCAACTCTGCAACCCTAGGGCAGCACATGCCTTTCACCTCTGCAACCCTAGGAAAGCACTGACTGCCTGCAGCAGATAGGGTGGATGAGATTGGTGTGCTTGCAGGTCAGCCCTCGGACTGCTACTACGATACAGATGACTGTGAGGGGGCTGATGCGTCCACCTGGCAGACCATTTGGAAGGTCACCTACCCAGACAACCCATCCACATCTGTCACGCTGTGTGTGTGCAACACAGCCAGCTTTACTGCAAATGACCTGGCGCATTACGTTGGAAAGGTACGATGACAATCGTACCTTGTGATTGTGTGACATCTGATTCAGCATAGCCTATGCAGTACAGAGGCTAATGCTGCATTCACTGTGGTTTGGTTGTAGAGCAGGCAGGTTGTGGCAGGTTGTTTAGCATGAGTGCAAGGTGCCCAAGACTTGAGCTCTGGTTCAAGCACAGCCACGCTGTGCTGCAAGCATCACAGAATCACAGCTTGCTTTGCTGATTCTCACTCAAGTTCCTGTTTATTCTGGCCAACCAAATGGGCCATCAGCCTGGCATGCAGCTACAGCTCATGCTGTGTCATGGGTAGCAAAGGCCAAACATCACATCATCACTGTTTGCCAGTCTGCTTGTGCATGTGCTTGCTGGTTCAGCATGCTGGGTAATTAGGTCAGAGCCTCAACATAGCCTGCTTGGCCTGCCATTATTCATTCAGATTTGTGCTGGAAGGGCGTGCATGGTGTATTGCAGACAGAATGAACTGTTTTGAAGTAAAAGCTTGTTCTATGGTTGACAAGCCTATCACAGTCACGTGGGCTGCCATGTGCTTGCTTGCAGATTACTGTTGTGATCGCTGAAAACCATAAGCTTTTCTTTTCCTTCTTCTGCAGGTTCCCGTTTTCTTGCGGACAACGGTATCAGCATACAATGCTGTCTCAGGCGGCGGCACTGCATACACAGTTGCAAACATAGTGACGCTTCAAGGCGACTGCGTGATGGATGTTTTTGTGCATGAAAGCACGCATGCCTTTGATGGCACCTACAGTCTCTCTGGTACCTCAGCATATCTTGAGGCGCTATATGAGGACTCGTGCGTTCCTGACGAGTACGCCATGACCAACAATGTGGAGTGCTTTGCACAAGACATGGTGGTGTTTGTCTACTACTTGTGGGACCCAAATTTCCTCCAGAATGTGTGCATGGAGTATGAGATCTTCTACATCAACCAGCTGACGGTGCCGGGAGTTCAGGCCTACAAGACTATGGTTGGTGAGTGACACCTTGTCAATGTCTTGAGCCTGCAAAACTCCACCTGCTGTCTGTAGGCATGCCCCTTTCCCCCCCTCCCCTCCCCCCGCCCACCTTTTCCCTCTCATTGCCAGCCTGACCCCGTTTCTTTGTATTGTTTTGAGGAGGTGTGTTTCTGCACTTTGGTTATGTCCTGTTGTGTAACAGTTTAGGTTTGCATTGGCTTTGCATCACTGCTTGAGCTGTCATTGTGCACACTGACCCATGGTTGACTTGTGTTGGTACAATGGCAACACCATCACATCAGGCTGACCTGCTGCACCAACAGTCTAGCTGTGTGTTACGGTTGAAGCATTTTTAGTGATCAAGACAACACATTGCCCATTCAGGGGTCGCACCATAAAACCTCCACCCAATGTCGTAGCCAAACAGCAGCAAGCAGACACCAATGCATTGCCACTTTCTTTCGGTTTTGCCTGCTTTGCGAAGCTGTGTCACATGATGTGCGCACTCTCTGCTGCCTACACTGACATCTCGTCATCAAGCCATCCCTGCTCCATGTCAAATACTGCCCACTGTTGCCGCACTCCTGTGACTGATTAGCATTAGGTGTACTTTTGCTCCTGTTTTGGCTGCACCATTGTCGCAGCTGATCACCACTGACACTGATGTCCTGCTTCTGCAGCTGCTACCCTTGCAGCTACCCCAGCTGCTACCCCAGCTGCCACCCCAGCTGCTACCTCAGCTGCTACTCCTGCTGCTACTGTGGTTGCGACTCCATCACCCACTACTTACTGCAACGGCACATTGCAAGGCAGTGGTAACAAGCTGCAGTGCATTCCAGCCACTCCTGCTGCTACTGCTGCTGTCACACCTGCTGCCACACCTGCAACCACTGTCAAGGCCACACCTGCAGCAACTGTGAAGGCTACACCTGCAGCTACCTCAGCAGCTACTGTCAAGGCTACACCTGCAGCTACCACAGCAGCTACTGTCAAGGCTACACCTGCTGCAACCACAGGTCAGCCAAACTATGTACATGTCATAGTGCAGGTTGAGCTGTGCAAAAGACATATGTTGTGTACTGTTTAGCCAGCTTGCCATGCAGGTTTCTTTCTGCTTGTGGCGTTGGAACTTAACATGATGTTTTGTGCTGCAGCGACACAGACGTGTAGCACATCTCTGGGACAGTATGCGCAGTGTGGTGGTCAGAGCAACTGCCCTTCAGCTTCCATGTGTAGTGACATGCAGTGGTGGGTCAACAGCATCTGCTATTGAGCCAGCTTTCACACATCTGTTCTGATGAGTTGCGTTGACATCCATCTGGCTATCAGAGTTACACCAAACATGTGCATGAGAAAATGTAACAAGAGTGAAGCTGAAAACATGCACATCAGAAGCATGCCTGTAAGCGGCAAGTGAAGTGTGTGAAATGTTCAGTGAGATTCCGCACAACCATTCTGACTAGTTGGAGTTTTGCTGTCTGCGATCTGTTCTCATTCTGTGAACAATGCTGTTTACACTCAAATGTATGGTGTTTTGCAGGACTGGTGGATGCTGTCCCGCCAACTATGGGTGTGTCAGAGCCACAAACTGGTGCGCTTTGCTAAACTCAAACATGCATTCTAGTTTGAAAACACTTAACATTCATCTGGTGCACCTTACAAGCTTGAGGGTCCACTGCATATGTGTATCAGATGCTGTGAAGTTGACACATTGGGTGGCCGTCTTGGGGCTTTTTATACACAAATCTGATACAGTCTTCTTTGTTTTTACATGGCCCATGGTTGGCTCACAACAGTGCTGCCTGCTGCTCCCGCATGCGCTCTAAGGCATGACTGTATGTGCAAATGCAATATGCAAGTGTCTGTGGGTGGTACAAGGTAATTCTCAGTTGAACTTGACTGAGCATGGACGTTGTGGCTGCAGGTACTGGCAGTGCCTTCCCAACTAGTGGACAGGCAATGCCTTCCCAACTTGTGGACAGGCAGTGCCTTCCACAGGCAGCGCTGCAGTGCAGCTTGATCTGAAAGTGCTTAAGTTTGTGCACTGGGTAGATGTTGGCTGATGGCTTTCTTGCAAAAGACAAGTGATCAGTCATGATGATGACTGGCTGCACCAGCATGCTGTGCTGGCGTCTACAACTGTGAGATCTGAATTACATCACATGAGTAGTTTTGGGCTTAACAAATTAGCTGTTGATTATGTCATGAAGTATGCATACAAGCTGAGAAGCAAGAGCTGCCAGTGAAGAGACAAGCGTGCTTTGTAAACTGAAAGCTATTGAGCAGAGATGAAAGCAGCAATACATAGCCTCCATGCAAACAGGACAAGGCAGGCAACAAAAGAAACAGCCGTTAGTCAAACGGCAGTGCAATGTCAAGGCACCAGGCTCGTCCGCCGTAGGGCCTGGTGACTGAACCAACAAAACAAGGGGCCGGGGGGGGGGGAATGTATGATGTAAAGAGTCGTTTTCCTGATTGGTCGCGTCGAATAGACACGACCCTTCGGGTCGTGTCTATTCGGGTGTCTGATGGGACACCCCCGGGGCTCCACTAGGCAGGCCCAGGGGGTGTCTCCGAGGGAGGTGGGTGAGCCAGCGCACCGTCTCACCTAAACACCTCGCGCTGTCTGTCTGACTCCCCTCCTGCACAAAAAATACCAGGAATTCCTTCCGCCTCAGTCCGGCTTCTTGCTCGCTGTGCGTAAGCGAGAAACCAGACTGCTGAGCAAGAAATTGGTGAAATTAAGGCACACGTCCCGCGTGGTTGTATATCCTCTCAGTGTCTCCTGACCCCTCAGAGGTATGGGTCAAAACCCTAGAAACACCGGGTGGTCAGGGCGTGAATGACCGGTCGTCATATCAGCAAAGGACGCACAGCGGCCTGTACTGAGTATTCTATCCGGCCCTCGACTGCCTAGCGTCCGCTGACCAAAAATTGAGATTGAGCGCTGTCACAAAACTGGGCAGACTGCAGGGCAGAAAGCTTCTCTGAGCTGAGGCTCAAGGTATTGCTTCGTGGCGTGTTTTGTTGTGTACCTAGTACCCAATCAACAGCGTAGCAGCTTTCGTTATGGTCCAACAGATCGCAAAGCCAGAATTGAGCCGACAAAGCACACAAGCGCACTCACAAGGACGCAACGCCCAACATACCCACAGCTGCTGCTTGTGTGAATCTAGTCCCAGATGTTCTTCTTGCCAAAAGAGTATGGTACAGATTCTCTGCTGCTGTTGCTGCTGCTGCTGCTGCTGCAAAAGGCTTCACCAGCTGCAACAGAGGGTCTAGCGCTAGACTGGCTTCCCTGTGATTGTGTCTGCATTTCCAAACATATCTAGCACACCATCATTATCTCCACACTCCTGCTGCCATTCACTCTTGTCTTATCAGATTGAGCACCACTTGACTTGCTGAAAGCCTTTTTAGCCTGGGCAGTCTGATTGACAGCCTCTGCAACTATGGAAGGTTGCGCGCTGTCCCCACCATCGCACTCTGGTGCATCAGCTGCTTGAGTGTTTACAGCTCTCAGCTTTGCACTAACCGTGACCTTCATTGCTAGTGCCTTCATTGGTGCTGCTACCGTACCTATGCCTGTCAATACTAGCTGCGCCATTGTCACTGCTGTTTCGTTCAACAGGTTGTACAGGTTGCTTCTGCTCAGCAATACAGCCAGTTGTTTGTTCAACATAGCACAGTAAACACTGATGCTTATTGGTCTGTTGGTACAGCAATCCAGTTGCAACAAATGAGTCTATCAGGCTCAGAAGAGTCTTCTGCCTGGTGAAATCATGAAACACGGCAGAGAAGTGATTACCAGCACATTCTCCATCTAAATGCAAGTGCATGACCTTAAGCAGGCTGGTTTCAGCTAATTCCCACTCAAAATC